>Ga0187871_10001054_pt1 | contig 24610 bp, 12 predicted proteins | sample June2016WEW_16_1_FD_132988 | JGI IMG/M metagenome (GOLD analysis project Ga0187871, IMG submission 132988) | Peatland microbial communities from SPRUCE experiment site at the Marcell Experimental Forest, Minnesota, USA - June2016WEW_16_10 | ecosystem: Environmental > Terrestrial > Soil >...
CAGATCCTGGTTTCCGTCATTATTGAAGTCCTGAACCACCAAAGAAATCGGACCTGCGCCGACGCTATAGTTCACCGCCGGCTGGAATGTCCCATCGCCATTCCCCAACAGGATGGATACGCTATTGGACCCGTTGTTCGCTACCGCCAGATCGGGATTCCCGTCGTTATTGAAATCGCCTACGGCGACGGCCTCGGGAGTCAGTCCGGCGGGGAAGCTCACCGCTTTCTGAAAAGTTCCGTCGCCCTTACCCAGCAGGACCGAGACGGCATTGGAAGTCATATCCGCGACGGCCACATCCTGATTTCCATCGTGATTGAAATCGCCCGATGCCACGCCGGTCGAACCCGTGCCGGCGCCCGCAATCTTACTTCCGGCGAAGCCTCCCTTCCCCACGCCCAGCAGAACGGTAATCATACTGGAGTTATTGCTGGCCACCACCAGATCGCTCTTCTTATCTCCATTTACATCGCCCACCGCTACCGCCTGCGGAGAACTGGCCACCTGATAGTTCACGGCGGTCTTGAAAGTGCCGTCGCCATTGCCCAACAGGACCGAGATGCTATCTGAGCTGGCATTGGACGCCACCAGGTCCTCATTCCCGTCGTGATTGACATCGGCCGCTGTGACCGAACGCGCGAAAGAACCCACCGCAAATTCCTTCGACGTTTGCAAGGTACCGTCGCCGTTCCCAAGATAAACCGCCACTAAGCCGTGCGGGTAACTACAGGCCACCGCCAGGTCCAGCTTGCCATCGTTATTGAAGTCGGCTTCGGTTACCGAGACAGGCGCGTTGGGGGTGCGGTACAGGACCGGGGCCGCGAAGCTTCCGTTTCCATTGCCGAGCAGCACCGCGAGGGTATTCAGCCCGTAGGTGACAGCCAGATCCACTTTGCCATCGCCGTTCAGGTCCATGGCTACGACCGATGCGGACTGTGTGCCTCCGAGTGCCTGATTGGTCGCATTCTGGAATGTCCCGTTCCCGTTGCCGAGAAGAATGGAGATGGTGCTGGAGGAGTAAGCCACCACCGCCAGATCTAACTTCTTGTCTCCGTTGAAATCGCCCACCGCCAGGGCAATCGGATTCACTCCCACGTTGTAGTCGACCGCCGCCTGGAAAGTGCCGTCGCCGTTGCCCAAGAGAACCGAAACATTGCTGGAGGCGTAGTTGACCACCACCAGGTCCATATTGCCGTCCCTGTTGAAGTCCCGCACAGCTACATAGCGGGGACTTTGGCCCGTGGGGTAGTTGACCGGCGCCTGGAAAGTGCCGTCCCCGTTGCCCAACATGATGGAAACCGCATTGGCGCCGCTGGCGGGCACCACCGCGTCCAGGTGACCGTCTTTGTTGACGTCGGCCAAAACCACATCACTCGCTACGGCGGCGGTGAGGAATGCCTGGGGCGCGTTGAAGGATATCGTCTGCGCGGCCAAGCCGCCGCCAAACGCGAGGGCGGCCAGGCACGCGGATTTCGTAAGCCATTTCGTCATGGGGAGATTCTCCAGTCTTCCAGGCAGCAAATTGGGCGGGTCAGCGCGGCTTGCTGCGGGCGTGGCGGGGACGCTCGTCGCCGTTCATGATCCCATTGCGGTTGCGATCGAGGCCGAAGCGCACACCCGTCCCGGGCGGCACTCCCATCACGCTCAAGGTATCTCCGGCTTGAATGAAAGCGATGAGCTGGGCCTGGGTGAACGGACCTACACCCGTAGTGTCGGTCGTGTAAGTGCCGGTGCCCGGCTGATAGAGGCAGTTCGCCAACTGACCCTGTATCGTACCCTGGCAGATCAGGTCGATGTTGGCGGCCGCCGCCTGACTCTGCAGGGTGGCCCAGTCGCCGGCGATAGTCGGATCGGCGGTCACGTTGGCCGCCGTCACGGTGCGGGTGTATCCCACCGCCGGCGCCGTGCCGGTGTCGAAGGAGATCAGGAACGCAGCCACGTCCGACTGTGCCTGCGGGTTATTGGTGAAACCACCCAGCACCGGCTCGTCGAGGAGTTGCACCAGGGTGGACTTCGATCCGTCGCTGTCCAGACCAAAGCCGTCGATGCTGGCCGCGCCATTGGCGTTCGAGAAATTCAGTTTTTGATAGATGTTGCGCAGCGTCGGCACTTTCATGGGCTGCGGCAGGTTCGCGCGCGTCAGGATCTTGAAATTGCTGCCCGGGCCCGGATTCGAATTGTGACAGCTATTGCAAGTGTTGGTGGGACTCGTATTGATTTGGACGTTCAAAAAGTCGAACTGACCGTTGATGGCATTGCCCCCGTTCAGGGAAGTGGAATATGAGCGATCCAGATTCTGGTTCGGGTTCGGCAGGAAGGCGATGGTATCGATGTAGGCTTCGTACGCGGACATGTCGGAGTCGGAAAGCTGGCTGCTGCCCATCAGCGAATCGAAGAACTGGTTGAAGTCGCTGAAGTCGACGATATCGCCGCGCCAGTGCAGCGGATCGGTCCCCGTCAGGCCGCGCAGGGTGCGCGTAGTCATAGGTCCCTTCATGGGGTGCATCTGGAAGGACTGGCCATTGTTGACTACGGTGGTCATGGAACCGCCGGGATCGCCCAGGTTCCAGGCCAGCACATCCCCATCCGCATCCACGTGACAGGAAGCACAGGAACCGCTGCCGTTTCCAGAAAGCTTGGCGTCGTAAAGAAACCCGCGGCCCGCCAGGATCACAGTGGGGGTCGGATCGAAGGTGCCTGTCGGAATCTCTTCGACCACGGTGTTGGTGGCCGTACTGACCACCGAGATGGTGTTGGACAAGCGATTCAGCGTGTAAAGCAATTGCGGCTTCGGATTGATGGCCAGGCCCCGCGGACCGCGCTTGGTAGCGGAGTTCACCGTGGAGCCGGTGGCCTGCGGGTTAATCTCGACGATCGCCAGAATCTGGCCGTTGGCTGCGACCTTCGCAACCCGGTCGGTGCCGAAAGCCGCCACCCAAAACCACTTCCCGTTGGGATTGAAAACCAGGGCGGCCGGCTGGGATAAGGCGGTCGAAAGCGCCGCCGGATTGGGCAGCATCGTATAGTCGACACCCGGATTCAAGTCATAGGCAGTCACCCGTCCCGAGGGTTGAATCTCGGTCACCTGACTATCGATCCAATGCCCGCGCAGGTTAGGCTGAAAATTAATCAAGTTCCGCGCGTTGGTGTTGGAGACGAAGAGATTGCCGGTGGTAGGTTGGACCGCAATCCCCAGGTTGATGGTTCCCACGCCCGAAAAATAACCGGATACGGAAAGCGAACTGGTATTGATCACGGCCACATCGTGGTCCGGCATCGTGTACTTGATGAACCACGACCAGGTCGGATCGGAGAAGTCGATGATTAAACCCACGTGCGGTGCCGGCGGCAAGGCCGGGTTGGTGGGAGGAGGCTGCGGCGGAGCGATGTTGTCGGGCAGAATCGTGCTTTGATTGCCCGATAAGGCGAAGGCTGCGTAGACCCTCGATCCATCGCCGCTCACCGCCAGCGCGCGCGGATTTTCGCCTTTCACCGGGATCGATTGAACCAGTTGGTGCGTCGCAATGCTGTAAACATTAATCAGATTGCTGCGCGCCACACTGACAAATGCGTTGCCCCCGGCAAATACGACATCGGATGGCTCGGCCTTGCAATTAATGGTATCGGTGACGATGCCTTGAGAAACTGAAACCACGCTCACACTGTTGGATATCTGATTCACTACCCAGGCTTCGTTGTTATTGGTGGGATTCACATTCACCGAAACCGGTTCGATGCCGACGGGGATCTCCGCAATCAGCGCAGGAGCGGCGGGGTTCGTCAGATCGAAAACGGAAAGTTGGCTGTCCGGAGTATTCAGCGCGTAGAGACGAGTGCCATCCGCCGAAATGCGGATCGGATTCGTCTGGGCGCCCTCGAAGTTGACGAACTCGGATGGCGGCACTTGCGCGGCCAACCGCCCCCCCGCGGCCACCATGACCGCTAATACGTACATTCTTGCTTTTCTCATGAAATCCCTTTCCTCTGCTGTGCCTGGCGGCAAAGACTACTTGGATCCCCTCTTGGCGGCCAGCGCGCGGCGCGCGTCGCCGTTCGGAATTCCATCCAGGTCCGTGTCGAGACCCAGACGAACTCCGGAGCCAGGCGGTACTCCCATTATCGTCAAAGTGTCCCCATTCTGAATGAATGTGGTGAGTTGCGCTTGCGTAAACGGACCTAACCCGGTGGTGTCGGTCTGGTAATTGTTGCTCACCGGCTGATACAGCAGACCATGGATTTGTCCCTGAATGGTGCCGTTAGCGATCAAGTCGATATTGGCGGGGCTGGTCGCGGCCTGGCTCTGCAAAGTGCTCCAATCGCTTTGCGCCGGCGCCGTATTGACGCTGGCGGCGGTGAGCGTGCGCGAATAACCTACGGCCGGCGCGGTCCCGGTGTCGAAGCACAACATGTATGCGTCCAGATCCGCTTTCGTGGAAGGATCGTTTTGAATGGGAACGAAGGGCTCGCCCCCGAGAAATTGGAAGATTCCCGGTTGGGTTCCGTCGCTCGTGAAACCAAACCCGTCAACGCTGACCGCGCCGGCCGTAAAGTTGACGTTGGTCTTGGTGTACATATTGCGCAACTGGGAGTGCTTCATCGGTTGGCCGCTCGGTTGCGTGCTGGCGGCATCGATCCGGCCGTTGGTCCCGGCGGGAATCGTGTGACAGAAGATGCAGGTCTGGTGAGCCGTACCGGTGATCTCGTTAGTAAAGATGTTCAAACCGTTCGATGGATTGCCCGGTTGGGAATAATCCGGCAATGCCAGTGTGGTGGGCAGCGTTCTGTCCAGGTTCTCGTTGGGATTCGGCTGGTAGGCGATGGTGTTGATGAAATTTGTGAAAGCCGCCATGTCCGCCGCGGAGATTTGCGGGCCGCCCAACAGGCTGGCAAAGGCGCCGTTGAAGGCCGCGAAGTTCGGCTGGTCGCCTCTCCAGTGATACGGTTCCGTGTTCGCCAGCCCGCGCAGCGTTTGCGTGGTCATGGGCCCTTTCATGGGGTGAAACGGAATCGTCTCGGTGTCTTGCTCCAGGTACGTCATGTTACCGTCCGGATTGCCCAGGTTCCATGCCAGCAGATCCATTTCCGCGTCTATGTGGCACGATGCGCAGGAGCCTGTTCCATTACCGGAAAGCTTGTGGTCGTATAGAAATCCGCGTCCGTTGCGAACCACCACCGGGGTGGGATCGAACGAACCCGTGGGAATTTCCGCGGTCACGCTATTGCTGGCGAGATTGACGATAGAGATGGTGTTGTAGATCCGATTCAGCACATAGAGCACGTGCGCGGATGCGTTCAACGCCAGGCCCCGCGGTCCCCGTTTCGTGACCGGATTCACGGTAGCCCCGGTGGCTTGCGGATCGATCTCGATGAAATTGGTTACGGTCCCGGTCGTGGTGTCGAGAATGCCCACGCGATCGGTCCCGAAAGCGGCTATATAAAGGTAGCGGCCGGTGGGTTCGAAGACGATCGACGCAGGCATGGCCAGCGCGCTCGCCAGAGCCGCGGGATTGGGCAGTTGCGCATAGTTGATTCCCGGATTGAGGTTCCAGATCTGCGTCTTCCCGCTGCTGGGATTGACTTGCGTGATCTGGTGGTTGACGATATGGCCGTTCAGGGCCGTCTCGAACATCACTAAGTTCAGCGCGTCGGTATTGGCCACATACAAATTGCCCGACACCGGATTCACGGTCAGCCCCAGGTTGATCGTCCCCAGATGCGGGTAGTATTTGGCGACCGCCAGGCTGGAGGTGCTGATGGCCGCGACGTCGTTATCCGGCACGGTGTATGTGATCCTCCTCTTCCAGGCAGGATCGGTGGCCGCCACGATGAGCGAGACTTGCGGAGCCGGCGGCAAGGCCGGATTGACGGGCGGCGGGGGCGGCGGCGCGATCTCATACGGAATGATCGTGGTTTGATTGCCGGAAAGGGCGAAAGCTACATAAACCGTACTCCCGTCCGGGCTCACCGCCAGCGCGCGCGGTTCTTCGCCGGTGAGCGGGATAGACTGTACCAACGCATGCGTGGAAGCATTATAGACGTTGATCAGATTGCCGCGGGCCACGCTGACGAAGGCCAGGTTATTGGCGAAAACCACATCCGACGGTTCACTCTTGGCGTAAAGCGTGTCAGTCACAATTCCCTTGGAAACCGAGACTACGCTGACGCTGTTGGAGATCTGATTCACTACCCAGGCTTCGTCGTTTCCAGAGACATACGGATTAATATTGACCGAAACCGGTTCGATGCCCACGGGAATTTCCGCGATTAGCGCCGGGCTCGCCGGCTGCGCCAAATTGAAGGCGGATACCGTGCCATTCGGCGTGTTCACCGCAAGAAGGCGCGTTCCGTCACTTGAAATGCGAATGGGATTGGTCTGTGCCCCTTCAAAGTTCACGAACGCGGATGGGGGTACCTGCGCTTGTAATAACACGGGAATCAAGAGCGCTGGCGCTCCGATTATCCGCGAAAAACCGATTGCCATTACTGCCCTCCGTTCCCGGCGATCCTCAATCGTATAGAAGTATACCCTGGAAGCTACACCATGTCTATTAGGCGGACCACCATTGGGCCAGGAAGCGGTACTGGACTAGCGGACGGTTACTTCCGTAACTTTTGTTAACCGTTGGCGCGGGCGGCCATCGTTACAGTGCGCGGCTGGACGCCGGCTTTGGCGAGTATGGCGTAAACCACGAACCCCGTCACGAAGCTGTAAACAACGGCAGGTTGTGCATACGTTTTCAGCGCGCCGGAAATCGGCAGGAACGGCAGGATCCCGACTAGAAAGCCCAGCGCCCAGGCCAGATATCCGGCCCAGTTGACGCCTTCGCGGGGGCCCGCCCAGCGCTTGCCCGAGAGCAGATAGTCCGCCGCCATGGCTCCGCAGATGGGACCAAACGATGCGCCCACGATGGTGAAGAAGCCGACCAGGTTTTCAGCCACGCCGGTGACCGCAAGCACGATGGATACGGTGACGCCCGCCATCGTGGAAGAGATCCTGGGTACGCCCGGAATCATGGTCGAGAAACTATTGCCCGCAATGAAAGCGCAGAAGCACGCAGGCGCGACGGAAGCCAGGGTGAACAGCAGGAACATGGCGGTGGCGAGCACGCCGCCGATGGATCGAATCACATCGTCGTATCCCAGCCCCGGCAGTTTATACAGGGTGCTGGCGCCGGCCACCGAGAGGAGCGGCAATCCCGCGGCGAAAATGATGGCAAGCGTAATGCCCGTCAACCCGCCCAGGCGCACATCCTTTTCATTACGGCTGTTCATTCCGAAGTCCGCCCCGGCGGCGCCCGCCGTAGCGAAGAACCCGATAATGATCTGCACCAGCACGGTGAAGGCCACGAACGGCTGCGGATCGGACGGAACGAATTGCGCGATGCCCGGGCTGGTCCGGAAGAACACAAGCAGCACCATAAAGGCGGGAATCACGATCAGGTAGCGCGAAAGCTTGGCTACATATTGAATCCCCATCACGCCGATGTAGGCCATCCCGTAGCCCCACAGGATGCCGATGACGATGAAGGGCAGGCTCCCCGGGCCGGCCTTGGAACCTACCGTGTTCAGGATGAACCGGGTCGAAATGGCCGTATTCACCGCAAACCAGCCGACCTGCAGCAATCCCATCAGCAGGCCGGGCATCACGTAGCCGCCCGCGGTGCCGAAAGTGGAACTGCCCACCACATACAATGGAAACCCCGTCCGCATTCCCAACATAGCGGGGGCGTAATAGAAAAGCGCGTAGCTGAGCAGTCCGGCGACTACGATGGCGGCCATGCAAAGGCCCAATCCGGCATGCGCGATGGTGCCTTTGGCGATCGAGAGATAGAAAGCGATCCAAAGAAAAATGCCCGCATAGCTGGGCGCGGTATTGGCGTACCAAGGTCCGCGATTGGCCGGCGCATTCGGTACGGCTTTGGAAATGTAGTCGGGCAGCATGGCCCCTCCTGTGGTGAAGCGCCAGTATACTACGCAGCGGCTAAGGCGGGTTGTGGGTGGTGGGTTGCCACCACCTATCACCCATAACCTATCACCGAGGGTTGTGGGTCACCCATAACCTGTCACCGGTCCCTTACAGCCACTCGCCGGCCCGCTGCCGGATCTCCAGGCAGCCTCTTCCCGTCGGCAGCACCTTGCCGGGGTTCAGCCGGTTCTCAGGGTCGAAAAGGCGCTTAAACGCGCCCATCGTCTCCAGCGTTTCAGGTTTGAATTGCCGATCCATCATCTCGTTCTTTTCCATTCCCACACCGTGCTCACCGGTGATCGACCCGCCCACGCTGAGGCAGAATTCCAGGATCTCGGCACCGGCCGCCCTGGCTTTATCCAGATCGCCCGGCTTGCGGGCGTCGAACAAAATGATGGGATGCAGATTGCCGTCGCCCGCATGAAAGATATTGCTGATGGTCAGTCCGTACTTGCTGCCCACCGCCGCGATCGCCTCGAGAGCGGGCGCAATCTGGGTGCGGGGCACCACGCCATCCTGCACATAGTAGAACGGGCTGACGCGGCCCACGGCGCCAAAAGCGTTCTTGCGGCCCTTCCATAGCAGTTCGCGCTCCTCGGCGGTTTTAGCTACGCGAACTTCGCTGGCGCGGCAGGCCTGGCACGCCTCCCGGATTTGGCCGACCTGCTCCTCGACATTCTCGCGCAGGCCCTCCAACTCGATCAGCAGCACGGCCGCGGCATTCATCGGAAAACCCGCGTGCGTTGCCTCTTCCACCATGCGCAGCATCACGCCATCCAGCATTTCGATGGCGACCGGAACGATCGCCCGCGCGGTAATCTCGGCCACCGTGGCGCCGCACTCTTCCACCCCGCCGGTGTGAACGGCCATCGATTCGATATCCAGGAGAGCGGAATCGTAGATCGCCAGGATAGTCTTCACCATTTCGGGCTTGCGCATGAGCCGGACCATGATCTTGGTCACTAGCGCCAGGGTGCCCTCCGATCCGGTCAGCAGGCCTGTCAGATCGTAACCCGGCAGGTCGGTTTCTTTCCCCCCCGTGGTGACCACGGAGCCGTCCGCCAGCACCAGTTCCAGGCCCAAAACGTGGTTGGTGGTCACGCCGTAGGCCAGCGTGTGCGGACCGCCGGCATTCTCCGCCACGTTGCCGCCGATGGTGCAGGCGCGCTGGCTGGAGGGGTCCGGAGCGTAAAAATAGCCCTGCGCCTGAACGGCGAGCGTGATATCGAGGTTCACCACGCCGGGTTCGACCACCGCGCGCTCATTCTCCAGATCGATTTCGAGGATGCGGTTCATGCGCGCGAATCCCACAATCACACCACCCTCGCGCGGAATCGCGCCGCCGCTCAATCCGGTGCCTGCGCCGCGGCCCACGACCGGCACGCCATACTCGGCCGTGATTTTGACGATGGCGGCGACCTCTTCGGTGCTGCGCGGGAAGACCACCATCTCGGGGCGGCCTTTTTCGACACTGCCATCGTATTCGTAAAGCGCCAGGTCTGCAGGGCTGTCCAGATAGCCGCGCGGGCCTAAGAGATCGATCAGTTTCTGCCTGGCCGCGGACGGAAGCATGTCTTCAGTTTGGCATACCGCAGTCCGGCGGTCACTTGAATCGTCGCTTGTAGACGAAGTTCAACCCGACCAGCCCATTCTCTTCCCGCAGCGCCACGGCCGACCACTTTCGGCTGAACGCCCACTCCACCTGGATCACCAGCGGGTCGCTGCTGGTCACATCCGTAATGTAAGTGAAGGTAATCTCCGGAGTCACTTGCTGCTCGATGGTGAGCCGCGCCTGCGGGTTATTCTCCACGCCAGTGAGTCCGGTGAGGGTGGGATCGATTTTCAGCCGGGTCACGCCGAAAAAACGCTGCAGGCGGCCGGTGACCGGGCTGGCGATGGCCTCGCCCAGCAGGGCCTGCGCGCCCATCTGCTGCAACGATTGCGGCGATGCCGGACCGCCCATCAGGGTCGCGTAGTCCGAGGTTGGGGAAACGCCGGTTGCCAGCAGCGCCACGATATCGGAAAAGGGCATCGGCGGGTCCGAGCGCGGCGTCAGGCTCAGCTTGTTAATGGGACCCGATATGTTCAGAATCACGTCGATGCCGCGCGCCTTGGTATCCAGGTCGATATTGAACACCGGCTCGATCTTCACCGGATTGTAGAAAGCGATGGAACCCTGGTTCACCGCGAACGGCGTGCCGAAGAAAACCAATTGTCCGCCGGTAATATTGATGCGGCCCAGCAGCGACGGATTGGTGCCCGTGCCGCGCAGCCGAAGGCTGGCTTCCGCCTGCAGGCCCTGCGCCAGGGAACTCTGGAACGTGATATCCGGCGCGCTGTCGATTTCCACATCGAAATGCATGTTGGCCAGCCAGCCGGTCTGCGCCGATGGCGTACGCACCGGCTCGGCGGATGTGGCCAGAATAGAACTGAAATCGGAGTGCGGATTGAAGCCCGTGCGCAACACCGTGATGTGGCCGGAGAGCGTACTGCTGGCGCTGGTGCCGGTCAAGCTCAGCGAGGCGTTGGCCACCGTGCTGAAATCCTCGGGATAGCGCAGGCGCAGCTCATGCGCGGTCGCGTGCAGCCGGAAGATCAGCGCGTCTTCGCCGAAGCCCGCGAACCCGGAAACGGTCACCGTTCCGCCGCCGCTCTCGCCCGACAAGCTCTGGATGGTGGCGCGGCTGCCATCGAATAGGATGACGCCGTTGGTGTTCGAAATCACCACCGGCAATTCGGCCAGATTCAGCGTGGCGTTCTTGATATCCAGGCGGCCCGCCACTTGCGGTTGCGCGAACGGGCCGCGAATGGCGACGCCGGTTTCGATGAAGCCTGTGCCGTAGACATCCTGGTTGAAATCCCGCAGGCTGGCCAGGTCGAATTTGCCGCTGACGCGCAGGTCCAGGGGATTCTTCTGCTGCAGATTGATGGTTCCGGCAATCGACAGGTCGGTGGCCCGGCCCACCATGCGGGCGCTCTCGATCTTTACGACATCGCGCTCCATGTCGATCACGATGGGCGCCGCATTGTGCAGGGCCAGCGACTTGCCCTGCGCGACCAGGTCCGCGCCCGGCCCGACTTCGATGGAGGGCAAGCGCAATTGCGCTTTCCACAGATCGGGCTTCAGCGCCGGCCCGGAAATCGCGAGCGTGCCCTCCGCCGACCCCGTCAAATGAATGCCGCCGGGAGGTTGCCTGCCCCTCAGCCAGACGCGCAGGCGTTCCAGGTCGATGCGCTTGAAACTCAACTGGGCGCTGCCCGGATAATCGCCGGTCAGGCTCCACTTGCCGTCGCCCTCGATTGTCGATCCCACCAGCTCGGAATCGAAGTGCGCGGTGAGTTCCGAACCTTTCGTGGCGGCTGTGAGACTCAAGTCACGCAACGGTTGATCGTTGATCCGGAAGCCGTGTCCGGCGAGAGTGCCATTTAAGCTGACCAGGCGAAAGCCGGGCTGGCCTGGCTTGGCGGGCGCTATATCCAGGGCCGCACTGCCGTGCAGTTCGACTGTGCCGTCAATGCCTGGGTAGTCTTTGTTGACGATCTGAAACTGGGCCAGGGGCATTGCGTTGCTATCCAGCTTGAAACGCAGTTCGCCGTCTCCGAACTCGCCGGGCCGGTGTTGATAGCGCGCTTCGACGGCAATGCTCTTCGCGCCGGCCGCCAATTGCCCTTGTGCCAATTCAACCGTGGTTCCCGAATAATCGACCGTACCGGTGAAGCGGTCGAAGGGTTCGCCGTCTAGCGTGCCCTTGCTGGCGGCCACGTTCGCCGCGATGCGCGGATCGCCGAAAGTTCCCGACACCTTCGCATCCGCGGAGATAGTTGCTGCAACCGGAATATTCTCGATCTCCGCGATGGCCATCAGGTCCGTAGCCTGGGCATTGCGGATGGATCCCGCGAACGAGACCGGGCTGGCGTCTTCCACCTTCCAGTCGCGCATGCCCAACGAGCCGGCGCCCTGCGCATGCAGCGCGCCTAGCTGCAGACTGCCGTTGTGCATCGCCAACCCCTCGCCGGTAAGATCGATATCGCCGCGAACCGCCTGGAACGTCCGGCCGGACCAGGCCACGTTCGTGGCATTGCCATGTCCCGTTATCCGCGGATCGTCCAGCTTGCCCACGATCGAGCCATCGAAGACCGCTTCGCCCGATTGCAACTTCACCGGCAAGGACTGAATGTCGAAGGCCGGCAGCACGTCGTCCAGATCCCGCGAATCGGCGCGCACGCGCAACCGGCGTCCCAGCACACCCGAAAAATCGAGGCGCGTGGAGGGCAGCGCCAGCCACGAGGTACCCAGATCCAGGGTCTCGCCCGTGCCGTCATAGACCGCGTCGATCGATCCGCGCACGGGTGCGCCGGCTCCCGTCGGTGAAAGGGTCGTGTGGGTGGTAAGCTGCAGCGTGCGTGCATTGCCTAGTGTCACGCTCAGTTCGACCGGACCGGAGGCCGCGGCGTCCCATGGTACGCTCTGGCCGTTGTAGACGCGCATCGATTTCCGCGCGTCGAATCCGGCCACATTGCCCTCGACGTGCACACGCTGGTAGTCGGCGATCTGCGTCTTGCCCTCGAAAGAGCCGTTGAGGGCGTCGATGTGAATGCCCGCGGCGTCGAGCCCCTTCCGTCGCAGCACCACGGTCTCGATGCGCCCGCTGACGGGGAATGGCTCCAACTCCCCATGTGTGTCGGTAAGGGATGCCATCGCCAGGCCGGCAATCCGCAAACCCGAAACCGCAATCCGCCGGGGATCCGCGGTATAGCCGCCATCCGCCCGGAAATCGCGCAAGACGAAGTGCGGATCCAGTTTCAGCAGCAGTCCCGCTGCGTGCAGGGCGCCGCTAGCCTGGTAGTTTGCGGCGCCGTGGAAACTGGCCTTCCCGGACAACGTGACCGGACCTTCCAGGGGCGTGCGCAAGCCCAGCGTGCGCGTCAATTCGCCCAGCGACGCGCGCACCTTATATTGAAATGCGCCCGCGAAATCGGTCAGGCTGTCGATGGCGCCCGAAAACTCGGCCTGCGACTGCCCCGTGGACAAGCGCGCGGAATCGACCCGCACACGATTTTTCTCCACGGCCAGCGCCAGGCTGATATCCAACGGTATCGGGCGCCAGGCTCCCCAGTGGAAGGCGGCGGGCGCGATGGACACCTGCCCGTGATAACGGGGTCCGGCCAGGTCGTAATCGAACTGCGCGCGCAGATGGTTCCCTTGCGCGTCGAACGGCGTGGTCCCCTGCCCCGAAATCTCGAAACTGCCATGCTGCAGGCTGAAGCGGCCTATGGCCAGGTCCAAGATCGTTTCCAGGGTACCCTTGCCGGTCCCCCGCACCTTCGGAGCCGGCAGGTTGGTGTGCCCGTCGGGATACAGAATCGTGTAAATCCGCGGATGCCGCACATCCAGGTATTCGAGGTCGACGGATCGTTTCAGCACCGAAATGACTTTGATGCCGACCACGATGGCGTCCGCGCGAAATAGCGGCGGCCCATCCGGCGGTTCGCTTCCATGCAGCACGAAGCCATCCACCTCGGCGCGCATTTGTTTCCAATCGAACCCAAACGCGCCAATCTCTGTCCGTCCTCCGGTGGCCTTCTCCACTTCCGCCACCATCCGTTGGCGGACCTTTTCGCGAAACCAGCCGCTGCGCAGCACCAGCACCGCGCTTAAGGCCAGCAGCAGCAAGAAGACTGCCAGCCCCCCCACGGCGATCCAAATCCGCCGCGCGCGCCGGCTCAGTGAGACGCTCACCGGAAGACCTCGTCATGATACTGGATGTGCGTCCGGCGGCGGGCCTCCTTCAGCCATTGTTCCACCTGCTGATCGGCCGCCTGGCCGGCCAGGGTTCGTTCGATGCCGGCGCGATGCTCGTCAAACGATGGCGTCTGATCGGGATGCGCCTGCATAAGGCCCGGCAGCATATGCTCGTCGAAGTACTTGCGAATCTCGTCACCGCTAATCTGGATGCCGGGCCGGAAACGCACGTCGATGAAGCGCACCAGCATCAATTGCCACATCAAGCGGGCCTTCAATTCATCTTCAGTCACGCCGTGCTCCGCCAGCGCGCGGCTGTATGCGGCCTCGTTGCCGTAGCGGGCTTTCTCTTCGGCGAGCGCCGCGGCGATATCGGCTGTGGAGGGCGGCGGATACTGGCTGGCTTCCAATTCGTTGCGCACCAGAGCCTGGTCCACCATACGCTCCGCGGTCTCGCGTTTGTTGCCTGGAGTGAAATCCGGTTTGTCGTTGTTCAGCAAGGCCGTGAGACGTATTTCGCGGTCCAGATCCGTTTCCGTAATTACGCGATTGCCCACCGAAACCGCGATCCGATCGATCAGCGTTGCACCCACCACGCCGGCCAGGGGCGCGGCCAACCAGATCGCGATGAGAAACCGCCGCATTAGAACGTCTGTCCTATCGAGAAGAAGAATTGAAAGTGGCTGATGCGCTGCGCAACACAGTTGTAAGGCTGCGTCATGCAGGGATACTGGCCGGCGCTCAACAGGTCGCTGAAGCTTCCCGCGAACCCGATAAAGCGCGGCGGATTGATGCTGTACGCCAGGTCCAGCCGCACCGGGCCGATCGGCGTCTTGTAACGGATTCCAAACCCCACCGCGTGGTTCATGTAGTCGAAGTCCGACATCCCGTGTTGATCGGTGCGGAACGAAATGGCCGACGGGCTGGTGTAAACGTTGCCCATGTCGTGAAAAAGGACTCCGCCTATATTTTCGCCCAACAGCGGGAAGCGCAATTCGGTTTGGTTCATCAGCAGCGCCGTGCCGCCCAGGGGAAAGCCGGTAGTGGTGTCCCGCGGCCCGGCTTGCAGATCGGGGAAGCCGCGCTCGGACGTCGATCCGCCCGAGAAGAAGTGCTCCGCCAGAGGAATCGCCGTATTCGGGCTGGCGACATTCCTTAGCGGATGCACGATCCCGAAACTGGTGGCGCGGGCCAAAACATACTTCTTGCCGATCGGGTGATAGGTCGCATTGCGGCCCAGAAAACGGCCGAAACTGATCTCGGAGCCGAAAGCTCGCGGGGCCAGCGAGAGGTCCATCGTATTGTAGATGCCCTTGTGCGGATCGATCGGGTCGTCCCGGCGGTCCTGCACCATGCTCCAGGAAACCTCGCCCACCCGGTCCGGCTGCGAAAACAGCGGAATCAGGTACGGCGAAATCTTCAGCGTCGATTGGTCTACGGTGACATGCCGGTAAGTGTATCGGTACAGAAATGTGATGGTCTTCGAAAACCGCTCGGAAAGCTGCACGGAGCCCTCTTCGCGTTGGGCCGTGAACGTGCGTACATCCAGGCTGTTGTCGTACAGGATGGTAAACGAGAGCGTCAGCTTATCGTTGCCGCCCACCCGGGGCGCCGTATAGTTGATCAACGCGCGCTGCTCGAGGGTGGAAACGCGGCCGCGGAAACTGATGCTCTGGCCCAGCCCCCAGAGGTTCAGCCGCGAGATATCGAGCGTGGCATCCGGCGCGAATCCGGTCTGGCCCTGGGGCGCCTCCAGGCACGTGGAGCATCCACCGATTCGGGCGAATTCAGCGCCGAAGCCCATGGCGATCGAATACTTGCGCGCCTCCTCCATGTCGTACAACACGTACTTGTCGCTGGTGTCGCCATCCGGGTTTTGAATCGCCGTGTCTACGCGGGCGAAAACACCCAGATCGTACAATTTGCGCTGCGTCTCGCGTTCGGCTGTGGGCGAGAGGGGGTCTCCGGGCTTCAACAACATCTCGCTATCCACCAGGCTGCGGCGGGTGCGGTTCAGGCCGCTGATCAGGATGTCGCGCACGAACTCCTGCTTGCCTTCGTGCACCACATACGTCAGGTTCTCTTCATGCGCCTCCAGCGCGGGCTTGGAACTCCACTCAAACGTGGCGTTTGGGAACCCGCGTTTGGAGTATTCCTGCAGGATGGTATCCCGGTCGACGGCCACGTTGTACTCGCTGAAAGGCTGGCCTTCGACAGAGCTGAGTTGCGATTGTACCTGCGCCTTGTCCAGCTTGGCGATGCCCTGCAGATCCAGGTTGTGGATGAAATACTGGGGTCCTTCTTCGACCTTGATGAAAACCGCCAACTGGCCGGGCTTGCCTTTGTAACCATCCACGATCTTGTGGGTCACCACCACGTCGCGGAATCCGTTCGACTGGTATAAACTGTTGATGGACTGCTCGTCGCGCCGCAGCAACGCCTCGCTGTAGCGGCCGCGGCGGAACTGCAAGAGGGATGCGCGCATCAGGAACATGCGCTCGCGGAGAGCTTCGGTCTTGAAGTATTTGTTGCCCTGGATGTCGATCGCCACCAGTTTGTGCCGCGAGCCGGGATTGATGAGATAGTCGATAGACGCCTTATCGTTGACGATGCGCTGCGGTTTGAATTCGACCTCGGCGTCGAAGTAACCTTGCGATTGAAAGTAATCCCGTAAGTTGCGCTCGCCTTCGAGCAGCAGCGAATCGTCCACCGAATGCTCTTCAAAAACGGGCACCAGGCTCCGCAACTTGCCCTGTGAAACCTTGGCGCCCACGGCGTGCACCTCGACTTGGGGTCCCGCGTCGATATCCAACATCGGCGTGCTGCGTTGGGTGTCGGAATCGTAATCCATCGATTTCAATGTGACACGCGCCTCAAAGCGCCCGCGCCGCTCATACCTGGAGCGGACATCTTCGATACCCTTACGCACGCGCGTCTGGTTCACGGTGCGCCATCCCCCTATGAGCCAGCGGCGCCAGTGGGTAGCCTTGACGATGTCGACCTCCGGCATCTTGGGGTCGCCGCCGATGACCGGCGTCGTGAAATGGGAGCGCGGCCCGGAATCCACCACGAAGTGTACGCTCACCTGTTGCGTGAGCGGGTCGTAGGACACCTCCGGGTGAATCTGGCTCTCGTGGAGGCCGTTGCCGGTGAGCAGCCGCTCGATAGCCGTCTGCGCCGGCGCTATATCCGCCTCGTTAAACGACTGCCCGAGATTCAGCCGTGTGATGTTTACCAGTTGTCCGGCGTTGGGCGGATCGGAAATACGCCCGAGGACCGCGACGTTGCCCACGAACCAGCTATTCTTTGTGACGATCCGCACGATCACGCCGCTGGCCGGCGCCGCCGCGGGCTCCCCATCCACCCGGATATCGTCGTATACCCCGGTGGCGTACAGCCGCTCGATGGCCGCGTGAACGTCCACCAGCCGCAAGGGCTGGCCCTTCTTGAGCGGGAGGATATTAGACAGTTCCGCCGCCGTCAGCGGCTGGTCGGGCGGAACGAATTGAATACCGGCAATGGGCTGGTCCTCGTACTTCGCGGCCTGCGCCCAGGCGGGCGGCGCGCAGGCCAGCAACAAGGCGGCGAAATATCGAGCGGAGCTCCAGCACACCTTCCCCATCATAACGAAGGACATGCCGTTTTATTGAACCAGGACCCGGAATGCTGCGTTAATAGAAATTGCCCCAGCCTGATACGATATATACTCGCACCACAAGGAGCCAAACGGGAATGAGTTATATTTCAAGACTCGCAGCCGGCATCGTCTGCGCCGCCGCACTGCTCTCGGCGCAGACCGCCGAGGAACTGGTGAATAAGAACCTGGCGGCGCACGGCGGCGTCGAGAAGCTGAAGGCCATCCATACGCTGCGCATGACCGGGAAAATGCAGCAAGGCAGCTTCGCCATACAAATCGGACTGGATAGCATGGCGCCCGACAGTGTCCGGCAGACCTTTACCCTGATGGGCATGACCGGAATCATGGCCTATGACGGCACCATCGGCTGGCGCGTGATGCCGTTCCAGGGCCGCAAGGATCCGGAGATGCTGGGAGTAGACGACCTGCGTGGCATTCAGGACGATGCCGATTTCTACGGCCACCTGGTGGACTACAAGGAAAAGGGCAATACCATCGAGTACCTGGGCCACGATACCGTGGATGGCGACGACGCCTACCGCCTGAAAGTGACGCTCAAAAACGGAGACATCGTCTACTACTACTTGGATCCTGAGACATTCCTTGAAATCCGCACGGAGTCCACCCAATTCATCCACGGCTCGGTGCGCGAATCTTTCTCCGAAATGGGTTCTTTCAAGCTGGTCAACGGCGTGTACTTCCCGTTCGCGCTGGAGTCCGGCAGCCCACGCAATCCGGGCGAGACGAGTAAGCTTACCATCGATAAGATCGAAGCCAACGCTCCCATCGATGCCGCCGAATTCAAGATGCCTGCCGCGGCCCCATCCGCTCCGTCCGCGCCTTCCAAGAGGGAGTTCTAATAATGACCGTCCATTCGCGAGTGTGGTATCTGTCGCTGCTGTTGAGTCCTTCCCTGCTGGCGCAAGCGCCCGTCCGTTACGATTCGGGCACGATATCCGGTTTGCCGGCGCGCAACATCGGCTCGGCCGAAATGAGCGGCCGCATCGCGGCGGTCACCGCCGTGAACGATAGCGGAAGGCTCACGGTATTCGCAGCGGCCGCCAGCGGCGGCGTCTGGAAGTCGATCAATGGCGGGACCACCTTCAAATCCGTGTTCGATCTTCCCGACGTGCAGTCGATCGGCGCGGTGGCCGTCGATCCGTCAAATCCAAAAAACGTATGGGTGGGCACGGGCGAAAGCTGGGTGCGAAACAGTGTGTCCATCGGGGACGGCATCTACAAATCGGTGGATGGCGGCGAGAACTGGAAGAATGCCGGGCTCAAGGATTCCGAACACATCGCCAAGGTTCTGGTGGACCCCAAGGACGGCAATACCGTGTACGCCTGCGCCATGGGCCACCTGTGGGACGACAACGACGAACGCGGCGTATACAAGACCAGCGATGGCGGCCAGACCTGGCGCAAGGTGCTGGCCGGGGTGAACGGCTCAAGCGGATGTGCGATGCTTTCGATGGCCGCGCAGGAGCCCAAGACCATCTACGCGTCCATGTGGGATTTCCGGCGGCAGGCATGGACCTTCCGGTCAGGAGGCCCGGGCAGCGGTCTGTTTAAATCCACCGATGGCGGCGAGCATTGGACGGAACTGACGCCCGCGACGGCCAAGGGTCTTCCCGAGAAGCCGTACGGCCGTATCGCGCTGGCCGTGGCCCCCTCCAAGCCGCAGGTAGTCTATGCCACCATCGAGTCCAAGAGCAGCGCCCTCTACCGTTCGGCCGACGGCGGGCAGAACTGGACGCGCCTGGATGCCAGCCAATTCCAGGTCTGGCGGCCGTTCTACTTCGCCAACCTGATCGTCGATCCCAAGGACGAGAACAAGGTTTTCAAAGTCGACGGACCGCTGTTGCTCAGCGTGAACGGTGGACGGAGTTTCAGCGCGGTGGCGAATGCGCACGGCGACTTTCACGATGTTTGGATCGATCCCGGAAATCCTAACATGATGTTCACCGGCGACGACGGCGGCCTGTGGCGCAGCCAGGATGGCGGCACGCGCTGGGAGCATCTGATGAACCTCCCGGTCTCGCAGTTCTACCACGTCAGCGCCGATAACCACGAGCCCTATCGCGTATACGGCGGCTTGCAGGACAACAGTTGCTGGGTGGGGGACTCGTCCTATCCCGGCGGCGTGAGCAACGCGCGCTGGGAAAACATGTGTGGTGGAGACGGCTTCTGGATGTGGGAGGATCCCACCGACGCGGCATACATTTACGTGGAGACGCAGGGCGGAGAGGTCGAGCGCATCAACCGCGTGACGCACGAATCCCGCGCCATCAAGCCTTATGCGGGCTACGGCGAGAAGAAGCTGCGCTTCAACTGGAACACGCCGCTGGTGCTCAGTCCGAACGAGAAGGGCACTCTCTATATTGGCGCGCAGTTCGTATTTCGCTCGCGCGACCAGGGACAATCGTGGGAGCGGATCTCGCCCGACCTGACCACCAACGATCCGGAGAAGCAGAAGCAGGAAGAATCCGGCGGCGTGACGGTGGATAACTCCGTGGCCGAGATGCACACCACGGTCTATTCGATTGCCGAATCTCCCAAGAACGGCCAGGTGATCTGGGCCGGGACGGATGACGGCAACGTACAGATCACGCGCGATAGCGGCCGGCACTGGACCAACGTAACCGCCAATGTGCAGGGCGTAGGGAAGGCGCCGTGGGTCACCTGGGTGGAAGCCAGCCCGTCGGCCGAAGGGACAGCCTACGCCACATTCGACCGCCACATGTACGGCGACATGAAGCCGTACCTCTACAAGACCACCGATTACGGCCAGACCTGGACCGCGCTGCCCGTGCAACAGAACGGGATTCGCGGCTACGCGCACGTGGTCAGGGAAGACCTCGTAAATCCCAACCTGTTGTTTCTGGGAACCGAATTCGGGCTGTGGATCAGCGTGGACGGCGGCCAGCGCTGGGCGCAATATAAAGGATCGGGTTTCCCGGCGGTGGCGGTGCGCGATATCTTTATTCACCCGCGCACGTCGGACCTGATTCTGGCGACGCACGGCCGGGGTATCTGGATTATCGATAACATGGCGCCGATACGCGCCATGACGCCGGGCCTGATGTCCGAATACGCCACGTTTCTTCCGATTCCTCCCGCTGTGCAGTGGATGGAGACCACCGGCGGATGGGTGGAGGGCGATGCCACGTTCGTCGGCCCCAACCGTCCGACCGACGCGGTGATTCCCTATTACCAGAGAAGCCGCCACATCTACGGCGATATGAAGATTGAAGTCTTCGACGCGCAAGGCAAGCTGGTGGACACGCTGGCTACCAGCGGCCACCGCGGCATCAACCGCGCGGTGTGGTCCATGCACATGAAACCGCCGCACGTCCCGCCGGCGGCCACCGTAGCCGCGGGCGCGATCGAAGGTCCGCGTATCCTGCCTGGCGTTTATACGGTGAAAATGACCAAGGGCGATAAGGTCTACAATGCGGAACTTCAAGTGGTGCTGGACCCCCGCGCCAGGTTTACCCTCGAAGACCGCAAGGCCCAGTTCGATCTGGTGACCAGGCTGGGCGGCATGCTGGACCACATGAGCTGGGCGGTGGACGCGATTGTCGCGGTGCGCGACAGCGCCCAAAAGAGCGCCGCCAAACTTCCGGAAACGGACCCGCTGCGGGCCAAACTGACAGAGCTTGCCACGGCGGCCGACGCGATTCGCTCCAAGATTGTCGCTACGAAGGAGGGCGGCATGATTACCGGAGAAGAGCGGCTGCGTGAGTTGCTGGCGGGCTCGTCGGACGGGGTGGGCTTATACGGCGATATCAACGGCTACGAGGGCCGGCCCACGGATTCGCAAGTGGCGCGCGGCGAAGTCTTGGGCAAAGAGTTGGACGATGTGATTCACGAGTTCACCGAATTGACCGCGCGGGCTTTACCGGATGTGAACCGGGAGCTGCAGGGGAAGAAGATGGCGGCCATCGCGGTGATGCCCGAGGCGGATTGGCGCAAGGCGCACGAATAGTGGCGCACGCTTCAGCGTGCCGGCGGGACTTTTAATTAGGTCCCGCAAACGGCGAGCGCGTGCGCCACGGGCCCCGTCGAAAGCGCTTCGCCTTGGAGGGCGGGCAATCATGCCCGCAGCCGCCTTTCAAGCGGCCAAGCGGGACTTAAAAGTCCCGCCGGCACGCTAAAGCGTGCGCCACGGGCACTGCCGCAACTACATCTGACGCTGGGCGGCGTCGGCTGCGCGCGCCAGGTTGAGCAGCAGTTCGGTGAACCGCGGCGGTTGGCCGATGAAGAGGCCTTCGCCGATGAGGAAGTTAGCCGCCCCGACAGCATCGGTCTGGCCCTGCGAGGTCGGCCGGATCACCGCGCAGCGCGGCAGACCCGCGCTGATGAACTCGCAGGCGACCGGGAAGATCAGGTTGGTCTCCAGCAGCGGGTTGACCGTGACATCGAAGTTGGGGAACGTCAATCCGTTCGTTGGATCCGTTAACGGAGCCAGGGGCGGCTGCACCGAATTGCCCGAAAAATCCACCCATTCGAGAAAATGCGCGATCTCGTCGCCGCCGATGCTGAGCAGTATCCTCAACACCTCAACGCTGGACACCTTCTGCGCGAGCGTGGGATACAGGCTGGAACCGCCTTGCTCGATCGAGCCGAAGTGAAAGGCCGCCGTGTTGGCGATCGCCTGGATGTGATCGGCATTCTTGAAGTCGTCGTCGTTGATCGGGATCGCCGTGAATTCTCCGGCAGCCAACTGCGGCAGCGCCTGCGCGAACTGCGCGCCGAAATCCGGATTCGTTGTGCTGCGATAGCGCGTGTACCAACTCGTATCCACGCTGAGCTGCATCAGGTTGGTCAGCCGGCCGATTTGCTGGGCGCCCCTGGCCTGGCTGCCCGGCAGAGTGCGGAACGCATCCAGGTCAACCGGTTCCTGGCCCTTCGCAATCAGGTAGGCGTTGAGGAAAGCCGCGTGGCTCTGCTCGTCCAACGTATTGCTGGTGATGTATTGCGGGCCATCGGGGTCGAGATTCATGAAGGCCGCCTGATAGCTGTTCATCGGCTTGAACGGAGCCGTTTCCACCGGAAGTTGGCCTGGGGTGATACCGCCCAGTTCCGCGTATTGCTGCCAAAGATCGGTTTCGATCAGTTCGGCTGCCGCCAGGAACTTCAGAATGGCGGTATCGCCGCTCGAAAGCGGCGGACCGGAAACCGTAGGTGTGCTGCCGGCCAACAAACGCGCGCCCATGGCCGCTCCACCGGCCGCCAGCCCCATCTTCATGAATGAACGCCGGTTCGCCGGAAGCTTTGTATTACTTAATAAGTCTTTCATGGATCTTCTCCTAAAGTAAGATGTCTTCGTAAGTGCAACTTACATTATTTGTTAGTAACGATCACCAACTTATCACGCGCCCGCCTTGGAATCCGTATTCGCACCCGCCATTTTACACATCGCGCCGTCTTAATTTACAGGCCCTACGGTGTTACTTAGTTGTTAACGGCGGCGTGCGCGGAGCGCGCGGCTCGCGATAGAATAAACACTTGGATAAAATCCACAAAGCGGTATGTCTTCTGAGTGGCGGATTGGACTCTTCCACCTGCCTGGCGCTGGCGCGCCGCGAGGGATACGAATGCTACGCGCTCTCGTTCGACTACGGGCAGCGGCATCGCGTGGAACTGGAGGCCGCGGCGCGCGTAGCACAAGCATTGGGCGCGCGGCACGTGGTGGCGCGTATCGACCTGCGCCAGATCGGACACTCCGCGCTGACCGCCGATATGGCCGTCCCCAAGGGACGATCCGCGCAGGATATGTCGCACGGCATCCCGGTGACTTACGTGCCCGCGCGCAACACCATCTTCCTCTCATTCGCGCTGGCATGGGCCGAAGTGCTGGAAGCGCCCGATATCTTCATCGGCGTGAACGCGCTGGACTACTCCGGTTATCCGGATTGCCGTCCCGAATTTATAACCGCTTTCGAGAACATGGCTAACCTGGCCACCAAGGCCGGCGTCGAAGGCAGCCTGCGCGTCCGGATTCACACGCCGCTCATCCGGCTGTCGAAGGCGGAGATCGTCAAGCTGGGGCGCGACCTCGGCCTGGAATTCGGGCTGACACATAGCTGCTACGACCCGGACGCGGAGGGCCGCCCCTGCGGGGAGTGCGATTCCTGCCTGCTGCGCCACAAGGGATTCGAAGAGGCCGGCATTGCGGATCGCTGAAATCTTCCATTCCATCCAGGGCGAGGGTTCGCTGGTGGGGGTCCCTTCCGTCTTCGTGCGCACCAGCGGATGCAATTTGCGCTGCGCATGGTGCGACACGCCGTACACCTCGTGGCACCCGGAAGGCGACGACTGGACGCTGGAGCGCATCCTGGCGGCGGTGGAGGCTTATCCTGCCCGGCACGTAGTCATCACCGGCGGCGAGCCCATGATCGCGCGCGAGATCGTGGAACTCACGCGTGGATTCCGCGGGCGCGAGCGCCACATCACCATCGAAACCGCCGGCACCGTGTTTGCGCCGGTCGAGTGCGATCTGATGAGTATCAGCCCCAAGCTAGCCAATTCCACGCCCGCGGGCGAGTGGAGCGAGAGGCACGAACGCCGGCGCACTCAACCGGAAGTGCTGCGGCGGCTGATGGCGGATTACGATTACCAAATCAAGTTCGTGATCGCGCGGCCGGAGGATATTTCCGAGGCGCGGGATCTGGTGCGATCGCTGGGCGCGGATGCGGCTAAGGTGATTCTCATGCCGGAAGGCATCGACGCGGCCGTGCTGCGCGAGCGCGGCATGTGGCTGGCGGAGATCTGCAAACGGGAAGGCTTCAGGTTCAGTCCGCGCTTGCATGTCGAGTTGTGGGGTAATCGGCGGGGAACCTGAATCCCGATGTCGTCCGCGGACGACTGACGATCAAAGCCTAAATGGTTGATTCAAGGGTTATGGGTGGCGGGCTGCGGGTGCCGGGTTATCGGGTGCGGGTTCCAGGTTACGGCTTCCGGGTGTGGGTTACCGGAGTGGGCTCATTTTTGAGGACAGCTTGGGCGGACTACTTGGGGTCGTTTACCAGGTTGTCAAAGAGCAGGGGGGCGGAGGGCTAGCGGGTATCCGGGGAGAGGGGCGCGCAGGAGAGCGGCTGGGCGTCCGGGGCGCCGGACATCACGTATGCGGGCGGCGGGGCGGGCCGGTGCACGGGAGTCTTGACGGCCGGTTCGGTGCTCACCGCCTGCACGGGCTCCGGCTGGGTGCGGGCGCGGCGCTCGTTTTGCAACTGCTTCAGTTCGCGCATGGCGGTGCTGA
>Ga0187871_10001057_pt1 | contig 24587 bp, 22 predicted proteins | sample June2016WEW_16_1_FD_132988 | JGI IMG/M metagenome (GOLD analysis project Ga0187871, IMG submission 132988) | Peatland microbial communities from SPRUCE experiment site at the Marcell Experimental Forest, Minnesota, USA - June2016WEW_16_10 | ecosystem: Environmental > Terrestrial > Soil >...
CGCACGCTGGAGCTGAACCCCACCGAGATCGACCGTCTGCGCCTCACCGTGGAGCGGGTGGTGCTGGGCCGCCAGGATGTGCGCCAACTCCTGCAGAACCGCGCCAAACCCGCGCCGCCCAGCCGCAGTTCGCAAATACAGCCCACCGTCTCATTTAATTCGGAGGCATCCGACACCGCGACGCTCATCGAAATCGTGGCGCACGACCGGCCGGGGTTGCTCTACGATCTGGCCTCCGCAATCTCCGCGGAAGGCTGCAACATCGAAGTCGTGTTGATCGATACCGAGGCGCACAAGGCCATCGACGTTTTCTACGTGACGGCGGAGGGCCGCAAGCCCGAGAGCGCGCAGCTTGAGAAGCTAGGCGAAGCCCTGCGCCGCGCCTGCGCCACACCTTAGGCTACAATCCATTCAGGAGTTTTATGAAACGATACTTTGCAATTCTTGCCGGCTGCTTCCTGCTGGCGCCCGCCGCCGTGCCGGCAGCCGCCGCCGCGAGTCCCGCCGGCCTTTGGGAAGGCACTCTCAACACGCCCAACGGCGACATAGGCTTCATATTCAACCTGCATCGCGATGGCGACAAATGGGCTGGCGAAATGGACGTGCCGATGCAAGGAATGTCCGCGCTGCCGATCGCGAATGTCAAAGTGGACGGCGCCGCCGTCAGCTTCCCGCTGCCCGGTGGCGGCGAACCGCATTATGACGGCAAGGTCTCCGAAGACGGTAAGAGTATCGCGGGTACTTTCACCGTGGGCGGCCAGCCGCTGGCATTGAACCTGAAATGGAAATCCGAGCCGCGGGCCGTGGAAAAGGCACCCGGCAACACGGGCGACGTGCAGGTGCTGGAGGGCGTTTGGGAAGGCGTGCTGGATGTCAACGGCACGCAGCTTCATTTGCGCTTCAATTTCACTAAGAACACCGATGGCGGCATCACAGGTACGTTTGACAGCCTGGACCAGGGCGCGAGCGGCCTGCCGGTGGCCGGCATCTCGCACACGGGAGACACTGTGAAGCTCGATCTCAAGGTGCTCAGCGGTTCGTACCAGGGGACCCTGGACAAAGACGCTTCCACCATGACCGGGACGTTTACGCAAGGCAGTATGCCCGGTATGCCGCTCACCATGCAGCGCAAGAAAGCCGAGAAGAAGGACGAGAAGAAGGACGAGAAGAAGAACTGAGCGAACACGGCATCGGCGGACCGGCGGAACCTCTGCCTGAACCCTGGCTGCGCGGGCCTTTGCCCGAAGTGGATGCGCTGCTCGCATCGGCTTTATACGGGCTTCAGCAGACGCGCGAGGATCTGGCATGCCACACCGCGGGGCTCAGCGGCAGCCAGGTGTGGGCTCGGCCCCACGGGTTGGCCCCATTGGGGTTTCATCTCCGGCACCTTGCCGGTAGCCTGGATCGCCTGACCGCTTATCTCGCAGGCCGGCCTCTCGATGCGGAGCAATTGGCCGCACTGGCAGCCGAGATGACGCCGGGCGCGAGTCTGGATGACTTGCTCACCGGCGTGGAGCGGGCGCTGCGCCGCGCGGAGCAGACCATCCGCGCCGTGGATCCCGCCGACTTTCGAGAGCCGCGCCGGGTAGGAAGAAAACATCTGCCGACCACGGTCATCGGCTTGCTGGTGCATATCGCCGAACATACCCAGCGCCATTTGGGACAGGCGATCGGCGCGGCCCAATTGGCGCGGGCCGCTAACTCGCCCAAGTGATCAGACCCGGCACGAAGCGCGCCGCCAGGTTCGCGTGGTGTGGCAGGACGCGCACCGTATAGCCCTGTAAGCCGCTGCGGCAACACGGGACGCCGCTGGCTTCGAAAACATGTTCGCCATTGCCCGGGCTGGCGGCATGGTGCATCGTAAAGATGGCCGGTTGCGTCAGCTCGCCCGCGGCATCCAGCGCGCCTAAGTACAACTCCACGGTAACGTCCGCCGGTGACAGCCGGCCCAGGCCTAACCGCACCCGCACCCCCACCCGGTCGCCGACTTTGGCTTGTGCCGCCGGACCGTCTTCGAGCGCCAACACGCGCACCTGCGGCCATTCGCGCCGTACCAGATCCAGCCAGGAAGCCAGGGCCCGCGAAGCGGCCGCGGATTCCGCCTCCAGCCGGCCAAACCGCTCGAAGGCCGGCAGATAAAACCGCTCGGTGTACTCCCGCACCATGCGGTGAGTATTGAAGGTGTGGCAGAGATTCTTGAGCGAGCCCTTCATCTGCGCAATCCATCGCCTGGGCAGCCGGTCCGCGCCCAATTCATAGAACGTGGGGACCACATCGCGTTCCAGCAAATCGTACAAGGCCCCGGCTTCCACCTGATCCTGTTGGCCTGGGTCGTCGTAGCGCTCCCCGTTGCCGATGGCCCAGCCGATCAACTCGGAATCCGGCCGGGGCGTGCGCCAGGCTTCATCCCACCAGCCATCCAAAGTGCTCAGATTCAGGGCGCCGTTGGCCGCCGCTTTCATGCCGCTGGTGCCGCTGGCCTCCAGCGGCCGCAGCGGCGTGTTCAGCCAGACATCGCAGCCCTGCACCAGATATCGGCTGATGGCCATGTCCTGATCTTCCAGAAACACCACGTGCCGGCGGAATACGGGGTCCCGCGCCAACGCCACAATCCGCTGGATCAACTCCTTGCCACCCCCATCGCGCGGGTGCGCCTTACCGGCATAAATGATCTGCACGGGCCGCTTGGCATCGCATAGGATGCGTTTCAGCCGTTCCGTATCGCGCAATAACAGGGTGGCCCGTTTGTAAGTGGCGAACCGCCGCGCAAATCCGATGGTCAGCGCCTGCGCATCCAGCACCTCGTCGGCGGCTTCGATTTCGGATTGTGGAGCGCCGCGGCGCTTCAATTGGTCGCGCAGCTTCCGCCGCGCGAACGCCACCAGCCTCTCCCGCCGCCGTTCGTGCGTGCGCCAAAGCTCCTCCGCGGGAATCGTCTCCACCCTCTTCCAAAGATCGCCGTTGGCCGCTTCCCGCCATTGCGGACCCAGGTAGCGGTCGTACAACTGGTTCATCTCGTTCGAAATCCACGAGCGGAAATGTACGCCATTGGTGACGTGCCCGATGGGAACCTCGTCCTCCGGTACGCCCGGCCAGATGGCCTTCCACATGTGCCGGCTGACTTCGCCGTGCAGTTTGCTTACACCGTTGCTCGAGGCCGCCAGGCGCAGGGCCAGCACGGTCATACAGAACTGCTCGTTCTGGTCGCCGGCGTTTCGCCGCCCCAACGCCAGAAAGTCGCTGCGGCTCAGCCCCAGCGATTGAAAGTAGCCGTTGAAATAGTGATCCATCAAGTCCGGTGCGAAATAATCGTGCCCGGCTTCGACCGGCGTGTGGCCGGTGTAGACCAGGCTGGAAGCGGCCAGTTCGCGAGCTTCCGCGAATGAAAGCTGGTAGCGCTCCATGAGCCGCCGCACATGCTCCAGCGAGAGGAACGCCGAGTGTCCTTCGTTCATGTGAAAGACGGCCGGGTGGACATGCGCCGCTTCGAGCGCCCGGTATCCGCCGACGCCCAGCAGGAACTCCTGCTTGATGCGCATTTCGTTATCGCCGCCGTAGAGTTCGCCGGTGATTTCACGGTCGGCGGGACTGTTCGCCGCCACGTTGGTATCCAGCAAATAAACCGGCACGCGCCCGGCCTGCGCCCACCAGACCCGAGCCGTAACCGCGCGCCCGGGATACTGCACCTCGATGGTCAACGCTTTCCCGTCCGCGTGGGCCAGCGGCCGCAGCGGAAGATTGTGGAAATCGTTGGTCACGTAGGCTTCCTGCTGCCATCCGGCCTGGCTCAGATACTGGCGGAAATAGCCCTGTTGATAGAGCAGGCCCACGGCCACCAAGGGGACTCCCAAATCGCTGGCCGACTTTACGTGATCGCCTGCCAGCACCCCGAGTCCGCCCGCGAAAATCGAGAGGCATTCGGTGAGGCCGAACTCCAGCGAGAAGTACGCCACCAGCAGCTTCCCGGCCGGCGCATGCACTCGCCGGAACCAGGAATTCTGGCCTTCCATGCGGGTTTGAAGGGCGCGCGACACGCGCTCCAGGTGCGCCAGGAACGAGTCGTCGCCGGCCGCTGCTACCAGCCGCATCTGGTCGATACTGCCCAGCATTTGCACCGGATTGTGGCCGCTGGCTTCCCACAGTTCCGTATCCAACCGCCGGAACAACTCGATGCTATCGTGGTCCCAGGCCCAACGCAGGTTATAGGCAAGCTCCCGCAACGGCTCCAACGGCTCAGGCAGGGACGGGATCACGTGAAAGACGCGAACTGGTTTCACAGCTTTTTCACCCTATGGCATTGATCGGCTGGCCGGAGTGCGGCCGATAGGGGAGCAAAGCGGGAATTCGGACCCGTGTCTCCGGTTCGTCAAGCCTATTCCAGTCTATAGCCGGGTGTTTCCCCGTGCAAGCCGCCTAACTGCCGCTGTTCGGGCTCTTCGGCGTACCGGGGTCGGCGGTCGCCTGCGCCCGCCCTCTCTCCCGCCATCGATTGAAGCTGAACCGCTCCAGCCGCGGCCGGAAATCCACAAAATTGTGACGGCAGTATTCGCAGCGCCACGGATGCGCTCCGAGTTTGATCATCAACTTCATGAAGCTACTCGGCCAATATTGCTGTTCGGTCCACACGTTCAGATCCATCCGCAGGCACTTCGGACAGCGGCTGTGGGTGAAGACCGTCAGGCTCCAGGTGCGGGCCACGAAGCGCGCGCCGCAATCGCCGCATCGCAGCGGAGAGATCCCCACCATATCGCGCAGCTTCTCTCTCAGACTCCGGCATCGGCTGACGCGCAGGTACCGGCTGCCGCAACTCGGGCAACTCACCGTCATAACCGCGCGGCGGGCGCCTCCTTGCCGGCGCCGGCGTGGCTCGCCGCGTATGCGTCGACGTAAGCTGCGAACGCGCTGCGCAAAGCGGCGCACGCGGAGCCGGAATGCGCTATGGCGCGGCCTTCGATCTCGACCACCGGCAGCAGGTTCCGCGTAGTCGATGTAATGAAAACTTCGGAGGCTCGCTCCAGGTCCGCGGGTTCCAATACCTTTTCTTCGATGCTGTAACCCGGCACCCGGATCTCGCCGAGCAACAACTCGCGCGTCACTCCGGGCAGGCAGCCGGAACTGAGCGGCGGCGTCCACACCCGGGTCCCTTCCGCGGCGAAAAGGTTCGCCGACGTGCACTCGGACACTTCGTCGCGTTCGTTCAATAGGATCGTCTCGTCGAAACCGCGCGCCTGCGCCTTCTCCAGCCAGGTCAGGTTCATGCCCCACGACAGGATCTTGGCGCCCGCGAACTCGCCCGCCGCATAGCGTGCCCGCGGCGTGTAGCACAGCCGCACGCCGGTGCCCCACTCCTTGGTCGCGGAAGTCAGCGCAATCAGGTCGCAGGCGCGGCCCATCGCCGGCCCTTCCCACATGCCCCCGGTATTGCGGACTACGACCACCCGCAGGGTAGCGTCGAACGCCTGGTTCGCCGCCACCAATTCAAGCATCTTGCGGCGCACCTGCTCCGGGTCCGGCGGCAGGGGCACGTGCAGCGCGGCCGCGTCTTTGCGCATGCGCGCCCAGTGGCGCTCGAATGCAAACAGCACGCCCTCGACCACCCGGATCGTACTGAAGACACCCCAGCCCGAGAGCAGCCCTACCTGTCCCGGCGCCAGCAGTCTATCGGAGGCATCCCGGATTTCTTCATTGTGGAGAACGAAGCGGTGCACAGGCTCCATTCTAACCCGCGGGCAAGCTTCGCTCTAAAACGTACGCTAAGAGACACCGCGGTGTTACACTCGCCGGATGCTGCTGCTTGCCTTCCTCTTACTCGCCGCCAACCCCTACGACGTGGTCATCCAGAACGGCCACATCGTCGACGGTACGGGCTCCCCTTGGTACTCCGGCGACATCGGTATCCGGCAGGGGCGCATTGCCGCCATCGGCAACCTGGCCGGTGCCCCCGCCAAGCGCCATATCGACGCGCACGGCATGGTGGTGGCGCCGGGATTCATCGATATGCTCGGCCAGTCCGAGCTGACCATCCTGGTCAACCCGCACCTGCCCTCTAAGATCTATCAGGGAATCACCACCGAGATCACCGGCGAAGGCTCGTCTGCTGCGCCCGTCAGTGAAGCCCTGCTGAACGCCGACCGCCTCGGCTACCAGCACTATGGCATCAACCCCGATTGGCGAACTTTCCGCGACTATTTCGCGCGCCTCGAGAAGCAGGGCATGGGGATCAACCTGGCGAGCTATGTGGGCGCCACCCAGGTACGCCGCATGGTGCTGGGCGATGACGACCGCGCGCCGGACGCCGCCGAGCTGGAGCGCATGAAGACCCTGGTGCGCGAAGCCATGCGCGACGGCGCCGTTGGGCTCTCCACGTCGCTGCAATACGCGCCCGCGCCCTACGCCAAAACCGAAGAGTTGATCGCGCTGGCCTCGGAAGCCGCGCGCTTCGGCGGCATCTATGCCACGCATATGCGCAGCGAAGCCGATGCCATCGTCCCGGCCCTCGACGAAGCCATCCGCATCGGGCGCGAGGCCCACCTGCCGGTCGAGATCTGGCATCTGAAAACAGCCGGCAAAGCCAATTGGGGGCGTATGCCGGAAGTGATTGCGCATATCCAGCAGGCGCGCGATTCCGGCGTCGACATCACGGCCGATACTTACGCCTATCCCGCCGGATTCAACACCTTCTCCGCCATCATCCCGCCTTGGGCCCATGACGGCGGAGATGCCAAACTCGTGGAACGGCTGAAGGATCCCGCCATGCGCGCCCGCATTCGCAAGGAAATGGAGACGCCGGGCGGAAATTGGGAGAACGAGTGGCAGGAAGTGACCGGTCCGGAGGGCTTCCTGGTGGGCGCGGTCGCCAATCCCAAGCTGCTGTCCCTGCAGGGCAAGACCATCGCTGAAATCGCGAAGATCTGGGGCAAAGACCCATTCGACACCATCTTCGACCTGCTGATCGAGGATCGGGCCTTCACCAGCGTGGCCATCTTCATGATGTCCGAGCCCGACATCGCGCTGGCGCTCCAGCAGCCGTGGGTTTCGATCTGCAACGATTCGGAAGGTACCGCGCCCGATGGTCTGCTGGGCCAGGAACACCCCCATCCCCGCGCTTACGGGACGTTCCCGCGCATCCTCCGCAAGTACGTGCGCGAGGAAAAGAAGTTGACCCTCCCGGATGCCATCCGCAAGTTCAGCGCCCTGCCCGCGCAGCGCATGCGCCTGGCGGACCGCGGCGTGTTGAAGGAAGGCATGTGGGCCGACGTGGTCGTCTTCGATCCGGACACCATTCGCGATGTCGCGACCTTCGCGAACCCGAACCAGCTTTCCGAGGGCATGCGCTTTGTGCTGGTGAACGGCGTCCCCGTAATCGAAGAAGGCAAGATGACCAACGCCCTGCCCGGAAAAGTGCTGCGCGCCCGTGGCGCACGCTTTTAGCGCGCCGGCGGGACTTTAAAGTCCCGCTCAGCCACCTACCCCGCCCCGTATGCCGAGACATCTCCAGGTCGTCAAGAGTAACGAGCCGATATGCGTCGATCCGGCGCGAATGCTGCGCTCGGAATAGCCGCGGCACAGCGGCCAGGCGGCGATCACGACTTCGGTTTCCGGAAAAACCGATAGATTCCGTACGCGAGTCCGGCTCCGGCAGCCGCGCCGACCCCGATCGCCACGCCCGCGGTGAAACCGGTCGCCAGGCCCCGTGCGGCAAGTTCCAAAACGCCGACCGTGGCGCCTCCCGCGCTTCCCACGCCCGCCCCGACACCGGCGACCGCGGCCGCTTTCGCCTTTTCCTTATCGTCTTCCGTCATGCCTTTTATTTTCGCGCAATTGAATTGCTGCCGCGCAGACTTGTGGGGCCTTTCAGAATCCTGCAACCGGAGACATTCCCCGATTGTCTACTCAAGCAGATCGTTCAAAGACAATCTCGTTATACGCAGAGGAGGGTAATAGATGCGTGTTTTCGTCACCGGAGCGACCGGCTTTATTGGCTCGGCCGTGGTCCGGGAGCTCATCGACGCGGGCCATCGCGTCCTGGGCCTCACCCGCAGCGACGCGGGGGCCAAGTCACTGGCCACGGCGGGTGCCCAGGTACACCGCGGCGATCTCGAAGACCTGGAAAGCCTGCGCACGGGAGCGGCCAATTCGGACGCCGTGATCCACAGCGCGTTTATTCACGACTTCTCGAAATTCAAGGAGAATTGCGAAATCGACAGGAAAGCCATCGCGGCTTTGGGCTCGGTGCTGGAGGGGTCGAACAGGCCCCTGATTGTCACCTCCGCAACTGGGATATCCAGCGCACGGCCAGGCCTTCCTGCCACCGAAGACGATCCGCCGGTCTCCTCCGAAGCAGTCCCTCGCGCAGCTTCCGAGGAAACCGCCGCCTCGATCGCCGCTCGCGGCGTCCCCGTCGTCGTCGTGCGCCTCCCCCAGGTTCACGACACGGCAAAGCAGGGCCTGGTCACTTATGCGATCGCTATCGCCCGCGAAAAAGGGGTATCCGCATACGTCGGCGATGGGCACAACCGCTGGCCCGCGGCCCACCGCCTTGACGTCGCCCTTCTGTACCGCCTGGCGCTGGAAAAGGCCACCCCGGGCGCGAGATATCACGCAGTCGCCGAAGAGGGTGTCCCCGTCAAAGAGATTGCGGAAGCCGTCGCCAGGGGGCTGAACGTGCCGGTCGTCTCCCTCGCCAAGGAAGACGCTCCCGCACATTTCGGCTGGCTCGCACCTTTCGCGGCATCGGATATCCCAGCCTCCAGCGCCCAAACACGAGAGAAGCTGGGATGGAACCCCACCGGACCCAGCCTCCTCGCCGATCTCGGTAACATGCGCTATTCCCAACTCTGAGAAACTCAAGTCATGACCAATAAGATCGCTATCATTACGGGCGGAAGCCGCGGCTTGGGCCGCAACACCGCCGTCAACCTGGCGCGCCGAGGCGTCGACATCCTCTTCACCTATCGCGCGAATGAGAAAGAGGCCGGCAGTCTCGTCCGCGAGGCCGAAGCCCTGGGAAGGAACGCGGCGGGATTCCGCCTCGACACGGGTGACATTCGCGGATTTGATGCATTCGTCGCTGAAGTCCGCCAGACATTGCAGACCTGGGGCCGGGACCGCTTCGACTACCTGGTGAACAACGCCGGCAATTCTTTGCACGCCGCCTTTGCGGAAACCACCGAGTCCCAATTCGATGAGATCTTCAATGTCCATGTCAAAGGCGTCTACTTCCTGACGCAGAAGCTGCTGCCCTTGATGAACGATGGCGGCCGCATCGTGAACATCTCCTCGGGCTTGGCGCGTTTTGCTCTTCCCGGTAGTTCCGCGTACGCAGCCGCGAAGGGAGCGGTCGAAGTGCTGACCCGTTATCTGGCCAAGGAACTCGGCCCGCGCGGGATCACCGCGAATGTCATCGCGCCGGGCGCCATTCAAACCGACTTCAGCGGCGGCATGGTGCGCGACAATCCCGAGATCAATAAACGCGTTGCGGAAATGACGGCCCTGGGCCGCGCGGGCGTGCCCGACGACATCGGACCCATGATCGCCGCGCTTCTCTCGGACGAGAATCGCTGGGTCAACGCCCAGAGGATTGAGGTCTCCGGCGGCATGGTGATCTGAAGTTCGCAAACATAAGGAGCTCAAGCCAGATGGCAAATGAAAAGAGGATTGCGCTAGTCACCGGAGGGAATAAAGGCATAGGCCTCGAAATCTCTCGTAATCTCGCCGCGGCTGGATCGACCGTGCTGCTGGGCGTGCGTAACGTGGAGCGCGGTCAACAGGCGGTCCGGGGGCTGGAGCAGGCCGGACTCGGTGATCTTCACGCCATCGAGATCGATGTGACGAGGCAGGACTCAATTACCGGCGCGGCCCAACAGATTGAGAGCCGGTACGGCCGCCTCGATATTCTGGTAAACAACGCGGGCGTCAACCTGCGCGGCGATGGACCGCCCGGCGCCGCCGATCTGTCCGTGGTGCAAGAAATCTTCGACACCAACTTCTTCGGTGCGCTTCGGGTCGCCCAGGCGATGTTGCCGCTGCTGCGGCGTGCCGCGGCCGGGCGCATTGTGAATGTCTCCAGCGGGTTGGGTTCGCTGGCCTTCAACAGCGATCCCTCTTGGTCTGGCTACAATACCAAGCTCATAGGCTATAACGCATCGAAGGCTGCCTTGAACATGCTCACGGTCCATCTCGCATACGAACTGCGGGGCACGAAAATCAAAGTGAACTCGGCGAATCCCGGGTTCACCAAGACGGACCTGAACGGCAACACCGGAACTCAGCCGGTAGAGGTGGGCGCCATCGAAGCACTCGTCTGGCGCTGCTCGATGAAAATGGCCCGACCGGGCGGTCGTTTTCCAAGGATGGTCCCGATCCCTGGTAGACGGTTTGCTTGCACCAATTGTGGCGCACGCTTCAGCGGGCGCCCCCGAAAGCGCTTCGCCTTGGAGGGCGGGCAATCATGCCCGCAGCCGCCTTTGAGGCGGCTAAGCCGGCTGGAAAGCCGGCTGCGGCCAAGATTGGCCGCCCTCCAACTTTCGGTTTTCATCACCTTTGCGGGTCCGAAAAACAACCGCTAGCTAACTTATTGAGCGGCAATGGGGTCTCAGATGAGTGCCCCATGGGCCTGCGGCCCACCAAAGGTGATGAAAACTCGCCCTCATGTAGTTTCAATAACTCCGGGCATGTTCTCAACGGAGCGTGCCGCGGCGGACTTCAGTCCGCCGGCCTTACACTGGCCCAACCCTCATAAGTGAAGGTCATAGGCCGTGGTCCCTCAACATAACTGGTTTCCAAATATGTAATCTCAAACCCGGCCTGCCGTACTATCTCTGGAATCGCGCGGTTCAAATGGCAGCCGCCCGCCACCCGCCGCCATGCCGGAGTCAACCGCTGCTGCCACCGCCGCACACTCGCGTCCGCCTCCGGCGCCAGGCCGTGCTCCACAAACAAGAACCGGCCGCCCGGCCTCAGTACGCGCCGCACCTCCCGCAGCGCCTGCGCTACTCCGGGAATCGAACATAGCGTCCAGGTCGATACCACGGTATCGAAACTGGCGTTGTCCCATGGGATGGTTTCGGCCGACGCCTCTACGCAGGTGAAGCGGGCCGCACATTGCCGGCCGCGCGCCATAGCCAGGAGCCTGGCATGCGAATCGAGTGCCACAACTTCGGATACGCGAGCCGGATAGAGCGGAAGATTCAAACCTGAGCCTGCCCCGATTTCGAGCACGCGGCCGTTCGCCTGCGCAATGACTCGCTGCCGGTAAGGCGCCAGCCGGCCGGTACGCATCGTCAGATCCAGCAGGCGCGGCAGTATCCGATCCGCATACAGTCGCATCCCCGATATCATAGCGATAACACAAGCGGGCGCGGTGCGGCGCCATGGTAAAATTCGAAGAGTCCCCCCGACATGGACTTTCTTAAGGGCCTGAACCCTCAACAACGTGAAGCCGTCGCCTGTACGGAAGGCCCCCTGCTGATTCTGGCCGGCGCGGGTAGCGGCAAAACACGCGTCATCACTCACCGCATCGCGTATATCATTACGGAGCGGCATGTGCCCCCGTCTGCCATTTTGGCGGTAACTTTCACGAACAAAGCGGCCGCCGAGATGCGCGAACGCGTGGCCGCGCTGCTCAGCGATGTCCCGCTTTCCTCCGCCCCCAACCTTTCCACTTTTCATTCCTTCTGCGTGCGCTTGCTGCGGCGGGATGGCGAGCCTCTGGCGCAGATTCGCCCGGGCTTCACGCGCCGCTTCAGTATCTATGACGACGAAGATCAACTGGCGCTGATCAAGTCCGGCTTCCGCCACCTGGGACTCGACGAGAAGTTCATGCAGTATCGCGCCGCGTTGTCGCGCATCAGTCAGTCCAAGAACATGAAGCTGACGCCAAAGGATCTCTACCGCGATGCGAAAGATCCGGTAGCGGGCAAACTGGCGATTATTTGGGACGAATACGAGAAGTCGCTGCGCACGGCAAATGCCCTCGATTTCGACGATCTGCTGCTCGAAACCGTGCGCCTGCTCTATCACGACCAGGCCACCCGCGCGTTGTACAACCGGCGGCTGAGCTACATCATGATCGACGAGTACCAGGACACCAACCGCAGCCAGTACGAGTTGATGCGGCTACTCTCCCAGACGCACGGCAATGTGTGCGTGGTGGGCGACGAAGATCAGTCGATTTATAGTTGGCGCGGCGCGGATATCAAGAACATCCTGGATTTCGAGCACGACTTTCCGAAGGCGCGCGCCATCCGTCTGGAACAGAATTACCGTTCCACGAAAAACATTCTGGCGGCCGCCGGAACCGTGGTGGCAAACAACAAAGCCCGCAAAGGCAAAACGCTGTGGACCGAGGCGGATCGTGGCGAGCCGCTCGGTTTGTACGCCGGGTGGGATGCCGAGAACGAGGGCATGTTCATCGCCAAGACCATCGAACGGCTGCTGGCCGTGAGTCCCGGCGATCGCGTGGCGGTTCTCTACCGGACCAACTCGCAATCGCGCCAAATCGAAGAAGGGCTGCGCCGGCACGGGCGGAAGTATCTGGTGGTCGGTGGATTCAGCTTCTACCAGCGCGCGGAAATCAAAGACGCTGTGGCGTACCTGAAATTGGCCGCCTCCAACCAGGATTCGGTTAGCCTGATGCGCGTCATAAACACACCGGCGCGGGGCATCGGGCGTACCACCGTCGAGCAGGTGGATGCCTTCGCCCGGGAGAACGAACTGAGTCTGTGGGACGCCGTGTCGCGCATGATCGACCAGCAGTTGTTTCCGGCGCGGGCGCAGTCGGCGCTGGTCACCTTCCGCACTATGATTCAGGAACTGACGCTTCGGGTTGCGAGCGAGCCGCTGCCGGATGCCATTCGGTTCATGCTCGATCGCACCGGTTATGGCAGGATGCTCGAGCAGGAAGGCACTCCGGAGTCGGAGGCCCGCCTGGAGAACCTCGGCGAATTGGTGAACGCGGCGAGCGAGGCCGCCGAGCGCGGCGAGAGCCTGGGCGATTTTCTGGATCACGCGGCATTGGTCGCGGACGCCGATGCCGTGGACGAACATGCCCAAGTGAGCCTGCTGACGCTGCACAATGCCAAGGGTCTGGAGTTTCCGATCGTCTTCCTGGCGGGTATGGAAGAGGGACTATTCCCGCATCAGCGCTCCATGGCTTCGGTGGAGGCGCTCGAAGAAGAAAGACGCCTGTGCTACGTGGGAATGACGCGCGCGCAAAAGCGTCTGTTTCTGACCTGGGCCAAGTATCGCCGCCGCTTTGGGGGCGGGGAACAGGAACGCACGGTGCCCTCTCGCTTTCTCGCCGAAACGCCGGTTGAGCTGATCGTCGATCACGGTGAAGACGATCGCATACCCCAGGTGGATCTGCAGGCTGAGCGCTACCAGGTGCGGCAGAGCGCGCAGCGCAATACTTTCAATGGAAAGACGTATGATTCGCTCGAGAACATCTCGCAGTTCTTCGCCGAGCGGGGAGTGCCGTTTCCGTCGCAGAAGCCGGTAGCGGCATCCACCCCACAACGGGCTCCAATAGTCCCGGCCAGGCCGCCCGCGCCGGCTCCTCCGCGAAAGCCCGCTCGCACGGGCATGACCGTGGAACATCCGAAGTACGGCAGGGGAACGGTAGTACGGCGCGAAGGCGAGGGCGAAGACGCTAAGATTACAGTCAGCTTTCCGCGATTCGGGCTGAAGAAGCTGGTAGAAAAATACGCGGGACTGAAGAAAGGCTAAGAAAACATGGACACGACGGCAATCACTGATAAAGTAGAACGGAAGAAGTTGAAGAGAGCGGCGCGCAAGAAGGTAGCGCCCAAGGCCAAGCGCGCGGCGGGCGTAGCGCGCGGCTCGATGAAGAAAAAAGTCAAAAAGATGGTGCAAGGCCAGCGTAAGCGCTAGAGTGGCGCACGCTTGAGCGTGAACGTGGCGCACGCTTGAGCGTGCAGCGGCGGACTTCAGTCCGCCGGCTTGAATCTTTAAGGATAGGCCGTTGAGCCAACTATTCCGCACCAAGAGCATCGATGCTCTGATTAAGGCTTCCGAAGAGCCCGATAAGCGCCTGAGCAAGACCCTCGGCCCTTGGAGCCTCACGGCGTTCGGCGTCGGCGCCGTCATCGGTTCGGGCATTTTTATCCTGACCGGGACGGCGGCGGCCGGTGAGACGCTGCGTAATACATCCATCTTGCACGCCACCGTGCTGGATCTCATGCTGCATGGACCGCACGCCTTGTCCATGCTGGGCCGGCCGGGCGCCGGGCCGGGCATTTCGCTTTCATTCCTGTTGACCGCGATCTGCTGTGGCTTCGCCGCGCTGTGTTATGCCGAACTGGCCTCCATGATTCCCATCGCGGGCAGCGCATACACCTATGCGTATGCCACCTTGGGCGAGATCATTGCCTGGATCATCGGATGGGATCTCATCCTGGAATATGCGGTCTCCAACATGGCGGTTGCAGTGGGCTTCTCCGCCTATTTCAACGACATCCTGGACGGAATTTTCGGGTGGCATCTGCCCGATAAGATCTCCGGGCCGATCATTGCCGATGGCCAGTTGACGGGCGCATGGTTCAACGTTCCGGCGCTGCTCGTCCTGGTCGTCCTCACATACATCCTGGTGCGTGGCGTGCGCGAGAGCGCCAGCACCAACAACGTGATGGTGCTGGTAAAGATCGCCGCCATTCTGATTTTCGTTTTCGGCGCGGCCCACGCCGTGAAAAGCGACAATTGGCGTCCTTTCCTGCCCAACGGATTTCCCGGCGTTCTCACCGGCGCCGCCATCGTATTCTTTACCTACATCGGATTCGATTCGGTATCCACCGCGGCCGAGGAGTGCAAGCGACCGCAGCGCGATCTTCCGTTGGGAATCATCGCCACCCTGGTGATTTGCGCGGTGCTCTACATCTCGGTTTCCCTCGTGCTCACCGGGATTGCCAGTTACAAGACGCTGAACAATGCCGCGCCGGTGGCCAATGCCCTGAAGGCGCTGGGCTTCAATCGCATTCGCGGATGGGTCAGCGTGGGCGCCATCGTCGGCATGCTCTCGTCGCTGCTGGTGTTCCAATACGGGCAGGCCCGTATTTGGTTTGCCATGTCGCGGGATGGCCTGCTACCCGGCGCTTTCTCGAAGGTCCACCCGCGTTTTAAGACGCCGCATATCAGCACCTGGATTGCCGGCTTGGCCGTCGGCATTCCGGCGGGCGTCTGGGACATAGGCACTTTCGCCGACCTCGCCAATATCGGAACGCTATTCGCGTTTATCGTGGTGTCGGCCGGCGTGATCGTGCTGCGCAAACAGCAGCCCGAACGGCCGCGCGGCTTCCGCGTGCCGGGATCGCCGTACCTGCCAATGCTATCGATTGTCGCCTGCCTGGTCCTGATGATGGCGCTGCCGCTCGAAACCTGGCTGCGCTTCGTCGTCTGGCTGGTGATCGGTTTTGCGATTTACTTTCCGTTCGGCCGCAAGCACAGCCGGCTGGCCAAGGAATCCGCCGCGGCGTAGTTGGGCCGAGTTACTTCGAACGCCCCGCCTCAAACAGGAACCAGATCCGGCGCTCCGTTTGGTCGATCCAGGTCTCCAGCAGACTGGTGGTGGCCACATCGTTCGCATCGCCGCAGAGATCATGCGCTTCCCGCATGCTGGCCAGCAACGCGCCGTTGTCTTCGCGCAATTCGGCGAGCATATCCAACGGATCGACAAAGTCGGCGTCGTTATCGCTCAGGCGTTTCAGGCGCGCAACCTGCCCGATCGACCGGATTGTAGTGCCGCCGATTTTGCGGACTCGTTCGGCGATGTCGTCGGTCATCCCAAAGATCTGGCCGGCATGTTCGTCGAGCAGCAGGTGGTAGTCGCGAAAGTGCGGTCCGCTGACGTGCCAATGGAAGTTCTTCGTCTTGATGTAGAGAGCGAATACGTCGGCCAGCAGCGCGTTGAGGGCGCCGCTAATGTTCTTCACGGCATCGTCGCCCAGTCCGCTGGGTGTCTTCAGGGCCGCCCGGCGGCGTGTTCCTAGTTCAGCTTCGGTAGTTGGCATTTAGAGCTCCTGAACATGATGATAATCTGGAGGCCGCGCTCAAGCCGAGCCTTCGCCGCGCGATTTCGGATGGAATCGTACAGTCGCCGCTTCCGTTTCTCGCTAAGAGTCACTCGGTCGCGGAAGGCCCGGGTAAGTCCGGCAAGCTAAATAGATACGCCACCAGGTTATCCATATCCCGCTGCGAGAATTGATAAGGCGGCATAAAGCTCCCCGGCGACAGCGCTTCCGGATTCCCGAAGTGCTGCACCACCCAGGTCTTCGTGCGCCGGCGCGCCAGGCCATTCAGCGGCGGGCCGATCTTCATCCCCACCCCATTCACTTCGTGGCAGCTTCCGCAATTCTTCCCCTGAAACAAGAGCGCCGCCTGTACCGCGAAGCCCGGTGCGTTGGCCAGAGCCTCGGCATTGTGCGGCGTCAGTTTCAACAGAAACGCCGCCAGGGCGTTCAGTTGCGCATCGCTCAACTGGATGGCCGGCATCGAACTGCCCGGTACCATGGCGGCCGGGTGCTTGAAATGCGCGATCATCCAGGCTGCCGTCTTTTTGATGGGCACGTTCGCGAGGTCCGGCCCGATGCGCGGCTTTCCCTCCAGGCTGTGACAACTGGCGCAGTTCTCTTGGCGGAAGTATCCGATCCCGGCCATTTCCTGCGGCGAAAGCCGTATCCAATCGGTGGGCGCCCCGTAGTCGATTGCCACGGCGTTATCGCGCTTGGGCGTCGTCGCGATCGCGCCTACGGTAAGACCGGTCCATCCCAGCAGCGCCAGCACCACGACGCCGAAGGCCACCGTCCGCCGCGTCACCCGCATCACCTGCCCGCGGTCCACGAATGGTACTAGCAGCAGCGCCAAAACCGCGAGAGAGGGCAGCACCACGCTTCCCACCACCGCCAGCGGTCCATCGAAGAACTTGAGCGTTTCAAAAAGAAACAGGAAGTACCAGTCGGGACGCGGAACGTAAGCCGTGTCGGTGGGATCGGCCAGGCGTTCGAGCGGCACGCGTACCGCCGTGGCCATCGCGAACAGAACTACGAACGCGCCGAAAATGGCGACCGTGTCCTTGAATGCCTGGCGGGGATAGAATTTCTTAGTCACTTTGACGGCATCGCCCGGGGCCGGAGCCACGCCGTGTTTGCGCACCAGGTAGATGTGCACGGCGATCAGGAGTCCGGTCGCGGGCGGCAGCAGCAGCACGTGCAGGCCGTAAAAGCGCGCGAACGTGACCACCCCTATGGCGCCTTCTCCCCCCAGCAGCCGGCTCATGTAAGTCCCCGCGAACGGAATGTGCGACGCGATCTGGGTGGCCACCACGGTTCCCCAATAGGCCCGGTTGTCCCATGGCAGCAGGTAGCCGGTCAGCCCGTAAGCCATGGTCAACAGCAGCAGAATCACGCCCACCATCCAGGTGGCCTCGCGCGGCTTCTTGTATGCGCCGTAGAGGAACACCTGCGTCAGGTGCAGAACCACCACTACGATCAGCATGCTGGCGCCCCAGTGGTGCAGCCCGCGGATCAGGTGGCCGGCGGTCACCTCGGTCAGGATGTACCGCAGGCTGTTATAAGCGTCTCCCGGCGTGGGCGCGTAGTTGAATGCCAGCAGTGCGCCCGTAAAAGCCTGCACCATGAACAGAAACACCGCGATGCTGCCGAAAACCTGGTGCCAGCCGCTCGAAGCCGGAATGTCTTCGTAAAGAAAGTTCCGGATAGCGGTCTCGATCCCCGTGCGGTGATCCAGCCAACTCACGCTTTCTCCTTCGAGGTGCGCAGCGGCCCGAGCAGCAGTTGACCATTCTCTACTTTGGTCTCATAGCGGTCCAGAGGCCGCGGGGCCGGCCCCGAGACCACCGCTCCGCCGATGTTGAAGATTGACGTATGGCAGGGGCAGAGAAAGTAGTGGCGGCTCTCGTCCCAATGGTAGGCGCACCCCAGATGCGTGCATTGCGGACCGTAGGCCACTACTGGCGCATCCGGCAGCTTTACGACCCAGGCCGTTGTCCTTTCGCTCTGGACCTTCCAGCCATCCACGCGATTCTGGCGGAATACCATCTCCACGGGGACGCCCGCCTCCAGGTTGGATACCGTGCCCGCTTGCACCCACTCCGGCATTTTGCGGAGCTTCGGTGGAATCAGCAGGTAGATCGCAGCCGGAATCGAAAGCGCCGTCGCAATCAGGCTCCAGAGGCCATAGATCATGCCGATGTAAAACTTCCTGCGCGTAACTTCGCTCTCGCCCGTGGCCCGCATTTCTTTCACGATAGGACGGCCGGGAGCGGCGCCAGGTGGCCATTTTGTAAAGGTTTTGAAAACGTCCGTGAGCGGGTCGGTTTGGTTTTGGAGGGCGGGCAATTCTGCCCGCAGCCGGCTCCGGCCGCCAAAACGTCGGTGAGAGGTATAATCGATTAACATCAAGGAGGGTCCGGATGCCTGGAATAGGACTACGACTCTTAGCCGCGGGCGCGTTGGCCGTCTGGCTGGCGATTCCTTCCTTAAGCCGCTCCCCGGTTGTGGAGCGTTCCTCCCCCAGCGACCTTACGGTCCACGAATGGGGCACCTTCACATCTGTCGCGGGCCCCGGCGGGCAGGCCATGGAATGGCTGCCTTTGACGGGTTCGACGGATCTGCCTGCCTTTGTCGAGCACTTCCGCGATGCCCAGTTCAAATGCGGGCTGGGAGGCACGGTCCGCATGGAGACCCCCGTAATGTACTTCTACAGCCCGCGCGAAGCCACGGTTTCGGTGAAGGTATCGTTCGCCAAGGGCACCATTACGGAGTGGTATCCGCACGCCAGCGCCGTGGAACCCGCTGTGGTCCGTCCCCAACAAGCTACGGACGGCAGCATTCGCTGGGATGAAGTGCGCCTTCTTCCGGGATCGCATCCGGGCTTCCCCGTGGGCGATCGGGATAACCACTATTTCGCCGCGCGGAACACGGCCGCTACGCCGGTGCGCGTGAAAGCCCGCCGCGGCGATCAGGACGAGAAATTCCTGTTCTATCGTGGTGTATCTTCCGCGCCGATGCCGATCGCCGCGCGCCTCACCGCGGCAGGCCAGGTGTCGCTCGAAAACCTCGGCACCGAAGAAATCCCCGGCGTCATCTTGATCGAAAGCCGCGGCGGCAAGCTGGGATATCGTCTGGCTGGTGCGTTGCGGGACCGGGCGCTGTTGGACCCGCCACCGCCGACATCCTCCGCGGACTCCATGTTCAGAAATCTGGAAGGCATGCTGGTGGCACGCGGCCTATATGTAGATGAAGCGCGCGCCATGATCGCGACCTGGCGGAATTCCTGGTTCGAAGAGGGCAGCCGCCTCTTGTATATCCTGCCAGCGCCGGCGGTGAATGCAGTCTTGCCGCTGTCCGTCAGCCCATTGCCGGCAAGTACGGTGAGGGTCTTTGTGGGCCGCTTGGAACTGGTCACGCCCGCGACAGAAGCCGCCGTCGGGCAGGCCTTTGCGGAGCACGATCAGCGCGCTCTCGACCAATACCGGCGTTTCCTGGAGCCTATCCTAAGGTCTATGATGGCCGGCGCGAAGGCCGATCCGGCCCGCATGCAGGCGCTGCAGGCCGATCTGAATTCGGTTTATTCTTACGCCTGCCGCTGGCCGTGGCCCGGGGACCGCTAGAAATTCGATATCCTATCTTCTTATGGCAGAAGAAGATCTCAAAGCAGAACTTGAACGATTGCGCGCTGAAAATGAGGCGCTGAAGAAGCCCGGCCGGGGCCAGATTTCCGTCCGCGTGAGCGAGAAAGGCGGGGTTTCCGTCTATGGGCTGGGGCGTTTCCCGGTCACGCTATACAAAGAGCAGTGGGAAAAACTGCTGGCCGCGGCAGAACAGATCAAGATTTTCATTAAAGACAACGATCACCTGCTCAAGAAGAAGGAAGCCTAGCGATCGGTCGTTGCAAACCGCCAGTTCGTGTGTGCCAGCACCGCGCCTGCGCGTCATACGTGTGCCATGTCACGCTCCGCGCCGCGGATTCGGTGGGATTCTCCGCGGCGCCCGGTAAAATGGGGAGAGGAGGAGTTTTTCAAATGGCACATACAAATTCCGGGAACGAAGGCACTCAAGACAACGCGAAACTGCTGTGGATAGGCGTTGGGGTAGGCGCGGCGCTGGGTGTGGCTTTTGCGGTGAGCCGTCGCAAGCGCGATCGCTGGTACGCGGCCAAACAGATTTCGCGGCAGGTTGCCGATAAAACCAGCGACCTGGCGGCGGCCAGCAAAGACATCGTAGATCGCCTGAGGATCATCTACGGCGAGAGTTGCAAGGTGGTGGAAGAAGCCACCGAGCTGTGGTCTCGTGGACGGAAATTAGCCGGCGTCTAGCCGCGCAGCCCGTGGCGCACGCTTTAGCGTGCCGGCGGGACTTTTAAGTCCCGCTGTGCGGGCGGCCTGCGGCTCGCCAGTGACAAACCTGGTAAACACTCCATTCTTCCACTGATCCCCTATCCGTCAACCACTTACAAACTGCCCCCTCGCCCACCCCCTAATCCCCGAACGCGCCGATGCTACTGTGAGTCTGGAAGGCCGCCTTCGAATCTTACCGGCCTTTGGCTTTGTTCGTTCAGAAAGTGTAATCCAATGGCAACAAAGGCACAACTCGCGGCCAATCGCCGCAATGTGAAGAAATCCAACCGGTCCCAAAAGCCCGGAAGGCAAGGCTGCGTCTTGCCTGAACGCGCTGGACGACCCAGATCCAAGGCCGCCTGGAACGCTCTTACTCAAGGCCTACAAGGAGTTGGAGCGCATCAAAGCCGCCCGCCCCAAACCCGTGGCGGTGCCCTTCGCAGCCGCGCACCCGCATCGATCAAAATGCCGTTATCCCGCCGCGTGAAAAAAATCTGACAGTGTGGCCAGCCCCGTGGCGCACCGTTGAAAACCCATCACACCGCCATGTCTTTTGGTGGAATGGACTGAAAAGTCCCTCCCTAGCGGCCCGAAAGGCGGCTGAAGCCGGCTTTCAGCCGGCCTTTGCGACCACCTGTCAGTGCGACCGGTGTCAGGCCAAACCTTCGAAGACCGCCCACAACTCGGCGAGACCCACGGTGACCTTCGGAAGGCGCAACGGAGTGGCCTGGCCGCTGTCGATGGTCTGCGACGGCTTCAACTCGCCGGATTCATAGCGGTATGCGGCGGCCTGCCGCGCTTGTGGATCGAGGAGCCAGACTTCCGGCGCCGCGATGCGCGCGTAATCCGCCAGCAGTTCCTGGATAGAGCCTTTCCGGTTGGACGATGAAAGGCACTCGACGATCAACTCGGGGACGGTCCAAATATATGGGTCGTTGGCGGCCGTCGACACGCGGTCGCGGCGAAGGTCCTCGGTCCGAAAGACCATCAGGTCCGGGATGCGGTATGTGAGGGGGGCGCGCTCGATGCCAAGTCCGGTACACTGGCTGAGAACCTCATAGGCGCCGCCGTCAAGCTGCCGGTCCAAAACCTTCGACAGCTTCGTGAGCAGATATCCATGTTTCTTGTTGGGCGGCGGCAGAAACCTACTTTCACCATGTACGATCTCCTCGAGCTTGTTCTCAGGCATCGTTAGGGAATCTTCGTAATTGATCAGCTTTGCCGTCGTACCCATAGCATCCTCAAGCCCGCGCCGCGTCGGCTTTTTCCGTGTTCACCCCTAACTCCGCAAATGCCGCCGTGGCGCGCTCGACGGGAAACTGGCCGTCGCGGGCCAGCCGGGACAACGCGGCCGCGGCGATGGATTCCGCATTGATCTCGAAGTGCCGCCGCAGATATTCCCGGTTGTCGCTGCGGCCGAAGCCATCGGTGCCCAGCGTTTCCATGCGGCCCGGCAGCCACGGCGCGATCTGGTCCGCCACCACCTTCATGTAATCGGTGGCGGCGACGATGGGACCTTCCGCGCCGGCAAGCGCCTGCCGGATGTACGGCTGCCGCGCCGGCTCGCCAGGATGCAACCGATTCCAGCGCTCGGCCGCCAGGGCATCGCGGCGGAGTTCGTTATAACTGGTCACGCTCCAAACATCGGCCGGGACGCCGTACTTCTCCGCCAGGATACTTTGCGCGCGCAGCGCTTCGTTCAGGATCGGGCCGCTGCCAAAAAGCTGCACCTTGGCCGGACCTTCGGCGGCCGTCTTGAACCGGTAGATGCCCTTTAGAATGCCGTCAGCCACGCCCTCCGGCATGGCCGGCATGGGATAGTTTTCGTTGTACAGCGTCAGGTAATAGAACAGATCCTCCTGCTCCTGGTACATGCGCCGGATGCCATCCTGCACGATCACGGCGATCTCGTAGGCGTACGCCGGATCGTAGGCGGCGCACGTCGGGACGGTGCTGGCCAGCACGATGCTGTGGCCATCCTGGTGCTGCAGGCCCTCGCCCGAAAGGGTTGTGCGCCCGGCCGTGCCGCCCATCAGAAAGCCTTTACCGCGCGCGTCGGCGAACGCCCAGATCAGATCGCCTACGCGCTGGAAGCCGAACATGGAGTAGTAGATGAAGAACGGAATCATCTCCGTCCGGTAATTCGTGTAAGCCGTGCCGGCCGCGGTAAACGAGGCCATGGAGCCGGCCTCGGTGATGCCTTCTTCGAGGATCTGGCCGTCCTTCGATTCCTTGTAATAAAGGAACATCTCCGCATCGTGCGGCTTGTAAAGCTGCCCTTTGGCGGCGTAAATGCCGAACTGGCGGAACAGCGACTCCATACCGAACGTGCGCGCTTCATCCGGCACGATGGGGACGACGCGCTTGCCGATCTCCTGGTTCTTGAGCAGCAGCGTCAGGACGCGGACGAAGGCCATGGTACTGGAAACTTCACGGCCCTGCGAACCGGCCAGCGACTCGGCGAGCGACTCGAGCGGCGGCGCGGTCACGTTCGTGGCGGGCGTTGCGCGGGTGGGCATGTATCCGCCCATGATGCGGCGGCGCTCGTGCAGGTAGGCCATCTCGGGACTATCGTCCGGCGGACGGTAGAAGGAAGCGTTGCGGGCCGCTTCGTCCGGAATGGGGATTTCGAAACGCGAACGGAAATGCGCGATTTCCGCCTCGTTCAATTTCTTTTGCTGGTGGGTGATGTTGCGGCCCTCGCCCGCTTCGCCCAGCCCGTAGCCCTTCACCGTGTGTGCCAGAATCAGCGTAGGCGAGCCGGCATTCGCCACGGCCGCCTTATAAGCGTTGTAGACTTTCTTGGGATCGTGGCCGCCGCGCTTGAGGCGCATGAGTTGCTCGTCGCTGAGGTGCGCCACCAAATCCAGCAGCTCGGGGTACTTACCGAAGAAGTTCTTGCGGAAAAACGCGCCATCCTTGGTGACGTAAGTCTGCCATTCGCCATCTACCACTTCGGCCATGCGCTTTTGCAGCAGGCCCTTAGTGTCGCGCGCCAGCAGGGGATCCCAATCCTCGCCCCATAGCACCTTGATCACGAACCATCCCGCTCCGCGGAAGGCGGCTTCCAGTTCCTGGATGACTTTGCCGTTGCCGCGAACCGGCCCGTCGAGCCGCTGCAGATTGCAGTTGATGACAAAGATCAGGTTGTCGAGTCTCTCGCGGGATCCCAGCGTGAGCGAACCCATGGATTCGGGCTCGTCCATTTCGCCATCGCCCAGGAAGGCCCAGATTTTACGGGGCGTGACCGGAATCATGCCGCGGTTTTCGAGGTAACGCATGAAGCGCGCCTGGTAGATGGAATTGATGGGGCCCAAGCCCATGGAGACGGTGGGGAAGCTCCAGAAATCGGGCATTAGCCAGGGATGCGGATAGGACGAGAGACCGGGTGTATCGCGTAGCTCATGCCGGAAATTGCGGAGTTGGTCCTCGGTGAGGCGGCCTTCCAGAAACGCCCGCGCGTAAACGCCGGGCGACGCGTGACCCTGGAAATAGATGAGATCGCCGGGCTGGTCGCCATAGCTGGCGTGAAAGAAATGATGAAAACCCACTTCGAGCAACGTCGCCAGGGAGGCGTAGGTGGAAATGTGGCCGCCGATGCCGGCGTCGTATTTGTTCTGGCGCACCACCATAGCCATGGCGTTCCAACGCGTCAGGCTCTTGATGCGGCGTTCCATGGCGCGGTCGCCGGGATAGGGGGTTTCCGCCTCCGGCCGGATGGTATTCACATAGGGCGTATTGAGTTGGATGGGAAGGTCGGCGCCGGCGCCGCGCGCCTGTTCGTTGAGGCGCTCCAGCAGGAAGGCCGCGCGATCGGGCCCCTCCTGGTCCAGTATCTGATCCAGCGCTTCGATCCATTCGGAAGTTTCGCGTGGATTCAGGTCGACAACACGTTCAGTGAGTTTCTGGTGCATGGGTTATTTTTATTATAAACGCGGCAGGCTTTGCTCCGTAGAAATGCGCCGGCAAGGATGCTAGAACAAATAATATGCAGCCAGGAGGTTGCATGAATATGGATCGGATCGAGAAGCAGGTTTTATTGCGCCCGCCGCTGAATCGAGTCTGGCGGGCGCTGTCCGACGCCACTGAGTTCGGCGCCTGGTTTGGAGTGCGCTTCGATGGCCCGTTCGCGCCGGGGGCGCGCATGCATGGAGTAACCACGCCTACAACGGTGGATGCGGCCATCGCTCAGGCCCAGAAACCTTATGAAGGCACGCCC
>Ga0187871_10001059_pt1 | contig 24560 bp, 19 predicted proteins | sample June2016WEW_16_1_FD_132988 | JGI IMG/M metagenome (GOLD analysis project Ga0187871, IMG submission 132988) | Peatland microbial communities from SPRUCE experiment site at the Marcell Experimental Forest, Minnesota, USA - June2016WEW_16_10 | ecosystem: Environmental > Terrestrial > Soil >...
AGCAACTTACCGGTTTCCTGGATTCCATACTGACCACGATTTTCATCGTGGGAGTGCTCCTGGTGGCGTTCGGCGCTCTGCGGCGCTGGATAGCCGTTCTGAACGGCGCGCCGGCGCCAGCGGAAGCCTTTGGTCCGCCTATGACGCCAGACGGTGAGGTGCGCATGGGATGCTGTTGATTAAGCCTTACAAAACCACGCCGAATCGTTTGCGCAGCGTCAGCATCGCGAACAGGCTCACGAACAGGAACCAAACCGCCCAGTCGATCGCGAACCCGAACACATCCAAGGCGGCGGCCGGACAGGACACCGCCAGCGACGGCGATCCCAGGCCATGGCCGCACTTCACGGCCGTCACGACCGCGGCTCCTCCCACCCGCAGCAGCACACTGCCGGATCCGGCCGCGACCGCGCGCACCCGCCAGCAGACCTGATGACGGCCGGGTATCCGCACGGCTGGTGTCTCAACCACCACGCCGCGGCCTTCCAGGGTCGCCGCCAGCGTGCGCACGTCCGCGTCCGCACCGAACTGTGCCGTGACGATAGCCGATTCCCCAGGCGCCGGTGGACGGTGCCCATAGACGTTGTCCAGTTGCAGGAACAGGACGGCCAGCGGCACGATGGCCACCGCCGCGGGACGCAGCGCGCCCGCCAAGTAGCGTCCGGTCCAAAGCAGCAGTTGCCGTTGCGCGCGGAAGACCAGCACCGGATCGTCCGCATACAAACGCATCGCATAGAGTTGGCCGCGGGCCTGGCGCTTGGTTAGCTCCACGCGCTCCGGATTCGAGAACCGTTTCCAGATCCACAGCAACGCCACGCCGGTAACGGCGGCGATGGCCGTCAGGCTCCACGTGTGCGCCCCCGATAGCATCAATCGATGTAGCCCAGCCCACGCAGCCTGCGCACCACTTCCTCGTCAGGCTGGTCGTCCGCCAGCTTGGCCACCTCGCGCGCCAGCACGTGCTCGATGAATTCTTCGGGCGAGCTGTATCCGCCCGCCGCGGCCGCCTGCGCCAGCTTGGCCCAAAGCTCTTTTTTCAACTTGATCGTCATGGTAGTGCCCTGGCAGCCGTACCGAAAGCCGCAATGCATGCATACGCAGCGGTGGAGCGGGCGGTTTCGCCGGCCGTTGCACTGACGCGCACGCGCCGCTCAGTCGGGAACCGTGATACGTGCGATCTTATTGCCGTAGAATTCAGTGAACCACAAAGCGCCGTCGGGACCGGGCTCGATCACCATGGGATCGCTGCCCGCCGTGGGGACCAGGTATTCGGTGAATATCTGGGATGGAGGGAATCGCCCGATCTTGTCGCCCGTGTGCTCGGTGAACCAGAGGGCGCCATCCGGACCTATGGCGATGCCGCCGGGCTGGCTGTGGGGCGTCGGCACGGGATACTCGGTGAGCACGCCGGAGACGCTCAGCCGCGCGATTTTCGCGCCAAACTGCTCGGTGAACCACAGCGCCCGGTCCGGTCCGGAGATAATCATATCCGGACCGCTGTCGAGAGTCGGAACCGCGTACTGATTGGTAACTGCGCCGGCGGTGGTCATGCGCGCGACCTGATCGGCGCTCCGTTCCGTATACCAGAGCGCTCCGTCCGGCCCCGCGGCGATATCCCACGGAGAGAGTGGCACAGGATACTCCGTAAGCTGTCCGGCGGTGGTGATCCGTCCGATTTGTAGAGCGGCTTTTTCGGTAAACCAGAATGCGCCATCCGGTCCTAGAGTCAGATTCCAGGGCAGGCTGGCGGGCGTCGGCAACGGATACTCAATAATCGCTCCCAGGGTAGTGATGCGCCCGATGCGGTTGCCCGCCTGCTCGGTAAACCAAAGCGCGCCATCCGGCCCGCGCTTGATCCAAACGGGCGTGCTATCCGGGTTAGGAAGAGGATACTCGGTAAAGACACCCTCCGTTGTAATACGGCCGATCTTGTTGCCCACCCACTCCGTAAACCAGAGTGCGCCATCCGGCCCAGTCACGATGCTGAAAGGTTGGCTGCCGGCAGTGGGGATTTCGTACTCCGTGATGGACTGCGCGTGCGCCGTACCGCCGAGCAAGAGCAATAAGGCGACGTACGCGAGCGGCGGAATTCCCCCAGTGAGACACATCGCATTTCCCTCCTCTGGATTTGTCTGCGACGCGAGGTTATCGTTTACAACTTCCTGCGTCCTCTACTGTAATCGTAGGCGGCTAATGTGTAGGTCTAGCCTGGAAAGTGTCACGTTTGTGTCACATTTTTCGCCGTCGAGGCGGTAACCGAGCCACCCACGTCTGCGCAGGCGGCGCGGCGACGGGTGGTGGGGCTAGATCTTGCGGCGCAAGTTGGCGATGTGGCGGCTCCGTTCATAGCAGCGGCTTTCCTTCCATCCACGCAGGCGGATGCACCCCGAACAGGCTCAGAGCGGTGGGCGCCAGATCTTCAATGCCGGGATCCGCCGCGTCGATCTTGCGATTGGAAAACAGCACGCCCGGCACCAGCGCCGGGTCCACGCAATGATCGCCGCTCCAGGCTTTGCGATTGTCCTCGATCGCCTGCGCCGCCACCTTGCCCACGGCGCCCTCCCACGAGCAGCGGTAACCCTCGTTGTAGCCTACGATGAGGTCCGGCGCGGCGTCCAGGTAGGGTCCGCGATAGAGATCGGCCGTGGCATAAACGTTGCGCACCGGCGCGGCGCCGTCATGGTCGCGCAGGGCGCCCAGCTTGCCGATGATCTCGGCCTTCAACTGTACTGCGTCGCGGCCTTCCACAACGCCCATTGCTTCCCTGCCCCGCATGTTCAGATAGAACCCGCCCAGCCCGAGACCATAGGCGCGCGTGCGGCTCCAGTCGACTCCTTCGAAAAAAGATCCGCTCTCGCGGCCGCCATTCTTCAAATGCAGATAGCCGTTGTCGCGCAGCCATGCATTAATGTTCACCCCCCGGCGGAACGCGCAGAATCCGTGGTCCGAAAGAACAAACAGCGCCGTGCCGGGGCGGGCGTCCGCCATGGCTTTCCCCACCAGCAGGTCCATCCGGCGGTACATTTCCTCGATCGTGCACGCGTGCGGGTCCGCCGTGCCCAAGCGGCGGTAGAACATATGCTGGACCCGGTCGCTGGTGTCGAACACGCAGGCCACCAGGCCGCGGCGCGTATTCCGCAGCGCGTTCAGGAACATGGCTTCGCGCTCCGCGAAGATGTCCCAAGCCTGGCGCAGGAAGGCGTCCTCGTCGATGGCGCCCTCGTTGAGCGCCCAGGTGTCTTCGGCCATGCCCACCGTGGCGTAGCTGCCCAGCAGGTTGGCCAGATACGCCGCATAGTATGGCGGATGGCTGATGGGCAGCGCGGGACGCTCCGGATCGAGGTTGAGCGGAGTCATGTAGAGGCTGAACTCCGGCTCGATCTCGGTCGCCAGAAATCGCGCCATGCCCGCGGCCGTCGCGCCGATGGCGGAGCGGAAGCGGAACCGCAGCCAGCCGGTGTATTCGCCGGGACGGAGCACACAGCGGCGCCCCTGGATGTGCAACTCGAACGCGCCGTTCCGCCGCACCACGCGGAATGGAATACGCAGCTCCGGGCTGCCTTCCAGAAACGTATCCGCGGGCCCTTCGATCTCGCCCGCGAAGCCGTCCACCACGCGCCGCAGCGGGTATCGGCTGCCATTTTCGTAAGTCGCCCGTTCTACCCGCGTGGTGAAAAGCGAGAAGCTGCCCTGGGTGCCCTTCAGGTCCGGCGTGCACATGGCGGAGAGCAGCCGGCCGTCGAACTTCTCCGGTGGAAAGGTGATCGGCACGCGCAGGATGGTGCAGCCGATGCCTTGCCGCCCCAGGATCTTCCAGAACGGCTGGCTCTTGCGGCGCAGTTCCACCGGTATCCGCGAAAGCGGGATGCGCAGGCGGCCCAGGCGCAGCACGCGCGCCGCTTGCCCCACGCGCGCCGATGAGAGTTGCGGCATGTAGGACTTCAGGCTGCGGTCGAGAAAATCGAAGATGTTGTGCTTGGCCGGGCTGACGCCGGTAGCGAACGTGGACCACGCCACCGGCGAAAGCGCCGGAAACGTGGTGCGCAGATGCGAGTAGCTGCCTTCGGCTGCCAGGCGCGCCAGATTCGGCAGCTTTCCCTCGGCCATGAGGCGCTCCGTAATCCGTGGATCGAGACCATCGAGACCTAGAAATACAATCCTCTTCACGCGCGCGTGCCGGCAGCCCTTGCGGCGGCGTGCGGCGCGCCAGGCCATGCGAAACGGCCACGCCAGCAGCGAGAAGACGCTCAGGAAGAATCCCGCGACAAGGGTCAGAAACGAGCCGAGGAACGCGAATCCCGCGCCGGGACCGACATAGGCCCACTGCGCCGCGTGCGGATGAAAATGGGAGTATGCCAGCGCCGCCAGGGCGAAGGCAAACTGAATCCACGTCCATGCGCGGCGCTTGCCCGCTTTGGGCGAGAAGAGCGGGCCTACGAGGCCCGCGCAGGCTGCGAGCCTGCCCCACGGCGGCCTGCGCTGGCTCATCGCGGGGCGGCCTTCGTCAGGTGCACACGCGGCGGGAGTTGGGCATGTACCAAATCGAGATCGTCCCGGCGCAAGGGTATACGCACTTCTACAGTGTTGGGAGGAGACGGGTAGTTCTGGCGGAACGACAGCTTCAGGACGCCTGCCACCCAAGACACAGTGCGGGTGGTGTCCGCGAACGATCGCATAAGCTGCGCTTGCTTGGGATCGTCGCAAGTGACCAGCACTTCACGAATGATCCGGTCTTCCGCGGCATAGATCAGACGGCTGGCCACGTTCGGCTGCTTCAGACGCGCGTCTTGTGTGTCATTGGCGGCATCGTCCGGCACCTCCAGGCCGATGTAGCGGGTAGTCACGGTCTCGCGCGAAATCGAGAAACCGGCCAATGGCACATAAGTATCGAAGAGATGCTGCCCCGATCCCAGCTTATATACCGACCACCATTCGGTTTCTTCCAGACCGCGCGAGACGACGAAGAGCGCATTGTCGACCACGCGGCCATCGTCGCCCGCCACCGTCAGGGTGTATAGCGGCTTCTGCCCCAGGTCCTCGCCCAGGCGCCAGGCTTCCAGCGTGACGGTTGCCTGCATACCGATATCGCCCAATACTTGCATCGAGCGCGCGGTCTTGCGCAGCAGCAGACGCTCGCCGGACGGCCGGCCCGGAACGCCGGTCCCCGTAATGTCATGCGATACGTTCCGGATCTCGACCGTTTCAGAACCGTCCGCCGCGGAACGGAAGTCGACCGTCGACACGGACTCGGAATGGATCGGCGGGCGCTGCTGCGCGAGGGCCAGGGCGGCGATGGGGAACAGCGCAAGTGATCGCACGTAGGCATGATAGCAGGCGGGGATGAAACCCCGCGCCGGCTAGAGCCCACCGGCCAGCGTGTGGCGGGCGTGCTCCGGCTCCTGCAGCGATTCAAGCAGCTTCTCAATGTTCGCCTTCACTTCGATCACAGTGGCTGCATTGCGTTCGAATGTGGCAATCAACACGCGTGTGGACTTACCCGGCTTGCTCACCGGACCCACGAAAATGTAGGTTGCCTCGCCATCGTGCCGGGAGTGCACGCGCACGAGCGGACGCAGGTTCGAGTCCGCCACCGTATCCATGAAGCGGTCGCGCTCGCGCCATTGGCCAGTATCCCCATCGGACTGCAGGTCCCGCAGTCCCTCGAAAACCGCCAGCCGGAAACCGGCGGCGCCCTCCGGACGCGCCACCTTCACGAAGAGATTCGCCACGCCCAAAAATGGGATATGTTGGGGCCGCGTGCCATAGCGGGATTCGATGGCCTTTACGATGCGATCGAACTCCGCATCGCCGCCGAATGCCGCGCCCGCCGCCAGCAGGCCCGTCAGAACCGGCGCCAGCACCCGCGCGTTCATCGCGCCTCCCGGTGGGTCCTGGACTTCTCCAACCGCGGGATGCCGAACTCGCCGCCCAGATCCGCCAGTTTCTCGGGGTCGAGCGTGCCGATGATGTTCACGATGGTCAGCTCTCGCGGTTCCGCGGCGATCACCACGATGCCTCCCAGGTTTCCATTGCCGCCATTCTTAAAATAAACGTCCACGTTGTCGCCGTGTTTGGATCTCACGCCCACCAGGCGCCCCCATGCAGGCGTCTGCAACTGGCTGCGGACGGCGTCCACATCGGCCATGCTATATTCGTTTTCGTGCTTGAATTCGAAGCTCCGGACATAGATGCCATCCAGGCCGGCGATCAGTTTACGCACATCCGATTCGTCCCCGTCCTTATCGTTAAGGAATTTGGCGGCCAACTGCAGCATGGATTTGTCCATGGTGACCGTTACGGCATCGTCGGCCTTGTCGGCCAGCGCGTCCAGATTGACCGGCAGCTTGATTTCCTGCGCCCACGCGGGGAGCATGGCCGCCGCTAGTGCGATCGTTGCGATTTTCATTGTGTTTCCCACCTCGCTAGCAAATACGAACAAGATGTGCGGCCGGGAGGCATTATTTGGGCGAGCGGGCCCTGCCGCCACCAATTGGGACACGGTTTTCGGCCGCCGCGAGTTCATGGCGCTCGCGGCTGCGGCTTCCGTACCCCTGCGGCCCCTCCGCATCTCCGTGCAGGTGATGTTAGACCAGGGCGCGCACTCCGGCAAAGGCTTGAACGAAGGCGAGCTTTCCAAGTTCAAAAGCTATCGGGATAAAGCCGGCCGCGAATACGCCACCAGCGGAATTCGTTTCGACCTTCGCGTGCGGCAAGGCGCCTATCTGCGAAAGCAAGGATACTCCGAGATCCCTTCGCAATTCCTGGCGCGGGGCGCGATCAACCTCTTCGTGACGGACGCGCTCGGTTACGACATCGATCGGGATCGTACCGGGGGCTGTGCGATGGGGCCGCGTCCGCCCAGCCGGAGATCCGGAGGGGACCCTTACTACAAAATCTTCCTCGGCTTGCGGGACGCGCGCGATACCACGCTCCCACATGAGTTCGCCCATCACTTCACGCTGGACACCGAACGGCGTCCCACAGCCGCGGGGAACCTGTGGGCCGATCTACGGAATGACTACTGGCTTTGGCTGCAACGGCGCGGTATGCCGATCTTGGACTTCCGTGCCTGTGCAAATTCCGAGTGGGCGAAGTTCGATGGAACTTAATGAACCTGGTCTTAGACGGTTTTAGACAGGAACCGCCATGAACAGCAATACTGTATCCATGCTGTGAGCGGCCCTCCGTTAGAGGATGTGGCGCGCGCCGCTCCTCACCTCTCGGAAACCGACTTCTCCGCGAGTTCGCCGATAATGGGAAGCGCAAAAGCCTCCTCGCGGCTGGCCGTGACGACGATCATGAAAATCGACATGCCGAACAGGACCAACTGGATGAGGGCGTTCAGGTGCACGTGCGGGACCACCATGAACATGGGCTTAAGCACCCAATCTTCAATCAGGTACGCCACGAATAGATACAAGCCTTGAAAGGCGTGGAAGCGGACGACCCGGTCGGCGCGAAAACGCACCGATGCCAGCACAATGATCGAGCAGATCCATCCGAGTACGGGAATATAGCAAAGAATGGAGGCCGCGCGCGGCGAAATGGACTTGAACGGGTCGGCGGGACGGGGCGGCGCGTTGGGCTGCCGCGCGCCGCACTTGGCGCAGAAGATGTCCGCCCCGTTCACCTGGTTTCCGCATTGGCTGCAAAAAGGCATCCGTAACTTGATACGTTACGATAAACCGGAATGTTCCCGCAAGCTGGTGGCGCGAAAGCACTTGCGGCCAAGGCACGGAAGCCCGGAATCTCCCGCCGTCTTTTGCCGGGTCGCCGTCACTGCACCTTGAACGGCACGGATGCGACGTGATTCTCCCATTCCAGTTGCAGCTTGCCTGAATTCCCCTCGCCGGAGAGCGTCATCTTGTAAACTTCGATCGGCGCCGGCGGCTTGCTCATCTCCATCTTCACATGGCCTAGGTCCATGTCTTTGTTGTAGGCCAGTCCCCACTCCTTGGTGGCCTTGCTGACGATGAATTCCCAGTGGTCGGGATCGGCCACATTGACGAAAAGCGTGTAGTCGCCCGCCGGCACGTGCAGACCCTGAATATCCAGATCGGCGTCGGTGTGCAGCGCCGTGGCGGAGTTTGCGCCCGCGCGCCAGACCGGGTAGTGCGGGTCGTGCGATATCAGCCCGCCGTCGCCGAAGATCTGCCGGCCATGCACAGAAGGCGCCGAGTAATGGATCTTGATGGTCTTGCCGGCGATGGTAATCGAAGTATCCGCTGGCGGACTGGTAAACTTCTGCGCGAAACTCAGGCTCGCCGTCATGGCGAGGGCGGCACAAATCAGAACACACTTGCTCATTTGTCTGGTCTCCTTTGACGATTCCGGATTGGGCTACACCACTAGCCTAACCCAAACCGAGCGGTGTGTCAGGTGGTAGTTGTTCTTGGAAACCCTCCGGCGCGCCGCCGTTGAGGCCGGCCCGGGCAGCCTTGGCGGCGGATGCCAGGTTGATCCGCCGGAGCGAGCGCAGCGCATTGAGCCGCACCAGTGAATCTTTGTCGCGAACCATCTGCCGCAACACGCCGATATAGCGATCTTCGCCGGTTTGGCCCATAACCCAAGCGGCCGAGGCCCGAAAAAGCGGTTCCGGCCTGCGGGCCATTTTGCCCAGGTGCCTGATGACGTCGAGGTCCTCTCCCAAGCGATGCAAGCCAACCAGCGCATTGCCGGCTACGCGGTGGTTCGGATCTTTCAAGGCAAGCCGAAACAGCCGGCGACAGTGGTCGCTGGCCCCGCAGCTCCAAAGGCCCTCTACGAAGTTGGCGCGCACCCGAGCGTCGTCATCGTGCGCCAAGCGTTCCATGATGCCCTGTGCGGACATGATTTGTCCGAACATCAGGGCCGCCTTGGACCGAATGCGGCCGTCGGGATCCCGCAATAACTGAATCAGTATGGGGATCAGCCGGCCGCCGCTCCCGAGCCTCTCCAAAACCTCCAAGCCCCGCTGGCGCGCCGCTTCCGTCATCCGGCTGTCGTTGACCAGGCTCTTGGCGAAGCGCGCATCGAAGGTCGGTTCGTGCTGTGTCAGCGCCTTCACCACGCCTACGGAACCGTCCAAGGAGGCGGCCGGATCGCACAGCTTCGCGGCCGTGCTGCTATCGCTGATCAGCAGGCTTGCCAGGAAGCGAGTGGCCTCCCCCAAACTCCCTGCCTGATAGAGCGGCAGCACGGTCTCCACCACCCGTTCCGGCGCCTTGATCGCCAGTTCGCGTATGTGGCGAACCGCTACGGACGGGTTCCGGCTGTAGCGTGCCAACCAGTAGACGACCGCTTCGGCGGGGTCCTCCGGCACGGTGTCCTCGACCGCCGCGGCCTCCGGCGCCAAAGTCGCTTCGGCGAGGGCCGGCTCCAACAGTTCTAGCTGCCGGATGGCTTCTTCAGTCGCGGATACGCCCTCCTCCGCGGACGGGGGACTTTCGGTTTCGACGCACGCTTCGGCTGGCGCTTCTTCGTCGTTAAGACCTAGTTTGATCAGCACCGGTCGCAGCCGTCCTATCCGCGCAGATGATTACCTTTGCGTTTACCTTTCCGTTACGGATGGCGCGGCCAACCGCCTTACTCTTCTATCGGCTGAAGCGGAGACAAGTTTAGCCTTGGAGCGGGCCGCGTGGGCATTCAACTACGATCTGTGGTAGTAGCATCGCGTCTGCGATAGGCTGTTCCTACGTCTTCGCAATGCGTCGAATTCTCGCCCTTTCCCTAGCCCTGATCGCCTGCAACTGCCACGCTCAGGATTTCCGAGGCAGCCTGGCAGGCGCAGTCAGCGATTCGAGCGGCGGCCGTGTGCAGTCCGCGGACGTTGCCGTGCACGCCACCGAATCCTCCCTCGCACGCCAAACCAAGACCGATAGCCGCGGAGAGTTCCGCTTCGACGATCTGCTGCCCGGCAACTATCGGTTGATCGTGCGGGCTCCCGGCTTCGCGGAAGCGAGTTCCAACGTAGCGGTGGTCGTCAGATCCGTACGTGAAGTAAATGTCACGCTGACCCTCGCCGCCGAGCGCCAGGCGTTAAATGTGCAGGCGCAGGCGTCTTCCATCGTCACCCAGTCTATCGATACCACCAGCGCCGTGCACGGCGGCGCCGTCAGCGCCCAGGACCTGGCAACCATCCCCCTGGCCAACCGCAGCTTCGCCAATATTGCCTATCTGGTCCCCGGCACCGAGCCGGTGGAGCCCTCCGACCCCACCAAGGCCCGTATCACCGCGGTCTCCTTCGGCGGCAGTTCCGGACTTAACGACGTCAATTCCGTTGACGGAGCTGACAATTCCGACGACTACATTGGCGGCTTCCTACAGAACTTTTCACCCGATGCGGTTCAGGAATTCGCCGTCCAAACCTCGCAGCAAAATGCGGACATTGGCCGTACCGTAGGCGGCTCGGTCGAGATCACCACCAAGAGCGGCACGGACGTGTGGCACGGCGATGCCGCCTTCTACGAGCGCGCAGCCGCGCTGAATGCCCGCTACCCCATCGAGAATCCCGCGCCTCTGCCGAAGCAGCCGTTCTCGCGCCAAAACTACATCGGCACGCTCGGCGGACCTATCGTCAAGGACAAATTGTTCTTCTTCGCCGGCGTGGAGGCCGTCCACGAAGATGCCAGCATCGCCTATAGCCCCGCCAGCCTCACGCAGTTCAACGCTCTCGCCGGGCTGGCCTCGCAGGGACTCATCCCGGGCATCGGTTCCATACCCGTGCCGAACAACGTTCCGGTCCCATTCCGGGATTACCTGGGGGACCTGCGCTTCGATTGGATGCAGTCGCCGCGCTCCCAGTGGTTCCTGCGGGCCGCCCTGGATACCTACACCACCGACAACGCCTTCGTGGAGCAGGCTACGCTTCCCTCCACCGGCGCCACCTGGCATTCCAACTATCTGAACCTGGTGCTGGGCCAACAGTTTATTTTCAGTCCCACCTGGCTGGGAACCTTCACCTTGGCGGGCAGCGGACTGCGCTTGAACGAATATCGCAACTCCGAACTCGGCTTCGCGCTGGCCTTCCCTTTCAGTTCCACCTCCCAAACGATTTCCGGCTTCGAAACCTTCGGCGACAACCAGTTCGTCACGCCGATCACCGCCTTTCCCATCGCGCGAGATCAGGAGAAATACCAGGTCCGGTATGCGGTGACGCACTCCACCAGCCGCCACTCGCCCAGCTTTGGCGTCGATTTCATCCACGAGCCGGTGATGAGCGGCGCGCTGCCGGGAAACGCGGAAACCCTGACCGTGTTCGCGCAGAATCCCACGGACTACCTCAACGACCCGCAGCAATTCGCCGTCGACCTGACCTGCGCGCCCACCGCGACCATAGCCGTCACCCCCGGCACAACCTGCACCAGCACGCCGGCGGGCAACGGCAGCTTCTCGCAGAACGTGCAGCGCCTCGGGATTTACGCCGAGGATTCCTGGCGGGCGACGCCGAATTTCACCGTGAACTACGGCCTGCGCTACGACACCACTTTTGGACTGTTTACGGCCTCCGGCCGGTCCCAATTGGATAATCCCGCGCTGCTTACGCTCGAAGCTCTGCAGATCCCGCTCTTCCAGCATCCCGCCGCGCCGCGCGATTACCGCAAGCAGTTCGGGCCGCGCCTGGGCATCGCGTATGCGCCGGGCCAGTCCAGGAACACCGTAATCCGCGCGGGCTTCGCCCTCTTCTACAACGATCTGGCGCAAAATGGCTGGGTGACGGCTTTCCAGGCCGTGAATGAGCCACCCGGCCCATGCGTCAATCCGGGCGATGCAGGCTGCCTTCCCGGAGCCGCCAACGGCGGCGCCGGCGCGCTGATCGATCCGGCGTATAAGACGCCCTATGCCCTGCATGCCAGCGCCGGCATTCAACATGCCTTCACTTCCCATTGGACGCTCGGCGCCGACTGGACCCACGAGAACGGCGTACACGGCTACCGGCGATACACATACCAGGCCGGCTATACGCTCTTCGCGCCCGACGCCGCCCTGCAGCAAGACGTCCCCAATATCACCGTCTTCCGCACCGACAACCGCTCCCGCTACGACGGACTCTCGGTGCATCTGCAAGCCAACCTCTCGCGCTTCAGCCTGGTGGTCAACTATACGCTGTCGAGCGCCGAAACCTGGGGCTGCGTGCTGGGCGAGCTTTTCGATTACGTCAATGGCGTGTGCAACCCGCTGAACGCGTTTGCGAAAGGCGATTACGGTCCATCGGGAGAAAACGTCACCGACCGCCTGGTGGTGGCCGGAACCGTGCACCTCCCGGCCGGGTTTGAATTCTCCGTTTTGAGCCAGGCCGAAAGCGCCCGTCCATTCACGCTCACCACTCCGGTGGACGTTAACGGATTTGGAGATACGCTGGACGATCGCGCCGTGGTCAACGGCGTCCAAACCGGCATGGATCAATTCCGCGGCACGCCGTACATCCAGACGGATGTGCGCGTCAGCCGTCCGTTCCGTTTTCACGAGCGCTGGCGGGTGACGCCGTTTATCGAAATCTTCAATCTGTTCAACCGCAACAATCCCGGCGCCAACTATGTCACCAATCTCGCCGCGCTGCCGGTGCCGGTCAATAATTTGTACAACGCCACGGCGTTTTGCCTGAACGCGGATTGCTCCGCCACGCAGCCCATCACCAGCCTGAATCAGTTGCGCGTGCCCGCCGGCGGATTGGGCGATTTCTTTGGCCCCGGCACCACTGTTGGGATCCCGTTTGCGGCGCAGTTGGGAATCCGGCTAAGCTTTTAGCGGATGGCGTCGAATATCGGCAAATCCGTAGGTCTGTGCGCCATGTGCGCCCACGTCGGGGTCATCCGCTCCGACCGCGGTTCTGTCTTCTATCTCTGCAAACTATCCGCCGGCGATGCGCGCTTTCCAAAGTATCCGCGCCTGCCGGTGCTTTCCTGCGCGGGATACCATAGGTGTGTGCCCGACCTGATCGAAAAGCCAACCATCGTCGCCGCCGCCGGCAATCTTCCGAAGCGCATCGCCGAGTATGTGGGCCGCGTCAACTCCGGGACCGACGCGGTAAGCATCGCGCGCATGGAGAGTCCGGAGGGTTGGATCGAGCCCGGCCAAACCCCCGAATTTGATGAGTACACCGTGGTGTTGCGCGGCACGCTTCGCGTAGAGACGAAGTCAGGGGCCACGGACGTGAAGGCTGGCCAAGCGGTTATCGCCCGCCGCGGCGAGTGGGTGCGCTACAGCTCACCGGAACCCGGCGGCGCCGAGTACATCGCGGTATGCATTCCCGCGTTCGCCCCCGGCCTGGTGCATCGCGAGCCGTCTTAAAGGGAATGCCAAGTAGTATGCGCCGATGCCGTAGCCAGAAGCTGCGCATGCCTTCAACCTGACGCAAGCAGTTCCACCATCAGTTCGACGGATCTGCGCGTGCCACCTACGACCGGCTTTCCAGCCGGGAAAACCTGCTCCCCGCAATCGCCCAAAAGGGGCCGTACGCGCGGTCCGGCAGTGTGCGATGTTAACAATATCCATGCCTAAACGGATCGAAAGGCCGACCATCGCGGCGGCGGGCGATCTTCCGGAGCGTTTTGCGGAGGCCATGGGCCGCGTCAACGCTGTGGCTCCGATTCGAAACCTGAAACTCGCGCCCAGCGTCGAGGATGGCTTGGCGGCTAATCTGGCTTTTGAGACAACCTGTTGACATCTCCCCTGCGCGTCGCTCTGTTCACCGATTGCTTCTGCGAGGCCAACGGAGTCGCTACGCTCAGCCGGCAGTTCGCCGCCTTTGCCAGCCGCCGACAGCTTCCGTTCCTGTGTGTGCATAGCGGGCCGCGAACACAGGCCGCCAGTCAGCCAAATTTCACGGCGGTGGAGGTCAAACGCGGGCCGGCCGCCTTTCCGCTGGACCACGATTTATCCTGCGATCCCTTTTTGAGCCGCTACAAGAATTGGGTGACGGAGCAGGTGCGGCCGTTTCAGCCGGACCTGGTGCACATCACCGGGCCCGGCGATATCGGGATTCTGGGTCTTTGGGTCGCGCATACCCTGCGGGTCCCGCTGGTCGCGTCCTGGCATACCAACCTGCATGAGTATGCAGGCCGGCGCCTGGACAAGCTTTGCGCGCTTCTGCCGGATGCCTGGCGGACGCGCGTCTCGGCAGCCGCCGAAAAGCAGAGCCTGCGCGCGTGCATGCGCTTCTATGGCCTGGCCCGCTTCCTGCTCGCACCCAACGAAGCCATGGTCCATCTGCTCCACGAAAGGACCGGCAAACCCGCATTCCAGATGGCGCACGGCGTCGATACCGAAGCCTTTTCTCCACAACGGCGCTGCCGCCGGGACGGCACGTTTTCGATCGGATATGTGGGCAGGCTCACTCCGGAGAAGAACGTGCGCCTGTTCGCGGACCTGGAGAGAACTCTCCTCGACCTGGGCCGGCGCAATTTCCGCTTCACCCTGATCGGTGAAGGAAACGAGAGAAACTGGCTCGGCAAGAACCTCGAGTTTGGCGACACGCCGGGCATTCTCCGCGGAGAGGCGCTGGCCGAAGCGTTTGCCAACATGGATGTGTTTGTGTTCCCGTCCCGGACCGACACGTTTGGCCTGGTGCTGCTCGAAGCCATGGCTTCGGGCGTCCCGGTGGTGGCGAATTCCGAGACTTGCGCCCGCGTGGGCGTGCGTCACGGCGTCACGGGGTTTCATGCCCCGAATCTGCCTGCGTTCACGGAGAGCGTCCTGCAATTGATGGATAGTGAACCTCTGCGGCAACGGGTCGGCGCCGCGGCCCGCATATTTTCTTGCTCAAAAGTGTGGCATGGCGTATTCGAGCAGTTATACTGTACCTACGAGAAAGGACTGGAAGCAGCCGGCTGCAGACTCGGCGATCGGGCAATTGCGGAACGTCGGACGACCTCGTAGCAAACGATGCCGATTCTCCCATTTCTGTTCTTCCCGATTCACCCGCCTGCCATCCGCCAGGCGCCGGCTGGCGCACAAGTCCACATCCGGCTGACAACCACAGTGGGTTCGTACGCGAGCCGGGCAGGCACCCCTGTCAGCGCCGTTCTGATCGCGCCCGTAACGGCGGATGGCGAGACCGTCTTGCCGGCGGGGAGCGTGGTGTCCGGAAACGTGAAAAGCGCCGCGCGCGTGGGGCTGGGCATCCGTCATGAAACCGCCTCGCTTGACCTGGACTTCAACCAGGCGGCCCCGCCGGGCGGCGATCCGGTTGCGCTTCCCGCGCGCGTAACGGAAGTGGACAATGCCCGGGAGCGCGTGACCCGCGATGGCAGGATACACGGCGTCCGGGCCACCGACAGCGGTTCCTACCGCATCAGCGGCTATGTCCGGGATTTGCTGTTTCGCTGCGAGTTGCACGCCAGGATCGCCGAAGTAATCGTCAAGGCCGCGGTCATCAACCTCCCGGAGCCGGAGATCTATTTGCCCGCGGGCGCCGAACTCACGCTGAGGTTGACCGCACCCCTGGCTTTGGACTCCACCGTTGCAAAGCCGGCCAGCCGCGCGTTGTCCGACGATGATCGCGACGACCTGGACCGGCGGGTTGCTTCCATGCCCATCCGGACGTATGCCACCGCACCCGAGCGTCCTTCGGATCTTACGAACGTAATGATCGTCGGATCTCACGATGAGATTGCCGACGCGTTCGCCGCCGCCGGCTGGTGCGCGGCCCGTTCGTTGACATTTGGCCGCCGCGTGCGGTGGCTCCGGGCGATTGGCCTCAGACGGGGCTTCGATTCCGCGCCCATGTCTTCTCTGTTCCTCGATGGCGCGCCCGCGGACATGTCCCTGGAAAAGGGCCTGAACGACGTTTCCAAGCGTCACCATATCCGTTTGTGGAAGCAGGCGGGCCGTTGGCAGGGCCAGGATGTGTGGATCGGCGCCGCCACCCGAGACGTGGATTTCGGCTACTTGCGCCCGAGCCGGCCTTTAACCCATAAGATCGCGGCCGACGTGGACCAGGAGCGCGACAAAGTCGCCTACGATCTGGCATTCACCGGTTGTACGGACACGCTGGACTGGACCGCGCGCGCGAATGTCCCCAGAGTCACCGAGAACGGCACCGGGGATGCGATGACCACCGATACGAGGCTCGCCGTGGTCGAGCTCAACGATTGCCGCGCGCCACGCCTCTCAACCGAGACGCTGGATGTCGCGCCAGTGCCCATGCACGGCGGCAAAATCGCCCTCTTTGCGCGGCGTGAGATCCTCAGCGTCCGCAGCGATCTCATCCGCAACAACTGGTATTGGCGAGGCTATGAAACGACCCGTTGGATTGCCGAGGTTGTTCGCGCACACTGGCGGAGCAGTTCCGGGACGCGATCGTTCTTGAGCAGCTTCCGTCATTCCAGTCTAAAAGCCGCATCCGTGCAGGACGGGGTTATCGCGCACTGAGGCGTCTCGCGCTATCCATCCCGATCTCCGGCATCCCCGCGCCCCCTGTCCGGCCAACAGGCGTCTTGCCGCCGCTTACGGTGCAACAAGCGCTCGCGCGGATGGAGGAGCGGGATCGCCCTTCCACAAGAACAGCGGAGCCCAGCGTGCGGATGACCTGCACCTATCCCGGACACAAGACGTTCCAACGAGGATTTCGCCATCGTGCGTGTGGACGCGGCCCCCGCGCTCAAGCCGTCCGCCTTTATTCATAACATACACGTCGTGCGGCAGGACGTGAAGGTGGGTCCGGTATGGTTGGTTCTCCACAATCACTCGATGTCGGACTCGTTCCGGTTTGGGCACACCGGCGTCGCCATCGACTCTTCGGACTACCAGATCGCGCAGAAGAGGTGACCGGGTGTGCAGGCTCCCAGCCCGCGCCGGCCTCTCATCTCAGGCCCCACGCCTGCCGGGCCCGTTGACTGGCGATTCTCACAGCCACTCAGGGAGCGGTCACCTACTGGCCACTCGTGTGGTAATTCGGATAGGCCGGACGCTTCGGCGTAGGCACGGGATTCTTCGCCAGCATCTCCATCACCACCTGCACGGCCTTTTCGAGCTGCGTGTCGGTACCCTGCCGAAACGCCTTGGGGTCCAGGTCCACTTCCACATCCGGCGCCACGCCGTGATTCTCGATGTCCCACTTGCCATCCGTGGTATAAAACGCCAGATCCGGCGTGCCCGTGAAGCCCTGGTCGATCAAATCCCCCGGATTGGTATAGTGGCCCACCAGTCCGCCCCAGGTCCGTTTGCCCACCAGCGGTCCGATGCCCGATTTGCGGAACAGCCACGGCATGGCATCCCCGCCGGAGCCGGCCATCTCGTTGGTGATCATTACCTTGGGTCCGAAAATGCCCGCGATCGGGGTGGTGATATCCTGGCCCTCGCGCATGGTCCAGAAACTCAGCAGCGGCCGCCGCAGATAGTCGATGATATAGTCCGCGATATCGCCGCCTCCATTGAATCGCTCGTCGATGATAGCCGCCTCCTTGCCCACCTGCGCAAAGAAGTAGCGATTGAAATTCGTGTAACCGCCGGAGTAAGTGTCCGGTAAGTAAACATACGCCACGCGTCCTCCGGTCATCTGGTCGACCCTGCGCCGGTTGTCTTCCATCCAGGCAAGGTTCCGCAAGTCGGTTTCATCCTCGACCGGAACCGCGGTAACTTCGCGCGATCCCGTGCCATCCGGATTCGGCCCCACCCGCAACACCGTCGACTTTCCGGCCGTCTCCTCGAAGAAGCTATAAATGTTATCCGTGCCGCGCAAATCCCGCCCGCGCACCGCCAGCAGATATTCGCCGGAATTCACGTCCACGCCCGGCTGGGTCAACGGCGCCCGCAGCTTGGGATTCCAATTCTCCCCGTTGTACACGCGCGCTAAGCGGTAACGGCCGTTCTCAATTTTGTAATCCGCGCCGAGCAAGCCTCCGTTCACCTTCTTGGCTTCGGGCTTGTCTCCTCCGCCCACGAACATGTGGCCGATGGTGATCTCTCCCAGCATTTCCTCGAACAAGTAGTTCAAGTCGTCGCGGCTGGTGACGCTTGCAACGTAAGGCTCATATCTTTTCTCGATCGCCTGCAAGTCCAGACCGTGCAGGCCCGGATCGTACAGAAAATCCCTCTCGTCGCGCCAGACCTGGTGGTACATGTGGGTCCACTCCTTGTGCGGATCCACATAAACCTCCAGGCCGTCCAGGTTCAACGGGCCCCCTTCCCCGGGTTTGGGCGGCGCGCCGCTGGCCTTCTCCGCCGGAGCGACGATCCATTGCCCCTTTTGCCGGTAGAGTATTTTTTCCCCATTAAAGGACAGCTCCACTGAACCGATGCCCTCCAGGATGGCTTCGGTCTTCCTGGTTTTCATCTCGAACTTGTGCAGGGTTAAAGCCGGGCCGTTGGGATCGTATTCAATCGGATCGACCGCGGGCCCCTCCACCAGGAACAGCACGCCCGCCTTCCCGGCCGCCATGCTGGCGTAATTGCGGGCCGGAATGGGTAGCGAAACGGTCCGTTGGCTAATAGTGTCGAAGTCGATCGCCACTGTAACCGGCTTCTCCTCCTTCGCTTTGTCCTTGTCTTTATCCTTATCTTTATCCTTCTCCTTATCCTTATCCTTATCGTCGAGCTTCTCCTCGTCGCTCTCCGGCGCCACAGGCGATGCCACGCCTTTCTTAAGCACCACCGCATACACGCTGCGCGTAACCGGCCGGCTCAAGCTGGACATATCCAGCCACCCGATCGACAGAGCCGCATCCGTGCTGGCAGTTAAGTATAGATATTTGCCTTCCTTGTCGAAACACGGATATCTCGCATCGCTCATGCCGTCGGTCACCTGATGTGTATTGCCATCGTCCAGCGAATAAACGAAAACAGCGTGGAGATGGCTCCGCAATTGCTTGCTGTAGGCCAGCCACTTGCTATCCGGCGACCAAGCCGTATCGATGTTGAACGGTCCCGCAAACGTGTCCGCGTCGATATGTACGGGAGTCTTCTTCTCCAGGTCCACGTACCACACGTTGAGCCGCTTATCGGTGTACGCGATCTTTTTGCTGTCCGGGGACCACTTGGGCGAGTAATAGAATGAAGCCGGTTTACCGAGTTCGATCTTATGTACCTCTCCCAGTCCGGTCTGGTCGCGGTAATGCAGCGCGTATTCGCCCGACTCATCGGAAAAGTACGCCACCCACCTTCCGTCCGGCGACCACGCGGGATCCCGCTCGGCCACATCCGGCGTATTCGTCAGATTGCGTATATCGCCTTTTTCGGCCGGCACGGTCATTATTTCTCCCCGTACGCCGAATACGGCTCGGGCGCCGGTGGGGGAGATCCCTGAGAACTGGATGCGCCTGGCCTCGACCTTCTGGAAATGCGGCCGCACCTCCGCCAGATCGCCGGTGATGTGGATGTCCACTTTCTTTTCCCGGCCCGACTTCAGATCCAGAACGTGAATGGCGCCGAATTCTTCGAGCACGATGGCATCCGGCCCGGCATTGGCGGACTTGAAATCGAGACTGTTGCCGCGAACTACTTGCGTCACTTGTTTCGACGCAGTGTCATATGCGAACAGCGAGACCCGGCCGCTGCGGTCCGACAAAAAGTAAATGGTCCTGCCCACCCACATGGGATTGAAATCGTTCGAATTGTCCCGCGGGATGCGGTACTCGACGCTGGAATCCGCCAGGTTCACGATCCAGATGGGCTTGGTCTGGCCGCCGCGGTAGCGCTTCCAGGCGCGCTGCCATTGCAGGTTCGGGACATAGGCCAGCCGCGTGCCGTCCGGCGAATAGGACCCTTCCTCGGCCGCCGGCAAGGGCACTTCCGCCTCCAGGCCGCCGCTCAACGCCACGGTGAATAACCGCCGGAATCCGAATGAGTAGCTGTTGCGCGGAGAGCGGAACAGCACCTGCTTGCCATCGCGCGTCCATCCCACGGCCTCGTCATCCCCGGGATGGTAAGTGAGCCGCCGCGGCACACCACCGGCCGCCGCCACCACGTACACGTCCCGATTGCCGTCGTATTCCCCCGTGAAGGCGATCCATTCTCCATCCGGCGAGAAGATCGGGTCGGTCTCTATGCCTACTCCCGTTGTCAACCGCCGCGCTTCGCCTCCGTCGCGGCTCACGATCCACAGATCGCCGGCATAGCTAAAGACGATTTGCGTGCGGCTGATGGACGGCTTCCTTAACAGCGGAGATCCGTTCGTCTGGCCCGCGCAAGAACCCGCGGCAATCAGCAACAGAATCGCGCTCCGGCGTAGCATCGTCATGGGCTTATATCCTCCGGATTTTCCTTTTTGGAACCTCCGCTAGTATACACCCAACCACCGCCGCACAGCCGCTGGCCTGCTAGAGTGGGAGACGTGCATGCGGGCGCCCATACTTGTTGTAACCTTTTTGTCATTAACCGGCCGGCTGGCCGCGCAGTCCCAGGATGCCCCGGCATTCGAGAACTGGAATCTGTATTATCAGGCTACGTCGATCGGCCAGACTCACGGCACCTTTAATGCCCCCTATACCGGACCGCTTAGCCTGCAGGATTATCGCGAGGACGACGTGTCCCTCACCACCACGCTTTTCTTCGATGCGCGGCTGGCCAGGAATCTGCAGCTCGTTTTCGATCCGGAAATAGCCGGGGGCCGGGGATTCAGCAGCGTCGATGGATTGGCCAATCCTTCCAACGGCGAGTTGCCGCGCGTCGCCACCGCCACGCCCAAGCCGTATATCGCACGGCTGTATCTCACTTACGACTTCGGCTTCGGAACGGAGAAGGAACACGTGGACAGCGACGCCAACCAACTGGCTGGCGACCGGCCGATGGTGCGCTATACCCTCACGGCGGGCCGCTTCTCTCTTACGGATTTCTTCGACAACAATGCCTACACACACGATCCGCGCTCGCAATTCATGGCGTGGGCGGTGATGTACAACGGCGCGTGGGATTACCCGGCCGACACGCGCGGCTACACCTGGGGATGGGTGCACGAACTGCACACGCGCAACTGGTCGTTTCGATATGCCAACGCCGCCGAACCCACCGTCGCAAACGGGGGCCGCTTCGACCGCCGCCTGCTGGTGGATCTGGGCACCGTCTTCGAAGGCGAGCGGCGATACACCTTGCACAAGCACCCGGGCACCATCCGGCTGCTCGAATATTTCAACCATACGCATTCGGGCAGCTACGCGGATGCCATCAAGGTGGGTGAAGAAACCGGAACGGCGCCCAATGTGGATGCCGTGAAACACTACGGCACTCTGAAATACGGAACGGGCGTGAACCTGGAGCAGGAAGTGACACACGATACAGGGTTCTTTGTGCGCCTGGGCTGGAACGACGGCAAAACCCAGGATTTCGCCTTCACCGCCATCGATCGCCTGGCCAGCGGCGGTGTATCGGTGAAGGGCGCCAAATGGAAGCGGAAAGACGATGTGGCCGGCACATCCTTCACCGCCAGCGGCGCTTCCGGCGTGCATGCCGTCTACCTGGCGCAAGGCGGCCTCGATTTTCTGATCGGAGACGGAAAGCTCAATTACGCGCCCGAATACGTCTGGGAGAGCTACTACAGCGCCAGGCTTTTCCCCGGTTTCTTCGCCACCTTCGATCTGCAGCACGACAACAACCTGGCGTTCAACCACGACCGCGGGCCGGTCTGGATCGAAAGCCTGCGCCTGCACATGGAGTTTGGGCTGCGGCCCAGATCGGCGAAATAACCGGCGAAACGGCGCCGTGCGGAAGCGCGCGATAATGGTAGTTGATCCACTTCAATAGATGTCTGGCCACGCTGGCCGTGGCCCTTTGCACACCGCTGCCCGCCGCGCCAACCGAATCCGCATACTTCGCGCCCACCCATCGCTTGCCGGGCATCGGCATCGGCCGCCAGGACCTGACGGATGAAACGCTGGCGCGCCGGACCGAGGCCATGATCCAATCCCAGACCTTCGGTATCATGCGCGAGCCGTTGGCCGCGCAGGGCGCCGAGCGCATCTACAGTTCCGGGCTGCAGCGCCTGTTCCGCGACGCCGAGCGCCAGAGCGGCTTCCCGGCCTCCGTGCTGCAGGCGATGGCCTATGTGGAAAGCTGGGGCGTGGCGAACGCCGAGAGTCCCGCCGGCCCGCGCGGCATCCTGCAGATTTCCGAAGCCACCGGCAAGCGCATCGGATTGCGGGTGGTCTACGCCACTCGTCATCGCGTGACGAAAACAAAAATCGAGGCGCGCAACAAGCACGGCAAACTGGTGTACCGCACGGTGCGCCATAAAGAGAACTACACGGTCCTGGTGCGCGACGACCGCCTGAAGCCCGAAAAGGCCATCCCCGCCGCGGCCCTCTACCTAGCCGGCATGGAACAGCGCTACGGCGGCCGCGACTGGGCTATCTGGGCATACCACTGCGGCGAAGGCTGCGTCGCCGATTTCCGTGCGATGGCGAAAAACACGAAAAGGCTCGACGACCATCCCGCCACCGTGGCCCAGGTCTTTTTCGGCTGCAGCCCCGTATGGAATCGCGAGCTCTATGAAGCGATTCGCGCGCAGATGGACCGCGACTATTCGCCCACTTACTGGTTCCGCGTGATGCGCGCCGAGCAGTTGCTGCACATGTACCGGGACGATCCGCGGGAGTTCCAGGATCTGGCTGCGGAATATAAGTATCCGGCGGCGCCGGCGCAGAGAGCGCCGGACCGGCTGTCGGCCTGGTTGAAGCCGCAGGACCTGATTTACCAGACCGGCGATCGCATCCGCAACGAGGAGGGGAGCAGGCTGGTGAGCGCGCCGGACGATCCGGAATTCTTCGGCTTCCGGCCGATTGGCCACGACGAAAGCCGCGGCTGGCGCGATAAGGCGCTGCCCTCGACCATCGGCACCCTGACGTACATCGCGTTCGAGACCCGCCGGCTTTATGAAGCCCTGCGCCCAGGGGAAGCGTTCGCGCCGCTGGAAGCTACCGCCCTGGTTCTGCCCAAGGCTGCGGACGACGCCGCGGACGGCGCGCAAGGCGCGCGCATGCTGGACCACTCGAGCGGACAGGTGTTCGACCTTTCCATGTCCGGACTTCCGCCGGGCGAGCGGGAATGCCTGCGGTTCGTGCTAGACGATTTGGGATGGAACGGCTCGCTGGGTTTCATCGAGGAGCCGCCAGGCAAGCAGACCATGCACATCGGCTGTTCGCCCACGTCGCGCGATTTCTTCGCCCAGGTTTTCGAGGAGGCGCAGGCCGCGTGGCGCGACCGGCGCGCGGCTCCCGCGCCTGCGGACGCACAATGATGTTAACCGCAAAGGCGGCTGCCCCAACCTCCGGCACGATGATATCGGGGCCTTCCCAAAAACCCAAGTGGGGCGGGCTCGCAGCCCGCGTCGTCGTCGTAGGCCGCCCGCCTCGGAGCTTTGCCGGTGTCCGGTCTTGGTTTCTGGCGCCAGAGACTGAGCGTTCCGGCCTTCAGCGGTTTTGAGTGTTGCGGTTCGAACGAATCTACCTTGATCTCTTCGGACTTCTGCCACCGCCGGTCACCGGTTGGCGTGTCGCACCGCTCCAAGTACTTTTCGGTTTTCCGGGATAGTGAACGGTCTCGCCCCGCAAGCTGCGGGTCCAACATGGATTCCAACGCAACTCTGAACCAGGCCTGCGTCGAACGTGCCGGATTGCAGTGCCCGCTCCGCAAAGAATCTCGCCGCCGAATATGACCCCTATCGTCGCGAGGACGGGGCGAGGAAGCAACTGCCTTGCGTTTGCGCCGGCGCCAACGCCGGTGTTTGCCCGTTGTTCAGGATGGTATGATTGTGAGTTGGCCCTGTAGCTCAATTGGTCAGAGCGTCGGTCTTACACACCGAAGGTTCACAGTTCGAGCCTGTGCGGGGCCACCAGTTTTTCCACCCTCATTTCTGATTTCCGAAACGAAGCGGCACGGCGGTCAGATTCCTTCAGGAAGCGTACAGCGCCTCTCAGATCGCTCCGCGCACGCCCGCCAGAACGCTCTTGGTCCCACACACTACCGGCCGTTCTCGGCATGCTAACCAAGGGGACGACGTTTCTCGACGAGATCGGCGGCCCGCCGCTCGAACTGCGGCCCAAGCTACTGCGAGTTTTGCCGGAACGGGAATTCCCGCCGGCAAGACCGAGTAACGTAAACCCGGAGTGGCCGCTACCGTCGGTATCGAGAAAACGGGCCTAAGATGGCCGGGAAGTCGCATCGGGGAAGAGTTTCTATTCCGCGTCACTCTGGAAGGCGGCTTGCGGAGGTGGCCAAAAAGCGTAGCGTTTTCCGGTTGGATGCCAAGCTCGCAAGGTACGCTGCCGATGTTGACCAAGGTAAGACGTAACGCATATCATAGGATCGAGCGATGTTCCGTAGTCTGAGTCTGGGAGTTGTGTGTATGGCGTCCGCGCTCGCACAGCCGCGTCCACCGCAAATTCTAGAGGTTTCTCGCGAATATCTCAAGCCGAGCGCCGTCCAGGCGGTCCATAAGATCGAAGTGGATGCGGCGCGGATTTGCATCCGGTTGAAGTTCCCCCACCGCTATCTGGTACTCGAGTCGCTCACCGGGCCGAAGGAGTTTTGGTATCTCAACGCGTTCGATTCGCAGGCGGAGATGGACGAGGTTAGCAGGGAGTACGAGGGAAACAAGGCCTTGACATCGGCGTTGGCCGAGAACCTCAAACGGAAGGCGCCTTATCTGGCGG
>Ga0187871_10001063_pt1 | contig 24509 bp, 23 predicted proteins | sample June2016WEW_16_1_FD_132988 | JGI IMG/M metagenome (GOLD analysis project Ga0187871, IMG submission 132988) | Peatland microbial communities from SPRUCE experiment site at the Marcell Experimental Forest, Minnesota, USA - June2016WEW_16_10 | ecosystem: Environmental > Terrestrial > Soil >...
AATCGCGCGGGGTCTGCGGCCCACGCGTCGCCAGGGCAATGGCTTCCAGCGGCAATTTGGGGGTGCGGTCGGCGTAAAGCAATCCGTTGGCTTCCTGGTAAGTATCGGCGAACTGCGTATAGCAGAAACCTGCCAGCGAGGGCAGGGAACGAATGGCCTGCAGAAGGCGGGCATACCTGTTGCCGAAATCCTCCGGGTCCTCGGCGCGCGCATATCCCCAGGTTCCACCCGGCTCGCGCGAATAGGCGATCCCACCGAATTCCGTGATCATGATCGGCTGGTCCTGCGGCGGCGCGTCCAATGCCAGGACTCTCCCCCCGGGACGCTCGCGCTTAAAGAGCCGGGGAATGTCTTCCGCTCCGTATCGTTGCGCGATGCGCTCCGGGTCCGAATCGTAGTCGTGGATCCCGATGATATCGGTGGCGATGCTCTCCCAACCATCGTTTCCGACGACCGGGCGGGTGGGATCCAAGGTTTTCGTCAGATGATACAACGCCTGCACGTAGTGCCGTTGCGCGGGGCTGCTGGGCAGGTCGGGCACTCCCCACGACTCGTTGAAAGGCACCCAGGCGACGATGCAGGGATGATTGCCGTCCCGCGCGATGGCCTCGGACCATTCGCGCATCAGCCGGTGGATGGAACGCCGCGTGAAGCGGTAGGCGCTGGGCATTTCCTCCCACACCACCAGGCCGAGGCGGTCCGCCCAATACAGATAACGCGGATTCTCGATCTTCTGATGCTTGCGCACACCATTGAATCCCATGGCTTTGGCCAGTTCGATATCGTGCCGGAAGGCGTCGTCGTCCGGCGCGGTGAGCCCGCTCTCGGGCCAGTATCCCTGATCGAGTACCATGCGCAGTTGATAGGGCCGGTTGTTCAAAGTGAATTTCTCGCCCTGGGTGCCGATCGATCGCAGCGCCGTGTAGCTCTCGATTTCGTCGTACAGAACGCCGCCGGCGCCCTCCAGCCGAAGCCTGGCTTGAATTAAAGTGGGTGTTGCCGGACTCCAGAGGAGCTCGTTGCGATAGTCGTCGATGCCCGGGTCCGACAAGGCGATGCGGCGATGTACTTCTCCGGCGATGACGGTGTAAGTATCGTCCGCCAGGAGTTTCCCGCCCGCGAACAATTTGACGTTGCATCGCAGTTCGTCGCTCGCGGGTCCATTCACCCAGGCTTCGAACCCAATCTCCCAGCGCTCCAGGTTGGGAGTCCAGCGCGCGGCTCCAATATGCGTGGCATGCACGCACTCGAGCCATACCGTCTGCCAGATTCCGGTGGTCCTCGGATACCAAATGGAATGCGGCTTTAGCTGCCAGTCCTGCTTGCCGCGCGGCTTGGAAAGTTCAGCCGGGTCATCCTCGGCGGAAACTACCAGGGTCTGTTCCCGGTCAGGCTTCAAAGACCCGGTGATATCGGCGGTAAAGGGCGTATAGCCGCCTTCGTGAGTGGCCACCATTTCGCCATTGACCCAGACCTTCGCATGATAGTCGACGGCGCCAAAATGAAGCAGCAGGCGTTCGGAAGTCTTTAATTCGGGAGCTGTAAACTGACGGCGATACCAGCAGGCGCGGTAGAAACCCGGGTGGTCGATACCGCTGGCCGGTGTTTCCGGCGCGAAAGGCACTACGATCCGGGCATCCCAGTGAGGTTGGTCCGGAGATGACCAGTCGGCATCCGGATCGAGCGAAAAATCCCAAGGGCCATCCAGGCTAATCCAATGCGCCCGTTTGAACTGCGGGCGCGGATATCCGTGCATTTAGGCACAATCTCCTCGGTTGATCGGCTATCGGTTCGACGGTAACATCGTTAGCAGTCCAGATGCCATTTCGGGTTTGTTAGTTAACGCACACCGGCTGTTCACCAGTTATCGCGTAACCTTTAAAGCGGGAGCTACACTAAAAAAGCAGGGAGGAGACGCGCATGGAAATCGGAATTGAAGTGAGAATGCAAGGCCGATTAGAAATTCTGAGCGAACTGAGCCGTGCCACCACGGTATATCACGAAGCCGCGCCCGAACTGCTGGAAGCGGCTCGCCAGAATTACCTCGAAATTCTGCGGAAATTCAATCAGGGCGTAGAACCGCGGTAAGGCGGTCTATCGCCAAACCTTGCCCAAGAGAGTCCGTCCGCGATGCCGGTATGTTCCCCCGGTAATTCAAGTGTAACGGGTCTGATTCTATATAATAGAGATGAATGAACCGACGCATGTTTCTGGCGGCCGCGGCCCTCGGTACGGCTGCCTGCTCGCACCGGCCGCAATCGCCATGGCGGGCGCTGACCCCCGAAGAGGCCGCTACGCTGGAGGCCTGGTGCGAGTGCCTCATCCCGGAAGACGCCGATGCGGGCGCGGGGCGGGCCGGCGTCGTGCGCTTCATCGATACCCAGCTTTGCGGAAAATATAAGCGCCACAGGAAAACCTACGCCTCCGTCTTGGCAGCGATGGATACCGCTTCGCGGGGCGCGTACCGCACGCCTTTCGCATCTCTACCGTTGGCCCGGCGCACCGTCCTGCTCGACCAGTTTGAAAAGGGTGAACACCGCAAAGCCTTCGACCTGGTGCTCGATCATAGCCTGCAAGGCTATTACGGCAACCCGCGCCATGGCGGCAACGCCGGCTTTGTCAGTTGGCGCATGCTCGGCGTGCCGCCGGCGCCGGTACGGGGGCGAAGCTGATGCCGTTACCTCTGGTGGATGCGGTTATCGTGGGCGCCGGCGCCGCCGGACCCGTGATTGCGCGCCAACTCACGGCCGCCGGATGGCGTACCGTGCTGCTCGAGCGCGGCAAGTGGTATACCCCATGGGACTGCCGGAAGGACGATTTGCGCAATCAGCGGAATCCGACCCTGGGCAATGCCTTCGGTCCCGACGATGAGGGCAACCCCCGCGTGGCCGTGGCTCCGGACGGCACGGAATCGATCGTAGCGCCTTCGGAATCCGGCTATCAGAATAACGCGGCCTGCGTCGGAGGCGGCACGCTCAGTTACGGCGCGATGGCCTGGCGCTACCACCCGCACGACTTCCGCATGGCTTCCACATACGGCGCTCCGCAAGGTTCCACGCTGGCCGACTGGCCCATCGCCTACGAAGACCTGGAACCCTACTACGAGCGCGCCGAATGGGAAATGGGCGTCTCCGGCGACGATTCGAATAACCCTTTCAAAGGGCCGCGCCGCAAGCCCCTCCCCATGCCGCCGGTGTCCCCACAGGGCCGCGAGCACGAAATCCTGGATAAAGGCGCCCGGCGGCTGGGGCTGCATCCCTTCCATATCCCCATGCTGCGGAACTCCGTACCCTACAACGGGCGCTCCGCCTGCATGCGCTGCCGCTGGTGCGTGGGCTTCGCCTGCGAAGTGGATGCCAAGACCGGCGCGCAGAATACCGTACTGCCCACCGCGCTGCAGACCGGCCTCCTCGAGTTGCGCACCGGATGCATGACCAGCCGGATCGTGCTGGACGAGGGCGGACGCGCCACCGGCGTGCGCTACTTCGACGCCTCCGGCAAGGCCTGCGAACAGCCGGCCCGCGTAGTAGTTTCTTCCTGCGGCGCGATCGAGTCGGCGCGCCTGCTGCTGAACTCGGCCCACCGGCTGTTTCCCAACGGCCTGGGCAATCGTCACGATTGGGTGGGCCGCAACCTGCAAGGCCACACCTACACGGGTGCATGCGGCCTCTTCGATCGGATCACTTATGACGACCTGGGCCCCGGTGCTTCCATCGCCGTCTGCGACTTCAACCACGGGAATCCCGGCCTGCGCGGCGGCGGAGCTTTGTGCAATGAGTTCATCCGGCTGCCTTACCAATTCGTCGGCAAGCGTCCGCCCGGCGTACCGCGCTGGGGGCAGGCATTTAAGGACTGGATGCGGCAAGCCTATCGCCGCACGATTTGCGTCATGGGCCCCACGCAGGAGATGCCCACGTTCGAATCGCGCGTGCAACTCGATCCGCGGGTTCGCGACCGCTTCGGCCTTCCGGTGGCGCGGATCTCGGGATCGCGGCATCCGCATACCCTCGAAATCGGCCGGGCTATGGCCGCACACGCGGACGCGTGGCTGAAGGAATCGGGCGCCGTAGGCACCTGGCTGATGCTGCCGGGGCAGGGGGTATCCGCGGGCCAGCATCAGGCCGGCACTTGCCGCATGGGCAACGATCCGCAAACCTCGGTGGTTGATCGCCACTGCCGCGTGCACGACGTGGACAACGTGTTCGTTGTCGACGGCAGCGTGCATGTGACCAACGGAGGCTTCAACCCGGTGCTGACCATCCTGGCCAACGCTTATCGCGTGGGCGAGTTCATCGCATCCAGCGGCTTAAGGTCACGGGGGTAGGGAAGCCATGAAAATCGGGAAAATTGCCGCGATTGCCGGGCTGGTGCTGGCCGCCGGACTGCTGGCCGTGCCGACCGCCAGCTTTATATACGAGGCGGGCGCGCCGGGCGCTTGCGCACGCTGTCACGAAATGGCCCAGCCGGTCGCGCAATGGGCGGCTTCCACGCATCGCCACGTGACCTGCGCGGAGTGCCACGGCAGCGCGCTCACTACCGACGCGCAGTTTCATATGACCAACGCGCACCGCGTCTTCGAGCACAACTTCGGCGAGGTCGCCGAACGCGCCGGCTTACGCACAGCGGATGTTTTCGCCATCCTGGCGCGGTGCGAAAAGTGCCACGCGCGCGAGTACGCCTCCTGGTCCGCCGGGCCGCACGCGGTCCATTACGCGCCCGTCTTCCTGGATCGGAAAACCAACGGCCAACGGCGGCTGATGGACGACTGCCTCCGCTGCCACGGGATGCACTACGCCGGCGGCATTCGCGATCTGGTGACGCCGCTCGACAATCGTGGGCCCTGGATTTTCCGTGATACATCCATAGGCGGTCGTCCGGCCATTCCATGCCTCGCCTGTCACGCGATCCACCAGGCGGGCGAGCCGTCGCAGCCGCATGTGGATCGGGCCGGCGTTCCCCGGCAGGAAGCCGTGATGACGCCGTCGCTGGCGCTGTGGGATCGCCGCACCGGAGTCGCGATGCCGGCGGCGCTGCTGCCGCTGCCCGGAATGATCGATGCCGGGCGGGCGGTGAAGGTCAGCCCGGACCCGCGCCAGGCGCTCTGCTACCAGTGCCACGCGCCGCTGGCCAACCTGCAGGTGCGCTCCGGAGACGACCGCACGCCCGTGGGAGTCCACGAGGGACTATCGTGCCTGGCCTGTCACGACAAGCACCGGCAAACTACCCGCGCGTCGTGTGCGAACTGCCACCCGCGCCTGTCCAACTGCGGGCGCGACGTGGAAACGATGGACACGACGTTCTTCAACAAGGGCAGCCGGCACAATGTGCATTTCGTGAAGTGCGCCGACTGCCACACCCACGGAATCCCTCCGCGGAAAAATCGGGAGCGGGCGGATTGAAGCGCGAGCCCCGGCCGTCAGCGTGGCATAATGAGCGCATGGGTATCGCTACGATCGTCCCTGTCGAGGAATACCTATCCACCTCCTACGAGCCGGATTGTGATTACGTGGATGGCGAACTGGAGGAACGCAACGTGGGTGAGAAAGACCACAGCAAGGCGCAAGGCAACCTGTACCTTTATTTGCGAATGCACTATCGCGGGTTGCACACTTTCGTCGAACAGCGTGTGCGTGTTTCCGCGACACGCTATCGTGTGCCGGATATCTCGGTGACCCTGGAGGAACCGGAAGAGCAGGTGTTCGCAGGTCCGCCATTCCTCTGCATCGAAATCCTTTCGCCGGAGGACCGCGCCGGGCGCATCCAACGAAAAGTCGGCGATTACCTCAGAATGGGCGTCCGCTACGTTTGGGTGGTCGATCCACGGGAGCGGGACGCGGCCATCTACACCGGATCGGGGACGCACGTGGTCGGCGATGGAATCTTGCGCACGGACGATCCCGCCATCGCGGTGCCGCTCACCGAAATCTTCGCCTAATGTGGGGCAGGCGTCCACGCCTGCAAAGGGTCTCCCGATCTTTGGCCGGCTGGTTAGCTAGCCCGCCTAAGCGGGACTTAAAAGTCCCGCCGGCACGCTAAAAGCGTGCGCCACGGGCGGCGGCCAGCCATCATGAGAAAGTCCAAACTCGAGTGGCGGCTGAATAGCCCGCCTACACTAAAACGCCAAAGTGCCGGTGCGCGGCTCTTCTTCGGTATTCGGCAGATACAGCGTCTTACAGTGCTCGCAGCGATATACTTCCGCTTCCGCGCCGAGTTTCTGTTTCACTTCTTCGCCAAAGAAATACCAGCGCTTCAGATGGCCCGCGCAGAGCTTCCCTTTGGCGTCCTTCTCGTTGCAGGCGCGCATGCGCGGGACGCGGCGCTTCACCTTGGTCCCATCGCTCAGCGTGGCGATCAGTTCGGAAACCGGAACGGGCTTGTCGGAGACGGCATACTTCGGATTCGCCATAGTGTTTAGCCGAAGCCCGAGTATAACAATTTCAGCGCCGGGCCGCCGCCTCCACGGCGCGCCGCAGCGCGCGCAATCCTTCCAGAATCGCCGTGCGCTCCGCCGGTTTGGCTTTGCCTAGAGCCGCCGAGATGGGATCGCGCGCAATGCCCGGCAGCGTGTCCCGCATATAATCCCGGACCTGTTTCGAAACCACGATCGCGCGGGTGCGGCCATCCGCCGGGTCCGGCCGGCGCGTCGCGAGGCCGCGCTTTTCCAGGCGATCCACGATGCCGGAGACCGTGCTGTGCGCCAGTCCTACGCGGCGGCTGAGTTCCTTCAGGCGCAGGCCGCCGCTATGAAATAAGGCCTGCATTACGCTGCGCTGCGGGGCGGTCAGGTTGCCGCGGGCGAACTCCGCTTCGACCGGCCGGCGCAGAATCTGGCGGACCGCGCTCAGGTGCTCTTCGATCTCTCGCGCCATTTGGGTCAGCCGCTCTTCGTTAGCCATATATTGTCCAGCGTTACAGCACGAACGGAATGATCGCTTTGACTTCGCGCCGGTACCCGGTGTACTCGGCCCCGAATCGATCCACCATGAAGGATTCTTCGACGCGCGATTTCATCCACCATCCCGCGAATGCCAGCGCCAGCCCGGCAAGGGCGCGCCATTCGCCCACGATCAGCCCCGTGCCGAGGAGCCCCAGCAACAAGCCGGAATAGATTGGATGACGTACGATCGCGTACGGCCCCTGGCGGATCAGCAGGTGGTCCTTCTTGACGGTCACGCTGCCGCTCCAGTTGCCTCCCAGCAGGATGCGCGCCCAAACCGCGAATGCGCAACCCGCCGCCGTGACGGCCAGGCCCCTCCACGCGATCGCGGGAGTCTCCGGCACGAACCGGCCGGCGAGCGGCCCCACGGGCAACTTCCTCCAGAAGACTAAGGCGCCCGCCGTGGCCAGGAATGCGAGTTGCATCATGCGCGAGCCAAGGCCCTCCCGGCGCACGGTTTTCTTAGCCGAAACGGCGCCGATCAGCCAGACCGCGCCCACCGCGATCCAGATCCATTCGGCGTAACGATAGATTTCGGTTTGCATGCCGCCCTCCTGATACGTCGTATAAGACGCGTCGTATACGACAGATCATACCACATGAGGCGCGCAGCTACCGCTCCGGTAAGATGGTGCCGTCCGGCGAGAGTCGAATGCGCTGGCCCCGCCATTCGACGGTGTTGCCGGACAGGCCGCGGATCCAGATGGCGAAGCCCCAGAGATCGCGAAAAGGAATCCAGACGGCGCGGCGCAGCGTATTGGAATCCCGCAGCACGCCCCAGCCCACCGCGATGCCCGCCAACAGGCGAATGGCGAGAGCCGCCGCGCCCGCCTGCCACGCTCCCGCGGCGATGGCGCACAACGACCAGAACGTCGCGTGCGTGACCAGATAGCCGTAATAACCTCCGGGCCGCGATACCCGGATGCCGCGCGACCAGCGCAGTTGATGACGCCAGACTTCTCCCCAACTGCTGCCGCCCAAATGCGTTTCGACCACTGCCGGAGCGAAGACCACGTGCAGGCCAAGCCGGCGGATGGCCAGCCCGAGCTGATAGTCGTCGGCCAGGTAACGGCCGATGGGCGCGAAACCACCGATGCGGCCGAGATCCCCGGCGCGCAGGAGCATGGTGGAACCGAGGGCGAATTCCACCGAGCCGAGCATGCGCGCCACGAGCACGCTGGGGGCGAATTCGGTAGCTACTCCCAGCGCTTCCCAGCGGCCCGGCAGGTTTTCGGACTCTGCGCGGTAGAGGCACGTGACCAGTCCGGCGCGGGGCCGTTCGAGAAGCGCGGTTACTTGCCGCAGATAGTCCGGCTCAACCCTAATATCGCTGTCATTGATCAGAAGGAGGGGGTAGCGAGCCGCCGCGGCGAGATCGGCCAGGACGCCGGCTTTGGCGTTCGGCATTTGCGTGGAAGTCACCATCAGCCGGATCGGGACCGCCGGGAATTCGGCGATGAGGCGCCTGATATCCTCGGCCGCTGGGTCGCTGGCGCGCGCGATGCCGAAGAGGATTTCATACCGCGGATAGTCCTGGACGGCGTGGGAGCGGATGGCTTCGTAGAAATGCGGGTCGCGGCCATGCACCGGCTTCAGCATGGAGACCGCAGGGCACGCGGATTCATCGGACGGCTCCGGCCTGGACGCCCATCGCCATCGGATGGCGGCCGCGATCGCCAGCAGCCAGTAGACAGCCGAAGCCAGCGCTGGAACAGACAGCCATGCGGCGAGCGAAGTCACAGCGATAAGAGCGCCACGCCGCACGCCACCAGGGATGCGCCCGCCCAGCGCTCCAGGCTGACCGGCTCGTGCAGCAGGTACTTGGCCAGGATGGTCTCGAGCACGTAGCTCGCGGCTGTGGCCGGCACTGCAAAGCTCAAGTCGGCCACCGACAGCAGCGCGATGAATGCGAAGAAGGAAACGGCCATCACCGCCACCGAGCCCAGGATCATCCGGTTGCGCGCCAGAAGCGCAAACACGCGCCTCAGAGCGCCGGGGCGGAAATCGTGGATCTCGCCGTGACGTTTCATGGCCGCGGCTTGCATCACGTCGGAGGCGGTGGTAGCCACGGCGATCAATGCCACCAGCAGCCATCTCACGATGCCGCTCCGGAACGATGCGGAGCGGTGCGCGCCACAAGCAACACTCCGGCCACGATCAACAGGATCCCGGCCGATCGCCAGCCCGAAATCCGCTCGTGCATGAAGATCTTGCCCGCCAGCGCCGACAGCACATATCCGATGGACGTCACCGGCAGGACGTAGCTCAAATCCGCCCAGCTCAGCAGCGCCATTTGCGCGAAAAGCCAGACCAGCAGCAGCGAGATTCCCAAGGCCACCCAGGGATTGAAAACCGCCCGCACGTAAGCCATAGGCGAAGCGGAAATCAGACGTCCCACCTCACGCATGCCCCAACTCAGCGAGAAATTGCCCGACACGCTGCTCAAAATCACCAGGGCGGTAAAGAGACGCGTCTTAAAACGCAAACGCGCCGTGTGGACATTCACCGGCGCGAGCGAAACAGGGGCTTCCGCCCCACTCGGACTAATCACCGCTGCCGGCCGGGACGGGGGCCACGGCATTCGCCTTCCGCTCGGAGGCCACAAACTTCTTCCGCTTCGCGCGCAGAGCCATGTACTCGTGGGCTTCCTTCGACAGCCGCTTGCGCTCGGTGGAATCGAAGATGGCCTTTCGCACCACCCGCCAGATCACTCGCGGCCGGAAGTAATATTCGCCGTAGAATCGTTCCACCCAATCCACCAGTTCGCCGCGGTCGAGGCCCGGATAAATGATATTGGGAAGCTGATGCCCGGTCTCATCGGTCATGGCGTCGATGGTGATGAGATTGTTCTTCTTGACGTAGTCGTAGAACTCGGTCCCCGGGTAAGGGTGCGCGAGCGAAACCTGGATGGTCTCGGTATCCAGGCGCTTGGCGAAGTCGATGGTCTTGCGAATGCTTTCGCGCGTCTCCCCGGGCAATCCAATGATGAAGTCGCCGTGTACCACCAGGCCCAGTTTCTTGCAATTGTCGGTGAAGCGGAGCGCCATGTCGATGGTGGCGCCCTTCTTGATGTTTTTCAGGATTTGCTGGTCGCCGGATTCGTAGCCCACGATCAGAAGGCGGCAGCCGGATTCTTTCATCGCCTTCAGGGTGTCGTAGTCCGTGGTTACACGCGATGTGCACGACCAGGTGAAATTCAGCGGCTGCAGTTTCTTGCAGAGCTCGATGGTGCGGGCCTTCTGATAATTGAAGGTGTCGTCGTCGAAGAAGATCTCCTTGACGTAAGGGAAGGCCTCTCTTGCGTAGGCCACCTCGCGCGCGATATCGTCGGTGGAGCGCAGCCGCCAGCGGTGGCCCGAATGCGTCTGCGGCCAGAGGCAGAAGGTACACATTGCCGGGCATCCGCGCGAGGTGTACAAAGAGATGTACGGATTCAGCAGAAACGGGACGTTGTAGCGCTTGACGTCGAGGTCGCGTTTGTAGACCTTGGTGACCCACGGCAGCTCATCCAGATTCTCGATGGGCGCGCGCTCGGGGTTATTGACAATGTGCCCGTTCTTGCGGAAGCTGACGCCGGGCAGGTCTTCCACGGGCGTGCCGTTGGCGTAGTCGGCAATCTGGTAATCGAACTCGCGGCGCACCACGAAGTCGATGGCCGGAGAGGTGCGCAGAGACTTTTCCGGCTCCACGGTGACCGGCGGTCCGACGAAAGCGACTTTCAACTTGGGGTTGGAGTCTTTCATCATCTCGGCCATCTTCACATCGACATGAAAGCCCGGCGTGGAGGTGAAAAGCACCAGCAACTCGAAGTCGTTGGCCATCGCGACGGTCTGCTCGATGGAGATCTTATGCGGGGGAGCGTCCACCACCTTGCTGTCGGGTAGCATGCCGGCGGGATAACAGAGCCACACGGGATACCAGTACGACTCGATCTCGCGGGTGGCCGGCCAGCGCGAACTTGCGCCGCCATCGAAGCCTTCAAAGGACGGAGGGTTCAGAAACAGTGTTCTCATGAATGATCACTTGAGTGGGTCGAAACGCTATTGATCGCCCACATCCGTTTGGACGTCCGCGGCGCCCGGAAGCGCTCGTAAACTTGCCCGCTTGGGGGCTTCCGGTAACGATATATTGCGATAATCGATGGTCAGCTCCGCCGGACCCACCAGCCGGGTGTCCACGATGCTATGGATCTGGCGCGGAACCGAAATTCCATCTTGGATTTCGTACTCTTTTACGAACTCGATCCGCTTTACAAATATCGAGGAGGTTTTGACCAGGCGGCCGGATTCCCGTACGCACAGAAATGTTTTGGCGTCGATCCAGATGTCGCCCTTAAAAAGACCCGTCACCTTGTGCCGCGGCGTCACTTGAAAAACCTCGACAGCCTCGCCGCCTGCCTGCCTGCTGCCCTTGTACTTGAACTTATAGTTAGCCGGCGTGACGGCCAGCGATGGAGACCCCTCGGCTTGCGCTTCCGCTTCGGCGGATAAATAGCGGGCGATCACGTGGTTCTTCACCGAATCGTCGCCTTCGAAGCGCAAGGCTTCATAGGTCACACGTCCCAGCCGTGAGATGCGGCGCAGTCCGCGCAAGCGGCCATGTTTCTTGAGTTTGGGCAGGGAAGCTTCAATATCTACTTCCATCGACGACCCTTGCAGCGCGCGCGCCTGCTGCTGCGACGCGGCCCAATAGTTTTCGACTACGGCGTCCGGGCCGGTGAGCGCCGAGGCGCTTAACGCCCCCGCGGACACAGCGAACAAACAGAGAACGTGCAGGTTCCGATTAGATCTCAAAGTATGAATCCAGGATAACAGAATGTACCATCCTGTAGATGATTACCACAAAGGGGAGGTTGCGGCCGAGGCAGTGTAAACTGTTTCACGTAACCAGTATGATAGTCGGATGCAGCCGATCGAAATCGACCCGGAAATGAGCCGCCTCGCCATCGCCGAAGCCTGCCGGCAATTCCCCGAGTTCACCGGGCACGCTTCGGGCGTTATCGCGCGTCCGCTCCTGCGTGGTTTCGCGTGGCAGGTGGAGTGGAACGGAACGCCTCCCACGGGGCAGCCGGCCTGGGAGTTCCAGAACGCGGCGACGCGCGCGTATAAGCGCTTGGCCAAGATCTCATAAGCCTGCGCGAAGGACTGCCGCTTGCCCGTGGCGCGCGAAGTGCGCTTCACTGGCGCTCAGAGGAACGCGGACCATCGAAACTCGCGCGCCGGAACTTCGTCGCTCAGGGCCTTCTGGATCGCCAGGTCGGCGATGGCGTCCACCACCCATTCGAAGTTCTCCGCTCCGACCGAATGGATATCGGCGTCCGGTGCGGGGTTCAGGAAGTCGATCGCATAAGGCACGCCGTTTTCCACGGCGAACTCCACCGTGTTCATGTCGTAGCCCAGCGCGCGGCAAAGTTTGAGCGCATCGCCCACCACCCGTTTGTACATGGCGGGCTCGATAGGCGGCGCATTTTTCACGTAGCGGTCCGCGTGCGGCTGTTTCGGGTCGTAACGCATCACCCGGACTTTCTCCTGGCCGATTACGTAGCAGCGGAAGTAATCGGTAAAGTCCACGGCCTTCTGCAGGGTCATGCAGAGATCGCCGGTTTGATCGTACGCCGCGAAAAGCTCCTGCGGATTATCCACTTTGTATACGTTCTTCCATCCGCCGCCCGCATGCGGCTTTAAGAAAGCGGGGAATCCGACATAATCGAAGATCTCGTCCCAATCGAGCGGGTATCGGAGATTTCGCATGGAGCGATCCGTGGTGGATGGCGGATGCTGCTTGTGCGGCAGCAGCACCGTGCGCGGCACCGCCACGCCGATGCGCTCGGCCAGCGCGTAGTTGAAGAACTTGTCGTCGGCGCTCCACCAGAAAGGATTGTTGATCACGATCGTGCCGCCCAGGACGGCGTTCTTCAGGTAGGAGCGGTAAAAGGGAATGTCTTGTGAGATGCGGTCCACGATGACCCGGTAACCGCTGGGTTGAGCCATGCCCACGCCGCCCACCAGGACGCTTTCGGCGTGTACGTCCGCCACGTTACGGGAATTGATGCGGTCCACCAGGGCGGGAGGGAAGGTGGATTCCATGCCGTAGAGAAGTCCGATTTTTCGCATGAGGTATTAGTTTATCAGGGGCGCCGTGGCGCGCGCTTCAGCGTGCCGCGGCGAACTTCAGTTCGCCGTTCGCTGGGCCCTTCACATCCCGAAAGCTGGTCAAAGCTTCCCAACGGAGGTTCGCTACGCGGTTCAGATTGGCGGGCGGGTGTCTACAGGCAAGCCGTGAAGATGGAGGAACTGAGATGACCGGGAAAAAAGACGTCGAATACGAAATCGGCGGCGACAACGTGTTCGCCGGCCTGGGGCTGGACGACGCCGGGGAGCTTCTCACGCGCGCGCAGGAAATCGCCGAGTTGCTTGGCATGGACCAGGCGGAGGTATCCAGGCTGATAAGTAAAGCAGCCGGGTTTCGGAACTTGCGGCGTCATTAGCCAAAGCGGGATCGTTTCCGTTTGGTTTTTGTGCGCGCGTCGCCTTGATGATCTGGTCAATCTGGCGCGAGTTGAGCGTGTCCGTGCCCTTACGCTGCGATTCCGCTCCGCGCACCCTCGGGACTTCCGGTTCTGGGGCAGCGAGCCGCACGTAATCCCGGATACTGAGCAACACCGCCCTGGGTATGCCGCGTTTCTCGAAACTCTTCATTTCAAACTGACTGAACAGTTAACCCGCAACTGTGTCAAGCCCGGCTTGCAGCGACGAATTAGTTCGCCCCGCTGGGCGACACAAAAACGGAGATCCCCCGCAATGCGACTTGAGCCGGCGGATCGTACAACCCTTGAGTTTTATCTGCGTGCATCTGCGTTCATCTGCGGCCGGATATGCTTTTCTTCCCTCCCAACGGGAGCATCAAAACCCGATATTGGCCGCGGATGAACGCAGATGAACGCAGATGAACCGAGAACGCAGAGAGCGAGCCCTCCGGCAGTTTGCCTGAAGCGGCGCGTGCAAGATCTCCCCCTCGCCCGGCGTGGCTGGCCCTCCCCCCTTCGCGGCCCCATGCCCATCCTGACAGGATAGAATGGTCGAAATGGCGCAAGCGAAGGCAACCCCTAAAACATACGACGTGATCGTGGTCGGCTCCGGAGCCGGCGGCGGCGTGGCCGCCCACGTGCTGTCTTTGGCCGGCGCCAAGGTCTGCATGCTGGAGGCCGGCGGCTGGTACGACGGCGCCAAACAGTCGGACATGTTCAAGTGGCCCTACAACGCGCCGCATCGCGCGGCCGGCACCAAAGAGAAGCCCTTCGGCTATTTCGACGCGACCCTGCTCGGCGGCTGGCATGTGCCGGGCGAACCCTATACCAATGCCGCCGGTACCGAGTGGATGTGGTGGCGCGCCCGCATGCTGGGTGGCCGCACCAATCATTACGGGCGCATCTCGCTGCGCATGGGCCCTTACGATTTCAAACCCTACACCCGGGACGGCCGCGGCTTCGATTGGCCGATCACGTACGAGGATCTGGCGCCCTACTACGACAAAGCGGAAGAACTGATCGGCGTTTTCGGCACGCCTGAAGGCCTCGAAAACACCCCCGACGGTAAGTTTCTGCCGGCGCCCGCGCCGCGCGGCTACGAGCGGATCGTGAAGCTGGCTTGCGACAAGGTGAATGTTCCGTGCATTCCGTCGCGCCTGGCCATCCTCACCCGCTCCATCCACGGGCGCACCGCCTGCCACTACTGCGCGCAGTGCGGCCGCGCCTGCGGCGTCAACGCCAACTTCAACTCTCCAGGCGTGCATATCTTTCCCGCCATCAAGACCGGCAACCTGGAAGTGCGCACCGGCGCCATGGCTCGCGAAGTGATGGTCGGTCCGGATGGCCTGGCGCGCGGGGTCTCCTATATCGACAAGAAAACCCGCGCCGAAGTCACCGTAAACGCCAGGGTGGTGGTGCTGGCCGCCAGTTGCTGCGAGACGGCTCGCATCCTGCTCAATTCCAAAAGCGGCCAGTTTCCAAACGGCTTGGCCAACTCCAGCGGACTGGTCGGGCGCTACCTCATGGACACCGTGGGATCGGATGTCGATGGATATTTTCCGATCCTCGAGGATCTGCCCCCGCGCAACGAAGATGGCGTCGGTGGCATGCATATGTACATGCCGTGGTGGCATTACAAAGACCAGAAGGCCGGCAAGATGCCCTTCGCCCGCAGCTACCACATCGAGTTCGGCGGCGGCCGGGGCCTGCCCGGCGCGGACGATTTCGGCGGCTCCGAGCGCATCCTCGGCGGCGGTTACGGCGTCGAGCTCAAGCGCAAGGTGCGCCGCATGTACGGCGCCCAGGTGGGTTTCAGCGGCCGCGGCGAAATGATTCCGAATGCGGACAGTTATTGCGAGCTGGATCCGCAAAAGGTGGATCAGTGGGGCATCCCCGTGCTGCGCTTCCATTTCAAATGGAGCCAGGATGAAATCCTGCAAGCGAAACACATGCAGGACACATTCAAGGAGATTATTACCGCGGCCGGCGGCAGGTACTTCACCGACGCTACCGCCGAAAACAACTGGGGGATCGCGCGCGGCGGCGCGATTATTCATGAGGTGGGCGCCGCCAGAATGGGCGACGATCCCAAGAGCTCGGTGCTGAATCCATATTGCCAGGCGTGGGATTGCAAGAACCTGTTTGTCACCGATGCCGCGCCGTTTGTCAGCAACGCCGACAAGAATCCGACGCTGACCATCTCCGCGCTGGGCTGGCGGACGTCGGAATACATCGCCGACCAGGTGAAGAAGAGGAACTTATGAAAGAGAAATCGGGAGTCAGCCGCCGCGACTTGTTCCAGATCGTAGGATCGGTGCCCGCGTTGGCCGCCGTAACGGCGGGCGTGAGCTCGGCGCAATCGCGCGAAACCCCGCCTGGCGCATACCAGCGCAAAGTATTCGACGACCGCCAATGGCATACCGTGCGCGTGCTTTGCGATCTGATCCTGCCCGCCGACGAGCGCAGCGGCAGCGCCACGCAGGCGGGCGTTCCCGAGTTCATCGACGACTGGCTCAATTTCAGGAAAGAAGAGGACGGCAACGACGATCTGGCGGCCACCATCCTGGGCGGCCTGGCGTGGCTCGATCGCGAATCGTCGCGCCTATTCCGCAAGCCCTTTGCCGGCGCGGGCGTGGATGGGCAGAAGCAGATCCTCGATCGCATCGCCTGGCCCGAGCGCGCCCTGCCCGAAGATCGCCGCTGGGCCGCCTTCTTCAACCGCTTCCGCGACCTGACCTTGAACGGCTTCTATTCCAGCAAAGTAGGCATCGCGGATCTGCCGTACCTCGGCAACACCGCCGTACCGGAATGGAACGGCTGCGATCCGGCGGTATGGGCCAAGCTGGAAGAACGGATGAAGAACGGCTATAAGGGCCTGGGCGGGGAAGTCAAGCCCTGGACTTAGTTCGCCGGCATGCGCAGTGCGATCGGCGGTAGATAGGTGGCTTTCTCTTCCCTCTTCCACCATGCGCCTGTCCGCTTTCGCTCGGCGAAATCCGTGAAGCGATACTCATACACCATGGCGCGTATATACCGCGGCGGGCTCCCCGGGAACGGGTTGTACTTCAGCAGCCCAAGTACGGGAGCCGATCCCTGCATCAGCCGTGCCGCGAAGTTGTAGAACCAGGGATTCTCGCCCGCGCTTCCCAGCGCGGCGAACCACATTTGCCAGTCCAGCCGGGGTTGATATGGCGCTACCCATGGCGGCGCGCGCCGGACGTCTCCCGGCTTGTAGCGGAATTCATACGCCAGCCAGTGGGTCCCATCGTTCGACCCCTCCACCACGATTTCCAGGCGCGTGGTGGTCATCACCGCGAACAAGCCATAAGAATTGATCAATCGCAGCGGCGAGATCCAGGCCAGGTAGCCTTGTGCCGGTGCGGGCAGCGGCATGCGCAGTGTCTCCAGAAACTGCAATCCGCTGGTGGTGAGCACGAAGACCATCAGGGCCACCGTCACGCCCCGGTGAGTACGGTTTTCCGGCCGCGCTTCGCCCGGTTGTTCCGCGAAAAGGAAGATGCATAAAGCGATGGCCAGCAGATTGAAGAAAGTATAATTGCCGGTCAGCAGAATCAGCGCTTGCAGCCCGATGAGCAGGCCCGCCGCGATGCGCCGCGGCTTCGTCGGCGCGAAGATCAAAAAAGGAACCAACAGTTCGACGAAGAAAACGAAGGCCGTGGAGGCCTTCTGAAACCAGAGCGGGAGCTGATCCATGTACCACGCCACGGGCGTGGGTAGCGGCTGCGTCAGATAGTGATAATGGAGCGCCGTCAGGTCGCGCCAGGTAGGGTCGCCACTCAGCAGTTTCACCAGGCCGGACATAAACATCAGGCGGAAGAGCAGCCACCGGAACAGCCACACGCGCCCCGCGGAGTCATCCGCGAAGATCGCCAGGAAGCCGGCCTCCGTCAACAGGATGTCCCACTGGAACGACCAGAAATCCTGACCGGCGGTCGAAATCGAAATATACAGGATCAACAGCGCGATCAGGCACGCCCGGCGGAAGAAGCCGAGCATCAGGACAATCGCCAGCGCCGCTCCCCCTATCCATACCACGCGCAAGGCCGCGTCGCTCGCATCGATCCAGAAGACCGTGGGCGCGTACCAATAGGCGCCCACTCCCAGCGTCTGGTGCATGCCATGCAGATACTTTGCCAACGGAAGGATGCCCTGCGATCCGATCAGTCCTTCGGCCTGCACGCCGAACGATACGAACGCGATCAGGTAGACGACGCCAAGGGCCTTTAGAAATAACGCGGTAGCGTGCTTCAAGAGACGCACTCGAGGATGTAGTAGGTCTTGCCGTCGTCGCGGGCGATCTTGCCGGCCACTACCCACTCATGGCCGTCCGCCAGATAAATGCGCCGGTAGGAATCGTATCCCACTCCGATCTGCCGGTCGATGCGCGATGTTTCCACCTCGCGCGTATCCCCGGGAGTCCATGACTGCTTGACCACGCGGAAAGGATCCATTCGCCAATTATAAATCGGCTGGAAATGGGGCTTCCGGGCGGTCCGTTCGATGCGAATCGGGTGGCTGGAGTTAACTATCCAGGTTAACTTTTGGTTCAGGAGTACTAACCGAAGTACAATTGCGGGTGGCCAGTGGTTAATTCCTATAATTATCCCGTAGGCAATAATATGAAACGCACCTCGTACATACTATCTGCGGTCACACTACTCCTGCTCCTGGCGGCTACCATTCCGTCGGGGATAGCTCAGAAACGGGATTTGCGCGCCCAGACCCTTGCTTCGCACGGAGTTCGTCCGAATGCCGCCGGCACGGTGTTCGGCGCGGCGCAAAGCTACTCCGCCGGCGCGGGAATCAGCCAGTCGGTGGTGGCCGACCTCAATGGCGATGGCATACCGGATCTCGCCGTGGTTTCGTGCAATGCCTCCTCTTGCGGCAGTGACGCCGCTTCGGTGGCCGTGCTGATCGGCAACGGCGATGGCAGCTTGCAGGCGCCCGTCATGTATTCCACGGGGTCGTTCAATCCGATGTCGGTGGCTGTAGGCGACCTTAATGGAGATGGCATCCCGGACCTGGTGGTTGCCTCTCAGTGCGCCTCCAGCGTCAATTGCGGAACCGGCCAGGTAAGCGTGCTGCTGGGCAAAGGAGACGGCACCTTCCAATCGCCCGTGCCATACTCGACCGGAACCGGCAACAGCTACTTTGTGGTGATCGGCGATTTCAACGGTGACGGCAATCCCGACCTTGCCGTGGCGAACCAAACCAGCCAGACCGCGAACGGCACCATCGCCATTCTGTTGGGCAATGGCGACGGCACCTTCCAATCGCCTGCCGCTTATTCAACCGGGGCTCCATCGGCTGTCTACCTTGCGGTCGCCGACTTCAACAACGATGGCGCCCTGGATCTGGCGGTAGCCAATTCCGGAACCGCGGACTCCGTCGGCATCCTGTTGGGAAATGGAAACGGCTCCTTTCAAACCGCCACGATCTATGGATCCGGCGGCGCCTTCGTCAACGCCCTCGCCGTGGCGGACTTCAATGGAGATGGCGTGCCCGACTTGGCCGTAATCGACGGCTGCGCCTCCGATTCCAACTTGACTTGTTCCGCAAGCGGTGCGGTGGGCGTACTGTTAGGAAACGGCGACGGCACCTTTCAAGCGCCCGTCAGCTACGGGTCTGGGGGGAATTATGCCAACTCTGTGGCGATAGCCGACTTCAATGGAGACGGCATTCCCGACCTGGCCGTCGGTAACTACGGGCCGTCTGCCGGCGGCGGCAGCGCGGGCGTGTTGAGTCTATTACTCGGTAACGGCGATGGCACATTTCAGCCGGCCGCCACATTCGGCACGGGAGGAGACTTCGCCGCCTCCGTCGCAGCCGCTGACTTCAACCAGGATGGGCAACCGGACGTAGCTGTAATCAACCAATGCAATAGCTCGGGAAACTGCGCCAACGGGGTAGCCGGTGTAGCGCTGAACGCCGCCTCCGGCTTCAGCCTATTTGCGAGTTCCACATCGTTGACCTCATCTGTAAATCCGGCGGCCGCCAATCAATCCGTGCTCCTGACCGCCACGGTCACGCCTGCGTTCAATAGCGGAGCGCCTACCGGCAGCGTGACTTTCTACAATGGCGCCACGGCGCTGGCTACCGTGGCCCTATCCAGCGGCCAGGCTGCCTTCACCGCTGCATTTGCCTCGCCCGGTCCGCAGGCCTTGCAGGCGGCCTATTCGGGCGATAACAACTATGCCCCCAGTTCGTCTGCGGTCGTGCGCGAAATCGTGGGGACTCCGGTGACGTTGACCTCGTCGCTGAACCCATCCCCGTTTAATCAATCGGCGACCTTCACGGCCACCGTTGCGGGAGCCGGCGGCACGCCCACGGGAACCGTGACGTTCATGGACGGAACCACCTCCCTGGGAGCGGTCAGACTGGCGAATGGCGCCGCCGCCGTAACCAAATCGTTGACTGCCGGCACGCATTCCATAACGGCTGCCTATAACGGCGACAGCAACCTTGCGCCCGGCTTTGCGGCGTTGACTGAGGTGGTCAGCCAGGCGAGCGCCACGGCTTTGGTATCGAGCGCCAATCCGGCCAGCCCTAACGAACCCATCGCCTACACCGCGACCGTAACCGGACAATATGGCGGCGTGGTTACCGGTACCGTCGCATTCATGCAGGGCACACCGGCGGTGACGTGGGGAACCGCGGCCCTGGCTAACGGCGTTGCGGTCCTCTCCAACACCTTCAATAAGGCAAACACCTACCCGGTCACTGCGGTGTATCTCGGCAGCCCCAGCTACCAGGGCAGCACGTCCACCGCGCTCAACCAGGTGGTAAGCGGAAACCAGAGTGTCTCGACGACCACCGGCCTGGTGTCGTCCGGCTCCCCCTCGATCGTGAACCAGCCCGTCACTTTCACGGCGACCGTCACTCCTGCGTCCGGCGCCGTACCGAACGGCGAGACCGTGACCTTCTACAACGGAACGAACACGCTGGGTACCGGGACCACCGCTAACGGGGTAGCTCAGTTGACCACATCTTCGCTGCCCGTCGCCACCAACTCGATCACCGCCACCTATGCCGGTGACGCAATCTACCAGGGAAGCACATCGCGCGTGGTGAAGCAGGTCGTGCAACTCGGCCCTACCAATACCACGTTGAGTTCCAGCGCGAACCCGTCGATATACGGCCAGCCCGTGATCTTTAGCGTTGCGGTCGCGCCGCAATCGGGTTCGGGCACGCCCACCGGCACGGTGCTCCTCAAAAACGGCGGCACGGTCATTAACTCCATCACCCTGACCAACGGGACCGGCTCTTATACCACATCCACGCTGGGTGCCGGCTCATATTCGATGACCGCTACCTACACCGGCGACTCCAGTTTTGCCAACAGTACATCCGCTAGCGTGACACAAACGGTCAACGCCAGCTCCACCGTGACGACCCTCACTTCCTCGCCCAACCCATCGTCTGTAAACCAAACAGTGACGCTCACAGCCACTGTCACCGGGCAGTATAGCGCCAAACTGGGTGGAACCGTGACCTTTACGCAAGGCGCCAAGACTCTTGGCAATGCCCTGCCGGCCGCCGGTACCGGCAAGGCTTCCATTACATACTCCTTCGGCGCCACCGGCACATACGCGGTGATTGCTACGTACTCCGGCGACACAAACGATACCGGCAGCGCTTCCGCGGCTCTGAATCAGGTGGTAGGCAACATCTCAACCACCACTACCGTCACTTCATCCGGCTCGCCCGCATATGCCGGGCAAGCGATCACGTTCACTGCCGGTGTTACGCCAACGTCCGGTGCCATACCGGATGGCGATACGGTCACATTTTATGACGGGTCGGCCGCCATCGGCACGGGCACGACAAAGGGCGGAGTCGCCAACCTCGTCATCTCTACCCTCGCCGTTGGAACTCATTCCATCACCGCGACCTATGCGGGAGACTCGACCTATCAGGCCAGCACCTCGAAGGTGTTCAGGCAGGTAGTCAGTCTGAACGTCAGCGTGACCACGCTCGTATCGAGCGCCAATCCATCCGTCTATGGTCAGTCCGTGACCCTTACCGCCACGGTCGCCGCGGGATCCGGGTCGGCGACACCGACAGGTAAGGTTCTATTCAAGAACGGTGCGACGGTGATGCAATCCGTCGGGCTCGTGAACGGGGTCGCTTCGTACACTCCAGCCAGTCTGGCAGCCGGCTCCCTGCCGCTCGAGGCCTCCTACACGGGCGATGCCAACTTCGCGTCGAGCGACGCCACCTTGACTCAAACCGTAAATCAGTCGACGACCACGACCACCCTGACTTCGACTCCGAACCCGTCCTCGTTGAGCCAGACGGTTACGTTTACCGCAACGGTCACCGCGCAGTATTCCGGTACCATCACGGGAGCCGTATCGTTCCTGAACGGATCGAAAACCCTGGGAAGCGCCACGCCCACGCGCGGCAAGGCCACCTTCACGTATGCCTTCCCCGCCGCCGGCACAGACTCCATCACCGCGGTTTACGCCGGTGACGCGAACAATCGCACCAGCACCTCCCTGGCCGTGAGCCAGGTGGTGACCACCGCGCCTACCACCACCACGGTTACCTCCTCTGCGTCGACCGCGCCCGTGGGACAGCCGGTTACCTTCACCGCTACGGTGACTTCCGCGTACGGCTCCATACCGGATGGCGAACTGGTCACCTTCTACGATTCGAACACCGAAATTGGCGCCGGAAATACCAAAGCAGGCGCGGCCGCTATGACCACATCCTCACTCACCAGCGGCACCCACGAAATCACCGCAACTTATGCCGGCGATTCATCGTTTGCCACCAGCACTTCCAGAGATTTCAGGCAGACGATCAGCCAGGCCACCACCACCACCCTCTTGACCTCGAGCGCGAATCCCGCAACCTACGGGCTACCGATTACGTTTAGCGTGACGGTTACTTCCACTGGATCCACACCCACCGGCACTGTTACATTCAAGAACGGCGCGGCTGTTCTGGGCGTCGCCACGCTGAATCCACAGGGGGCTGCCACTCTGACCACGCTGAATCTCGGGGCCGGCGCCTATTCGATTACGGCGGCATATAGCGGAGACCCCTCGTCGGCGAAGAGCACCTCCGCCACCTTGAACCAGATCGTGAACCAGGCCGCTACCACCACCCAGATCGTTTCATCCGTCAATCCGTCGGCCCTCGGCGAGTCAGTCACGTTCACGGCGATTGTCAGGTCCGCGACCACTTTCGCCACCGGATCGGTGACCTTCAGCGCGGGCTCCGGGTCGCTGGGCACCGCCACGCTAGTCAACGGAACCGCGAAGTTGGCGGTCGCTACGCTGCCCGCGGGCGCGGCAACCGTCACGGCCACTTTCGCCGCAACCGCCAACGTAGCGGGCAGCAGCGGTTCCATGGTGCAGAACGTCGAGTGACCCGGAACGGATCTGCGGACAGGAGTCAAAACGGTAGGGTACAATATCGCGATGACTCCTGAATGGGTCGCCGAGGCGCCCGCCGCCTACCCTCCGTTCTCCGTTGAACACGACCTGATCCGCCAAACCGTCAAGCGTTTTTGCCGCGAAGAAATCGCGCCCTTCGCGCAAGAATGGGACGAAGCCGGCATCTTCCCCCGCGAGATCTTCCGTAAGGCTGCCGATCTGGGACTCTTCGGCATCCGCATTCCCACGGAACTGGGCGGCAGCGGGCTCGACTGGTGGGCCACCGCCGCGGCGCTAGAATCCATCGCCTGGGCCGACAGTCCGGGCACCGGCATGGGTCTCATGGTGCAAGGCGAACTCACCATTCCGATCGTCAACGAGTTGGGCACCGCGGAACACAAAGAAGTCTTCATGCGGCCGGCCATTGCCGGGGAGTGGATCGGCGCGCTGGGCATCAGCGAACCGGGAGGTGGCTCCGACGTCGCCGCGCTGCGCACTTCCGCGCGCGCCGAGGGAGACGAATTGGTGATTTCGGGGCAGAAGCTGTGGATCACCAACGGGTCGCGGGCCGATTTCATCGTACTCGCCGTACGCACCGGAGAGCCCGGGCGAAAGGGCGTCTCTCTGGTCCTGTTTCCGACCCGCACACCCGGCTTCTCGGTCGGCAAGAAACTGAAGAAAGTGGGCAATCTCTGCTCCGACACCGCGGAGTTGTTTTTCGACGACTGCCGCATTCCCGCCCACTACATCCTCGGCGAAAAGAACCGCGGATTCTATTACATCATGCACAACTTCCAGGGCGAGCGCCTGGCTTCCGCCGTGATGATGGTTGCTTCCATGGCGCGCTGCCTCGACTTAGCCATTCAATATGGCAAAGAGCGTAACGCATTCGGCAGCCCGATCGGCAGTTACCAGGTCTGGCGGCATAAATTCGCCGAGCACCGCACCAATGTGGAGGCCGCGCGCTGGCTGGTTTACCGCGCCCTCGATCTGACGAATCGCGGCCAGAAGGCCGTGCGCGAAATCACCATGGCCAAGCTCTACACTTCCGAACTGGCGCAGCGGCTGAGTTACGATTGCATGCAGATCTTCGGCGGCTTCGGCTACACCACCGAGTACCCCATCAGCCGGTATTGGCGCGACCTGCGGCTCTACACCATCGGCGCCGGAACTTCGGAAATTATGAAGGAGATTATCGCGAAAGAGGACGCGCTCTAGCCCCTAGGGCTTCTTGGGGGGCGGCACGGATCCGCGCAGAATGATCTTCACGGCGCGGTCGCCGTTATCCCCGGTCACCCACTTCACCGTCACCTTCTGTTTAAGCTTGGGCTTACCGCCCTGCGGCTGGAAGATCGTCTCGGTCGTGATCGCAAAGCTGCGAACCGTGGATTTTCCAAGCACCGTCCGCGTCAGGGTGATGCTGCCGTCCGCCAATGCCGTCACAACGCCCGCAAAATATTGGTCCGCGGGCTGCTGGACGTTCGGCGGCGGGTCCTGGCTGCGCGCTGAATGCAGTCCCCCGACGACTAGAAACACACCGATAGCGCAACAGGAGAGGAACCGCACATTCCTTAGATTAAGAAAAAGGAATGAAGGCTGGGTAAACTTCGGATTAAAGTTCATTCATCCCAGTACCGCCGTG
>Ga0187871_10001064_pt1 | contig 24504 bp, 22 predicted proteins | sample June2016WEW_16_1_FD_132988 | JGI IMG/M metagenome (GOLD analysis project Ga0187871, IMG submission 132988) | Peatland microbial communities from SPRUCE experiment site at the Marcell Experimental Forest, Minnesota, USA - June2016WEW_16_10 | ecosystem: Environmental > Terrestrial > Soil >...
CGGTCGGCGAATTCCGCGATCTCCAGGATAGGGTCGACTTCGAACGGAATGCGCTTGAACTCCTGGTTCTTCTCCAGCGCGGCGATGAATTCACGCAGATCGGCGTAGGCCATAACGGGGGCGTCTCACTTTCTACTATGATTGAAGTTCACTCATAAAATCCATAAGGAGTAATCATGTTTAATCGAGTGGCGTTCGTCACGGGCGCCAGCCGGGGAATTGGCCGGGAAATCGCCTTGACGCTGTGCCGCGCCGGTTTCGATATCGCGGTGGCCTCGCCGGAGATCGAGAAAAACGAAGAAGTGGCGGAGAAGATCCGGGCTTGCAGCGGGCAAGCGCTGACCGTGAATCTGGACCTGTTATCGTACGATTCCATCCGGGAGGGATTCGCGACCGCGCTGCAGAAGTTCGGACGTATCGACGTGCTGGTGAACAACGCGGGAGTCACGCGCGACGGGTTGGCGGTGCGCATGAAGCGCGAAGATTGGGAGCGCGTATTGCAGATCAACCTGCATGGCGCGTTCTTCGCCATACAGCAGGTGCTGCCCACCATGATGAAGCAGCGCTACGGTCGCATCGTCAATATTGCCTCCGTGGTGGGCGAGAGCGGCAATGCGGGGCAGGCGAATTACGTGGCGTCGAAGGCGGGACTGATCGGGCTGACCAAGGCGCTGGCGCAGGAGATGGCGGCGCGCGAGATTACGGTGAACGCCGTGGCGCCGGGTTTCATCGACACCGACATGACGGCGGTATTGACGGATGAGTTGAAGGAGAAGTTGCTGGCGCAAGTGCCCTTGCGGCGCCTGGGCCGGCCTGAGGAGATCGCGGCAGCCGTACGTTTTCTGGCCAGCGACGAGGCAGGATACATTACCGGGCACGTGCTGAACGTCAACGGCGGGATGTATATGTAGGTGGCTGGCGGGCCGTATCACGATCGAATGCGCCGCTTAACCGGCCTGTTCCTCGCCGCCGTCGCCGCTGCCACGGCCGGCGGCAACCTGGATGCCGCGCGCGAACATTCGCGCGGGCCACACGGATGCCGCCATCGGGATCCTGCAACAGCGGCTTGCTAAAGACCCAGCCGCCGTTGCGGCCGGCATCCTGCTTACCGAAACCCTGCTTCTCTCGCCAAAAACAAATCCGACGCTGGCCTGGAGCGTGTGCCCGGCGACCTTCGCTTTCGTGAGGGCCGCGTCTTCGACGCCGAGAAAGCTTACCGAGCCGCCGTCAAGCTCGATGCCCATCCGCACTGTTTAGTTCTTTCAGGTCTTATTCACACTGTTAGGAGATATAATCGAGTCAGGCCAAGGAGATAGACCGCAACTGCAAAGGCCGTTCGCGTGCGCAAATCAAACCATTGGAAACGGATCTGCTTCATTATTCCGCTCTTCGCCGACGGAGCCTCTCCCTCCGTGCTGCTGCAAGCCACCGACGGAAGCTTCTATGGGACGGCCATGGCGGGTGGGGCCAATAGCTTTGGCACGATCTTCAAAATCACCTCCGCGGGCACGCTGACGACACTGCACGACTTTAATTTCTACGACGGCTGCAACCCGGTAGGTGGGAGCGTGTTGGTCCAGGGTACCGACGGAAACTTCTACGGGACAACCACGGGAGGCGGGGCCAACAGCGATGGCATGGTCTTCAGCCTCTCCGTGGGGCGTGGCCCGTTTGTGAAAACGCAGACCAGTTCCGGAAAGGTGGGCGCGCCGGTTAACATTCTGGGCACGAACCTGACCGGCGCGGCCAGCGTCCGGTTCAACGGCACGGCGGCGGCGTTTCGCGTCGTCTTGCCTTCCCTGATCGCGGCCGCAGTCCCGGCGGGCGCGACCACTGGCAGAGTCCAAGTTACTACGCCCGCCGAGACGCTGTTCGGTAACGTAGCCTTCCTGGTAACGCCGTAGTTCTCAAGATCCCACCCGGCGGTGGGTCCGGAATACCACCCCGCGCCAAAGGATAACAGGCTCCGCTGGAGACGCTTAGTGTTACACTAGCGCGAATCCGGGTGCCAAAAAAGGGGTCCTGGCGATCGATCGGGGCCGCTGTCCGATACCCGGCACGGAGGAGAACGATGATTCGAAAACTACGGACTTCTTTGCTGACCATCGCCGCGCTGGCGCCGGTCTTGAATATGGTTTGCCAGGCGCAATCGCTGCCTACGTTGACGCGCCATGTGCGCGATGTGGTCGCCAATGGGCAGGCCAAGCTTATCGGGCAGCTACCCTTGAACCAGACCATGACCCTGGACGTTGTTCTAACGCTAGGCGACCGGACCGGACTGCAATTGTTTCTGAAGGAACTCTACGATCCCGCCGGCCCCTCTTACCGGCATTTCGTCACCGTGCCTGAGTTTACCGCGCGGTTTGGACCCAGCCAGGCAGACTATGACGCCGTGGCGCATTTCGCCGAAGCCAATGGCTTCGCGGTGGTGGGTGGCACACACGACGGCATGGACGTGCAGATCAAGGGCCCCGTTTCGGCGGTGCAAGCCGCTTTCCATGTAACCATGAGCACCTATCAGGATCCCGCCGGCCGCACGTTTTACGCGCCGGACCGTGAGCCTACCGCGGACCTGACGTTCCAGCTTTGGCACATCTCCGGTTTGGACAACTACTCCAACCCGCATCCCATGTTCGTCAAGAAGAGCGACTACGCCAAGGCGCATGGTTTGGATCCGGACTCCGTGGTATCGCATGCCACCACCGGCTCCGGCCCTTCGGCTTCGTTCTTGGGCAGCGACATGCGCGCGGCGTACTACGGCGGCACGGCCCTTACTGGCGCCGGCCAGAACCTCGGACTGTTCGAATATCTAGGCACCGACTTGACCGACTTGAACACCTATTTCAGCAATGTCGGCCAAACCAACAATGTGCCCATCACCCTGCTCTCCACCGACGGCACCAGCACATCCTGCGTGGATTCGGGGCGAAATGGCTGTGACGACACCGAGCAGACGCTGGACATGACCCAGGCCATCGGCATGGCGCCGGGGCTGGCCAGCCTGGTGATGTATATCGGATCCACCGACACCGCCATCATCGGCGCGATGACCACGCACAGCCCGTTGCCCACCACCATTGGCTGTTCGTGGGGCTGGACGCCGGCGGATCCCAGCACGCTGGACCCGTATTTCGAGAAGATGGCGGCGCAAGGGCAGAACTTCTTTGCCGCTTCCGGCGACAGTTCCACCTGGTCGGCGAGCAATGAGGCCTGGCCGGCGGACGACGCGAATGTGGTTTCCGTCGGCGGCACGGACCTGGTGACGGCCAGCGCGGCCGGCCCCTGGAAGTCGGAAACCGCCTGGTCCGACAGCGGCGGAGGGATCTCGCCGGACGGAATCGCCATCCCCGCGTGGCAGAAGCTGTCGGGCGTGATCAACTCCAGCAACAAGGGTTCCACGACCCTACGCAATGGCCCGGACGTGTCGGCCAACGCGAACTTTACATTCTATGTCTGCGCCGACCAAACCACCTGCACGGCAAACGACTATGGCGGCACCAGCTTCGCCACGCCTATGTGGGCCGGCTACATTGCCCTGGTCAATCAGCAGTTGGCTTCGAACGGCGAACCGGCCATCGGCTTCCTCAACCCAACCATCTATGCGCAGAATGTGACGTCCAGCTATGCCGCGGACTTCCACGACATCACCAGCGGCACATCCGGCAGCTATTCGGCAGTGACCGGCTACGATCTGGTAACCGGCTGGGGCAGCCCCAACACGGGGCTGATCGGCGCCCTCACTGGGACATCCACATCCGGCTTCAGCCTTTCCGCCTCGCCCACTTCAGTTTCGGTGGTGCAGGGCAGCTCGGGTACGTCCACCATTACCAGTACGGTGACGGGCGGCTTTGATTCGGCCGTTAGCTTGACCGCGTCCGGCGAGCCAACGGGCGTGACCGTCGGCTTCAGCCCCACATCGATTACCGGCACTGGAACTTCGACCATGACCCTGACCGTGGCCTCGACCACAGCCACCGGCACGTATCCGATTACGGTGACGGGAACCGCGGGCAGCACTGTCGAAACCACCAGCGTCTCGCTAACGGTCACCGCCACGGCGAGCCCCAGCTTTACCATTTCCGCTTCGCCCACTTCCGTTTCGGTAGTGCAGGGCAGCAGCGGCACTTCGACGATCACGACCACCGTCTCTGGCGGATTCGACTCGGCGATCGGGTTGACCGCGAGCGGCGAGCCGACCGGCGTCACCGTCAGTTTCAACCCGACGTCCATCTCGGCTCCGGGTTCGGGCACATCCACCATGACCATGACCGTGGCGTCCACAACCGCGCCCGGCACCTACACGATCACAGCCACGGGCGCGGGCGGCAGTATCACGCACTCGGCGACTGTATCGCTCACCGTGACGACGGCGACGACCGGCAGCTTCACCATTTCCGTCTCGCCCACTTCGGGATACCTGGATCAGGGCCAAAGTGGCTACGCTGTCGTGACCACGAAGGTCTCCGGCGGCTTTAACGCGGCGATTGTCTTGAGCGCAACCGGCGTGCCGGCCGGCGTCACCTACAACTTCACGCCGTCGTCGATAGCGGCTCCGGGTTCGGGCACGTCGGATTTCAATTTGACCGTGTCCAGAACCGCGCCCACCGGCACCTACCCGATCACTATAACGGGCGCGGGCGGTGGCATTACGCACACCACTATCCTCTCGTTCCAGATCAGGCGGTGACATCGCCATCGCCTCAGCGGCGGCCGGGGCGGCGCATGGCGCCGCCCCACGCGTTTTGTAAAAAGTACCAAAAAACAAGAAAAATAAAACGCCACCGGTAGCGGGTGGTGTATACTGGCGAAGTCTGGGTTCAAAAAGTTGGGAGTCCCGTTTGTAATCGTCGCCATTTCTAGAAGCTCACGTCGGGGAGATACCTGATTCGCCGCCCGGCCGATGAGCAAAGAGGACGTTCCGGCACCGGACAAGAGGAGAATAGAGGAAAATTCATGATTCGAAGATTACCTACGTCTTTACTGACGATCGTCGCGATTGTGCCGGTCGTCACTGTGGTTTGCCAGGCGGCGCAGCCTCTGACGCACCATGTGCGCGATGTGGTTTCGAGCGGGCAGGCGCGGCAGGTCGGGCGCCTTCCAGCAACGCAGTCCATGCGCCTGGTTATGGTATTGCCGCACAGCAACGAGGCTGAGTTGCAGAGCCTGTTGCAGCAAATCTACGATCCTTCCAGCCCCAATTACGAACAGTACTTCACGGTGGAAGAGTTCACCAGCAGGTTTGGTCCCAGCCAGCCGGATTATGACGCGCTGGTGAATTTCGCGCAAACCCACGGTTTGACGGTAGTTGGAACTTCCGTCAACCGCACGAACCTGGATGTGACGGGAACGGTGGCCAGCATCGAGTCGGCCCTGCATGTAAACATGGGCGTCTACCAGCACCCCACCGAAAACCGCACGTTCTTCTCCCCGGACCGGGAGCCTACACCGGATCTTTCGATTCCGCTGTGGAGCATCTCGGGCCTGGACAACTATTCCATCCCGCAGCCTCTCCTCTCGCGGAGACCCGCGGGTGTGCAACCCGACGCCACCACCGGCTCCTGCCCGTCAAAATCTTTTTGCGGCAGCGACATGCGGGCGGCATACTACGGTGGTTCGAGTCTCACCGGCACCGGCCAATCGCTGGGGTTGCTGGAATACTACGGCACCGACCTGGCCGATCTGAACACGTACTACAAGAACGCGGGTCAGACCAACAATGTCCCGATCACTCTTAAACCCACGGACAACACCAGCACGAGCTGTATCTACCCAAGCTGTGACGACACCGAACAGACCATTGATATGACTCAGGCGTTGGGGATGGCCCCCGGCCTCGCCAGCCTGGTGATGTACATCGGATCCACCGATACCGCGATTCTTAACGGTATGGCGACGGCCAGTCCGCTGAACGCGCAATTGAGTTCCTCTTGGACCTGGCGGCCAGCGGACCCCAGCACAGACGACCCGTACTTCGAAGAGTTCGCGGCGCAAGGTCAGAATTACTTTCAGGCGGCCGGCGATAGCGGGAAGTGGACGTCGAGAGCCGAAATTTGGCCGGCGGATTCGGCGTATGTCACCTCCGTAGGCGGGACGGACCTCGAGACCGCCAGCGCAGGCGGCCCCTGGGCTTCGGAAACTGCTTGGTCCGACGGCGGCGGCGGCATTTCGCCGAACGGTATTGCGATTCCCTCCTGGCAGGTAACTACGGCGGCGGGTTGCTCCAGTTGCTCCCAGACCCTGCGCAACGGCCCGGACGTTTCGGCAAACGCGAACTTTACGTTTTACGTCTGCGCCGACCAGACTACCTGCACCGCCAACGATTACGGCGGGACCAGCTTTGCGACGCCGATGTGGGCCGCTTACACAGCGCTCGCTAATGAACTGCGAGTGTCTAAGGGCGGCAAGCCGCTCGGCTTCGTCAATCCCTTCTTCTACAAAATTGGTCTGTCGTCGATCTATACCACCGATTTCCACGACATCACCAGCGGCAGCAACGGCTACTCGGCGACCAAGGGTTACGATTTGGCGACCGGCTGGGGAAGCCCGAACGGGGCCAACCTGATCAACACACTGGCTAAAGCGAAGTAACCGACCACCATTACCTTTTCCGGCGGCTTCAAATCGGCCGGAGATTAGAAAAGCCGGACCTCTTGGGGTCCGGCTTTTTTGTTCTCCGGCGCAGCGCCGGGGATGCTAGACGGGCTTGGTAGCCCTCGTGGCGCACGCCCCCGGCGTGCCGTGTCGGCACTCTGCCGGCACAGGCGAGCTTCGCTCGCCTCCACAGGCTAACGCCTATGCCACCAAGCCCGGCACAGCTTCGAGGCAGGCGGCCTACGAGGCCGCCGCAGGCTGCGAGCCTGCCCCACAACAAGGCCAATGTCCAGGGGCGAGCGAAGCTCGCCTGTGCCGGCAGGAGTACCGGCACGGCACGCCGGGGGCGTGCGCCACGAGGGCCGTCCCACTAAAATGGCCAATCGAAAAATATCCGCTGGGAACCGGCGCGGGAGGAGCGTCGGGGATCGCAAAGCGAGAAGTAAATGGCGACGGACTGCTGGATATCGTCACCTGCAACGCCAGTGCGAGCAACATTTCCGTGCTGCTCAACGATGGGAAGGGAAGCTTTCAGTCCGCGCAAGTCTTCCCGACCGGAGGGCAGCCGGAATCGGACGCAATCGCCACGGGGCACAACGTCAACGTGTTGTATGTAGCGTTGGGCGGCGGGACGGGCTCCCTTACACCGGCGGCGTCGTTTCAGGCCGGTCATCCATTAGGGGCGGTGGCAGGGAGTTTCAGCGGCGGCAAGACGCCCGCCATCGCTTATGGGGTCTCGGACAGCGTTGGCGTCATAAGCTGGTAGCGCTACGGGGCGAATCGCGGCCTGGACGCCGTCGGACTGGCCGTAGCGGCCAACTCGAGGGGCGCCAGGTAGCCCTTGAATACGGTCGCCGTGGGGAACCCGATCGCATGCGTGGAGCGATCGTAAAGGATGGCTGAAATCGTGAAGCTGTCGTTACAGTGGCAGCCGAAGTGGCCCGCGGAACCGGCCACTTCATACAGAACGTCCACGCTTCCGCCGGTGACCGGCACGAAATAGGTGCCTCCGTAGGAGGCGCCGGCCGCACTGCGCACCATCTTGGGGTCCACAACCAAGGCCGCCGCGAGCGAGCCGGTTTCCGATTGGACTTGGTTCGGCAGGAGCACGGAGCCGGCCGCATAACCGAGATTCGCGATGCGCGCCAGAAGCAATGTTGGGGTGGTGGCGAGGCCAATCGGTCCGGCCGGAGGAGACGAACAGTCTCCATAGGAGAAGCACGGAGTAAATTGACTTTCCGTGTAGTAGTAAGTGCCCGGTATATCCTGGCGGGCTTTTGTCAGTGGCTCGGTGGCGGGGGTGATACGCATACGAAATGCATAGATGAAATTCTCCGTGAACGTAAATTGCGCGGTGGCCCCCACAACAAGTATTTCTCCGAAAGACAGACCCGGGGCTACGAATGCAACAATCTGGCTCGGGTTGCCGATGGGGATGGTGGCCGAGACGGTCGCATAAACCGGGGCGGGAGAACTGCCAACCTGCAGTGCAGACGCATTGGCGCGGATGTTGGTCAGGCGGAGGGTGCGCGTCCCATCCGGGCCCGGCGCCACGAAAGGTACGCCGGACCAGGTGACGGAGGTGGGCGCGGACTGTTCGGCTTGATACACGTTGCCGGACCCGGGCGCACCCGCGGCCGCGAAGGGCGTTCCCAGCACTTGCCCGCTATAAGAAAAGCCGTTGCTGTCGTTGACGGCGTCGGGTTGCGGCTCGTCGATCAGCAGCAAGGCCTCCGAAGTGACGGGCACGGTGGCGAAGGTCAGGCTGGTGAGATCGGTGTTCAACGTCAGAGTGACGTTGATTAGGGTGGCAGCCGAGGCGGTGCCACCCGTGCAGACCACCACCACATCGCCGACCGGTTCCGCTTCTCCTTCGGCGCGCGCATGCGGTGTTACGGGCGCCGACGCGGTGCAGTCGAGCGCTTGCGCGCGGACGGTAGCCGCCACCACCAAGATGAACAGTGCGATATTGAATAGGCGCATAGGTACGATCCATCGACAGTGGGGCGGCCTACGAGGCCGCCGCAGGCTGCGAGCCTGCCCCACTTATTCCCAGTGGCCGGGGATGCCCCACCGCTTAGTCACATTACTGCCGAACTGGAAGCCGGGGCCGACTGAGAAACGAATGGTATTGTGTCCGGTCTGCAGCAGGTCGGGGAACAGATGATCGTGTACAAAATCGGCTTGCACGACCAGGCTGAAATGCTTGCTGATGTTGAACGCGCATCCGCCGCCGAACCCGTAGAACGCCGTCCATTCCTCCTCGTGGCCGGATGGCGCGACGGCATTCACCACGATGCGGGTGAGTTCGTCGATAGGATGCGCGGTGGCTGTTTCGTTAATGATGCCCGCGGAAGGCCGGATATAGGGCGTAATACGCTTGAAGCGGCGATAGGGAAACTCCGGACCCGCCGTGAAGGTTTGCGTTACCGAGCTGAACGGCAGGGCGGCCACATAGGTAGAAGGGAGGATCCCGGCGGCGATCAATCCGGCAAGTATGGGGTCGAACTGGTTCTGCAGCGCGGTGGTGGCCTGGTTCAATGCGATCCTGGTGTTGCCGGTTCCGCGGCTGTAGTCGAACCCCAGACTGATATGCCGCGACCACCGCGTTCCGGCCTGGATATGGAAGCCGGGCTCGAAGAGACTGAGCTTCGGGCTATCCAGAAACATGTATCCGGCGTAGACCAGGAAGCGGCCCACATACTGTCCTTCCGGTGGCGGCGTCTGCGGCGGCGGGGACGCCTGCGCCTGCGACGACTGCGCGAAGGCGGACGGCGCCGCGAGCAGCAGGAGGGTCGCCAGCAGCGTCATGGCCGGTCTGTTTGGTATTGGTTTTTGGTCTCTGAGCACGGTAATGGCTACAGGGTAGCATCATCGTAACGTTGGTGACGAAGGTACTGGTACTAGAACGTCGATGCCCCACTTGCGATAATCAAGTTTCATGGATGCACCAGTCGCGATCGTCGGAGGCGGCATTTCCGGCTTATCCACCGCTTATTACCTGGCCCAGGCCGGCATTCCCTCCACGCTCATCGAAGCGCGCCCGCGGCTGGGCGGCGTGATTCAAACTGAGCGCGTGGATGGCTGCGTGATCGAGGCCGGCCCCGACAGCTTCCTTTCCATGAAGCCGGCGGCCATGGACCTGATCCGCGAGTTGGGATTGGCGGACGAGGTGATCGGCTCGAACGATCACCTGCGCGTGACCTACGTTTGGAAGGGTGGGCGGCTGGTGCCTTTGCCGGACGGCTTGCAGCTTATGGTGCCCACCAAGCTGATCCCGCTGCTGACCACGCGGCTGCTGAGCTGGCCCACCAAGATGCGCATGGGCATGGAACTGTTCCACCCGCCGGGCCGCCGCGTGGAAGATCAATCGGTGGCCGAGTTCGTTACGTCGCACTACGGCGCCGAAGCGGTGGACTACCTGGCCGAGCCGCTGCTCTCGGGCATTTACGGGGGCAGTCCCAGCGCGCTCAGCATCTCGAGCGTGCTGCCGCGGTTCGTGGAGCTGGAAGCCAAATACGGAAGCCTCACCAAGGGCGTTCTGGCCGAGTTGAAAGCCAACAAGGCGCAAGCCAAACGTCTGCCGCTGTTTCGCACGCTGAAGAGCGGACTGGGCCAGATGGTGTCGGCATTGACCGCGCGGATCGCACGCGACGCCACGATTCTGCATCGGCGCGCCGAAGCGGTCGAAAGTACCGGCGGCGGCTTCCGCATCAAACTGGACGACGGCTGGCTGGAGAGCGCGCAACTGGTGCTGGCGTGCGAAGCGCACAACGCCGCGACGCTCACGGCCGGTCTCGATGGCCGGCTGGCGGAGTTACTCGGCGGCGTCCCCTACAGTTCATCGATGACCGTGGCGCTGGGCTTCCCGGACAGCGCGTTCCCTAAACCGCTCGAGGGTTTCGGCTTTCTGGTGCCGAAGCGCGAACGCCGCCGCCTGGTGGCGTGTACCTGGGTGGGCACCAAGTTCTCGCACCGCGTGCCCCGCGGTACAACGCTGCTGCGCTGCTTTCTGGGCGGCATGGACGATGCCGGGATTCTTTCGGAAAGCGACGATGCGATCGTCGAAGCGGTGGTGCGCGAGTTGCACGATATCGCCGGATTTCGGGCCGCGCCGGCGTTCTGGCGTATCTTCCGCTGGCCCCGCTCCATGGCGCAGTACACGGTTGGCCACCCGGCGCGGCTGGCCGAAATCGAAGCGCGCGCCGCCGCGATTCCAGGCTTCCAACTGGCCGGCAATGCCTATACCGGCATCGGGATACCGGATTGCATCCGCATGGGCAAGCAGGCGGCCGAAGCCATCTCGAAAGCCTTGTGCCCGGTTTGATCCATTTACCTTACATCGCCATGAAATCTTCCATTTTCGTTTGCAGTGCCATCGCCACGCTCTCCGTGTTGTCCGCCGCGGACCCGGCGGCCAACCCTCTGCCGGGCATGCCGGCGGTCCTGAACAAGCGCGACATCTACTCGGCCGACGCGGCAGGCGATCTCAGCCCCGTGGTGCGCAAGTATCCGTCGCTGATCTATGTGCCGAACAGCGGCAGCAACAGCGTGGATATCATCGATCCCAAGACGTACCGCATCGTCGGGCATTTTCGCGTCGGGCGGCAACCGCAGCACGTTACGCCATCTTACGATTTGAAGACACTTTGGGTGCTTTGCGACTTAGGCGACAGTATCACGCTGATCGATCCGGCCACCGGCAAGAAGGGCAAGACTCTGAAGGTCAAGGATCCCTATAACATGTATTACACGCCGGATGGCAAGTACGCCATCGTGGTGGCGGAGCGCATCCACCAGCTTGACTTCCGGGACGCGCGGACGATGCAATTGGTGAAGTCGCTGCCGGTGCCTTGCCGCGGCGTGGATCACATGGACTTTTCCGCCAACGGACGCTACCTGATCGCCAGTTGCGAATTTTCGGGCGCGTTGGTGAAGGTGGATGTGGAAGCCTTGACGGTGCTGGGATCTTTGGATCTGCCCGGCGGCGGCATGCCTCAGGACGTGAAGCTGTCGCCGGATGGCGAGGTGTTCTATGTGGCCGATATGCAGGCCAATGGCGTGCATCTGATCGACGGCGAGCGGATGCGCGTGTTGGGCTTCGTGCCGACGGGCAGGGGCGCGCACGGTCTGTATGCCAGCCGCGATTCCAAGGTGTTGTACGTCTCAAATCGCGGAGAAGGCAGTATTTCCTTGATCGACTTCGCCGCGCGCAAAGTGGCTCGTAAGTGGGAAATCCCGCACGGCACACCCGATATGGGAGGCGTCTCCGCGGATGGCAAGGTGCTGTGGCTCTCGGGCCGTTATAGCAAGGAAGTGTACGCTATCGACACCGGCGACGGCCATTTGCTGGCGCGCATCAAGGTGGGCAAAGGTCCGCATGGGCTGTGCGTGTATCCGCAGCCGGGGCGGTATTCATTGGGGCACACGGGCGTGTTCCGGTGAGGCAGGTGCTACCGGGCGGCGGTGAGCTAAGAATGGATTGACTAAACCCCGTTTGGATTTGGCGGGATGAACAAACTCCAGCGCGGCGCCGATGCACCACGCAATCTGTTATAAGTATGGCGTGATCCATCGCCGTCAATTCGTGGGGGCCGCGGCTTCGGCCGGCCTGGCTGCACTTCCCGCCGCCGCCGCCCAACAGAACGCCTTCTTCGAGTTGCGCTATTACTACATGCGGAATGGCAGCCAGACGCAGCGCACCGCGGATTTCCTGAGCAAGCGCTTTCTGCCCGCCGCCCATCGCCTGGGCATCGGTCCGCTGGGATTCTTCGGCGCGGTCGTGGCCGAAGGCAGCCCCTTCGTCCTATCCCTGATTAGTTATCCATCCGCCGCGGCCTTCGCCGCCGGCATGGAGCGTCTGGCCGCCGACCAGGAGTTCAAGGCGGGCTTCGACGAGTACAACTCCATGACCGAGTGGAGCTACATCCGCATGCAAAACTCCTTGCTGCGGGCCTTCGACTGCATGCCATCGGTGGCGGTTCCGCCCGCCGGCCAGCGCCCGCCGCGCATCTTTGAACTGCGCACCTACGAATCCAACAACGCCAAGGCCGCGCAACGCAAGATCCGCATGTTCAACGAAGGCGAAGCCGCCATTTTCCAGCGGCTCGGCATGGCGCCGGTCTTCTTCGGCGAAACCGTCGTCGGGAGTAATCTGCCGAACCTGACTTACATGCTGTCCTTCGACAGCCTGGCGGCGCGCGAGAACCTGTGGGGCGCGTTCGGCGCGGACGCCGAATGGCAGAAGCTGCGCGCCCAGCCGGGTTATGCGGACGCCGAGATCGTCTCCAATATCAGCAACGCGATCCTGCGCCCGCTGGATTTTTCGCCTATTCGCTGAACGGGAGCGTCGCCATGCACCGCCGTCATTTCCTGGAAGCCGCCGCCACGGCCCTGGCTGCCGCGGGACGAGCCGCCGGCCAGGACAGGCCAGCAGGCCTATCCCAAGGCAAATTGAAGCTGGGCACCCAAAACGATTCATCCGACGCGGCCCTGCGCATCCTCTCGGCATTCGGCGTCAATCACATCTGCACTACTCTGCCTTCCCCCCGCATGGACGCGAACTGGTCCGTCGAGGGTCTCACGCGGCTGCGCGAACGCGTCGAGTCGTTCGGCATTCGCCTCGAGATGGTCCCGCTGCCGCTGAGTTCCAGTTACATCGCACATGCGGAAAACCCCAACATCATGCTGGGCCGGAGCCCGGAGCGCGACCGCGAAATCGACACCATCTGCCAAATGATTCGCAACGCCGCGCGCGCCGGCATCCCCGCCCTGAAATACAACTTGACCATTCTGGGCGTAGTGCGGTCGGAGCCCTCGCCCGGACGCGGCGGCGCGCATTACAGCACCTTCGTCTACGAGAAGGCCGCGTTGGACCGGACGCTCACCGAAGCCGGGCCCATCAGTGCGGACACCGCCTGGGAGCGCATCGGGTATTTCCTCAAGCGGGTGGTCCCCGTTGCCGAGGAATATAAAATCAGGATGGCTTGCCACCCGCACGATCCCGGCATGCCGCCCGGCAAGGGTTTTCGCGGCGTGGAACGCGTCCTCGGCAGTGTAGACGGGCTCAAGCGCTTTATCGAGATCGCGCCCAGTCCGTATCACGGCCTGAACTTTTGCCAGGGCACTATCTCCGAGATGCTCGTCAGGCCGGCCGACGAAATCTTCGATGTGATCCGGTACTTCGGCGCGCGCGGCAAAATCTTCAACGTGCACTTCCGCAATATCAAAGGCGGCTTTCTGAATTTCCAGGAGACGTTTCCGGACGATGGCGACGTAAACATGATCCGGGCCATGCGTGTATATAAGGAAGTGGGTTACGACGGCATGCTCATGCCCGACCATGTGCCTGCGATCGACGGCGATGCGGAAGGCAAGCAGGCCTTCGCATACGCGTACGGGTATATCCAGGCCTTGATTCAGATGGTCAACATGGAAGCGTAAGGCGTGTCCTACGATTCTTCGGCCTCGAGCAGACTTTCGAGTTCCGGCAGGACCGTGAGATCCTTATTCCTGCCCGCAGCTCGCTTGGCCTTGATCAGACTGCTGAGATCCAACGTCCGGACCGTTCGGCCAAACGCCTCCGCGATATAGGACCCTGCCCGCACTTCATCGAACGCCCCGAGCCCGCTCACCTCGCCCAGCAAATCGATGTCGCCCAAGTCGGTCGCAAGGGTGAAAACGGTTCCGTTTCGCAATGTGGACTCATCCCAAATAAATGGCAGGCCTTCCGGCAGTCCGCGCAAGCGGGGATGGTACGGCGCCAACGCCTGTGCCAGACGACGGAGGTTATCGGGTCTCCGCGAGTAGCAGATGTCGAGATCGTCCGTCATGAAGCGGCTGCCGTTAATGATTGCCGACCAGCCGCCGATAACGACGAACTCCACATCCGCGTCGACGAGCGCCTGCACCGCGGTCTCTGGGTTCATGCCCGTCGCCGCCGAGCGGCTCCGCGGACCCTTTCCGCAATACGACAAACCTCCAGCATTCGCTCTACGCGCTCTGCCGGCGTCAGCCGCAACTGGCCGATCAGCAGCGTCAGGTCGATGCCGAACTTCTTGGCCGCCTCAATACGGCTTCCCGGAGCCGGATTCCGCAGTCTCTCCTCGGCCCGCGCGAGTTCCTCGGGCGTTAATGCGCGCAACTCCCTCACATCTTAAAGTCTACCGCGTGTGACGCATCTCCGCGGTGCCGCGTGGCAGAATCACAGTATGGAAGAAACGACATTTTCCGGCAAAGTTGCAATTGTTACAGGCGGCACGCGCGGCATCGGACGGTCCATCGCGCAGCGGTTGCTGCGGGAAGGCGCGGCGGTAGCCGTATGCAGCCGATTGCACGAACACGTGCAAGCTTTTCTGGAGGATTGCCAACCCATCGCGGCGGAGCGGCTGCTGGCGGAACCCGCCGACGTCTCGAAACTGGAAGATGTGCGCCGCTTCTTCGCCAGCGTCGATACGCGGTTCGGCGGCGTGGATTTCTTGATCAACAATGCCGGCATCGGCGTGTTCAAAAGTGTGGCGGATCTCACACCGGAGGAGTGGCGCCGCACCATCGACTTGAACTTAAGCGGGGTTTATTATTGTAGCCATGAAGCGTTGCCGCGCATGAAACTTCGGGGCGCGGGATACATCGTCAATATCGGCAGCCTCGCGGGAAAGAATGCGTTTGCCGGCGGCGCGGCTTACAATGCGTCCAAGTTCGGACTAAACGGATTCAGCGAAGCGATGATGCTGGATCACCGTTACGACAACGTGCGCGTCAGCTACATCATGCCCGGCAGTGTGGATACGGATTTCGCGGCGCGGGCCGGCGCGGCGCCGTGGAAAATACAGCCCGAAGACGTCGCCGAAGTCGTGGCCATGCTGCTCCGCATGCCCGCGCGTACGCTGATTAGCCGCGTGGAAATACGGCCTTCCAAGCCTCAGAAGTAGTAGGAAACACGGTGCGCCATAAAATTGGCACACGACGTGCTATTGGCCCTGTCGAGCAGGACCTCCTGGGAGGAATGCAAAGTGGAAAGAGGCAAAGTCATGGGCCGGACGAACAAGCAGCTAGACCCAACGCTCACGGGAACTGAAGCGGTGAAACTCGATGCCGATTTGCGTCGGCGGATCGTGGGGCAGGACGAGGCCGTCGATCAGATCGTAAATATCTATCAGACGTTCCTGGCGGGCATGTCCGGCCCGGGCAGACCCATCGGCAATTTCCTCTTTCTGGGACCCACCGGTTCGGGCAAGACGCGCCTGGTGGAAGCCACGGCGGAGAGCCTGGTGGGCGATATGCGCGCAGTAGTTAAGATCGACTGCGCGGAGTTCCAACACAGCCACGAGATCGCCAAATTGATCGGTTCGCCGCCGGGATATTTGGGGCATCGCGAGACCCACCCGCTGCTGAGCCAGGAAGTCCTACAGCAACATTACACCGACAAGATCAAGCTGAGCTTCGTGCTGTTCGACGAGATCGAGAAAGCCAGCGACTCCTTGTGGAATCTGTTACTGGGAATTCTGGACAAGGCGACTCTGACGCTGGGCGACAACCGCCGCGTGGATTTTTCGCGCGCCATGATCTTCATGACCAGCAACCTCGGCGCCGGCGAAATGAATTCGATCCTGCGTCCCAATCTGGGATTCGCGGCTTCCGAAGTGGAACGTAAGTGTGCCGAAGGCGTAGTGGATGGAAACCTCACGGAAAAAATTTCGCGTGCCGGCGTCGAAGCCGCGCGGCGGAAGTTCACCCCGGAGTTCATGAACCGCATCGACAAAGTAGTAGTCTTCCGGCCGCTGGGCGAGCCGGAGTTGCGCAAGATTCTGGGCCTGGAGCTGAATATCCTGCAGCACCGCATCTTCAATTCCGCGAACGGAGCGCCGTTCGTGTTCTCGCTGAGCGAGCCGGCCAAGGACTTTCTGCTGCGCGAAGGCACGGACCTGAAGTATGGAGCGCGGCATCTGAAACGGGCCATCGATCGCAGCCTGGTGCATCCGTTGTCCAACCTCATCGCCACCGACCAGGTGCGCGGCGGGGATCTCATCAAGGTGGATTACGATGGCGAACTGGAGCGCATGACATTTTTCACGGAACAGGAAGACATGCCGCCCTACGCCATGATGCAGATGATAGAGCCGCCGGTGACCACGGCAATCGGGACCTTCGCTACCGGAGCGGGAGTTGAGCCGCCCCGCAGCGCCAACGCCAAATCGTCGCGCCGCTAAGGTAGTGTGGGGCGGGATTTATCCCGCGCGGGGCTTGAGCCCCGCACGTCGCGAAGGGACAGGTTGGCGAGTGGTTTCCGGAGAGCCTGTCTAGGGCGCCACGCGTGCTACAATTCGGCTGCGAATGTCTATTCCAGCCGAAAGGCGTGACCTCCGTCTGATGCGCGCGATGTTCAGTACCATCGCGCCGCGCTATGACTTTATTACGCGCATTTTCTCCTATGGTATGGACCGCCGCTGGAAACGGCGCGGTGTCGAAATGGCGGGTCTGCCGGAGCGGGCGACGGTCCTGGACCTGGCATCCGGAACAGGCGACTTTTCGAAGCTGGTGGCCGAGCGTCGCCCACAGGCCAAGGCCATCGCCGTGGATCTGACCGAGCGCATGCTGCGCCTGGCCCGTAACCGGGGTATCCGCGACGCCGTGTGCGCCGACGCGACCATACTGCCATTCCCCGAACAGACCTTCGACTGTGTGTTTATCGGCTACGGTCTGCGCAATTTCCCGGACCTGAATGCCGCGCTGCGGGAGATCCACCGCGTGACCCGTCCGGGCGGTATCCTGGTGACCCTGGATTTCTTCCTCCCGGTGAATCCCGTGCTGCGCCATTTATATGTCGGCTACCTGTACGTGCAGGGCGGATTCTGGGGATTGTTGCTGCATGGCCGCCCCCGCATCTACACCTATATTCCGGATTCGCTGCGCTCCTTCATCTCCATGCATGATTTCGCCGAGCGTCTGCGGGACTTCGGCTACGCTTCCGTCACGGCACACGGCTTCATCTTTGGCGGCATCGGCCTGCATTGGGCCGCAAAGAGGGAGAATCCTGCGCCGGTTGCCGCACCTTAGAAGTTTGGGGGGGGGCGGGATTCCCGCGCGGGGCTTCAGCCCCGCCGCAGCGGCGGCGGCTATCATCGCGTCCAGGTAGTGTCCAAATGTTAAACAGTTGGTTCTATTACCGGTTTGCCGTGCCGAACCGTAACGCATCTTTTTCTTAGCCGTCTGGTGATAAAAGTGGCCCGATTCGCCACTAATGTACGAAACGTTCGGCCGGAGAGCTCCAAACGGTCCGTCGCTGCTGTGCGAACGTAACTTTCGTTATAGTACTTGAATCTATTTAAGGAGCTTTGCAATTTGGCACGGGAATTGCTACAGTGGTTTCCCGTGTGGCGCCGTTCTGGAACAGAACGGTTGTACTTGAGCCGAAGAGGCTGAGATTTTTTGAAACTTTTGGAGTGAAATTTCGTCTATCTGCTGTCGGGCACACGAACCCGGCAAGATAGAACGAAAAAAGATAGGAGAAAGATCATGAACAGAACCGAACTCGAAAAATACAAGGCGATCCTGTTGGCCAAGCAAGCCGAACTGTCCGGTGGCCTGCGGAATCGCGACGAAATCCTGATTGAAAAGACCCCGGATGCCCTGGATGAGGTGCAACTTGCTGGAGAGAGAGAACTTGCGATTCGCAACTTGGACCGAGAGGCCAGCCTGCTGCGCAACGTAAGGGCCGCTCTTTTCCGCATCAACGACGGCAGTTACGGCGTTTGCCTGCACTGCGAGGAGGACATCAAGCCCAAGCGCCTGGAAGCGGTGCCGTGGGCGGCCTTCTGCATCCACTGCCAGGAAGCTGCCGATCGGCACGAGTTCGCCGCCGCCGAGTCGATCGACGATCTGCTGCGAGCCGCCTAAAGTCCAGGTATGCTCTTGAGGGCGCGGGAGTAATCTCGCGCCCTTTTTGTCTCATGTGTCCCAAACCGCACCCCATTGCGCAACGCTGTGCGCGACCTGAGTGCGCTTTGAGCGACCATACCCACCCTCTGTAAAAACCACCAGTACTGGCTCCGTTTCCGCAGCCGGCGGGGTGCCTATCGCCCGCCCGCATAATCCGTGTAAAGCCGGGCGATGTGCGCGCTGCGAACGTCTCCCGGATGGATCGTCACGCGATAGCGGAAGCGCAAGGCCTCACCTGGCGCCAGGGTGAGGCTGCCGTTCTTGCTCTTGTCGTTCTCGAAATCGTGAACGCCAAAAATATTGGCCGCAAACAGGCCGTAACTGCGCGCATGCCAATAAGTTGGATGCCTGGGGTTCGACGGATGGTCGAATATCGCGATTCCCAGCGGCTCGCCATTCAGCACGCCATAGTAATCCGCCCAATCGGCGCGCTTCCCCCAGACCTGCTTTTCGCCCTCACCTCCCTGGGAGTCCACCAGGTGGCCGGTGCGCTCGGGTTGCGCCGGCGCACCGCCGTGCGGTTCTTCCAGCGCGGATGCCAGGCGCACCGCGAATGTGCCTTCCTTCGTGTCGCCAAAGGTCACCTTTTCGCGCGCCGTCAAGGTGATATCGAAATCGATGGTGCGGGTCTTCGCCTGACCGTAGAACGTCATCCTGCGCCCTTCGCTCAAAAGCACCTGGCCGGCAGGGTCGCGCCAGTCGAAAGTGGCGTCTATCGCCCCGGAGTCCTTTCCATCCGTCAAGCTATTGATCTTGGCCAGCACGATGCGCCCGAATTTGCCGCCGCGCGCCTCGTTGCCCCAGAAGTCGAACCCGTTTACGTCGCCGTGCGAGAACCACAAGCCGCGATGATGGGGGTGGTCCCGCGATTCGCCGGGGATGTCCTCTTCCATCGGATACCCGCGCGTCACGATTTTACCGCTAGCCGAGCGCAGCGGGTGCAAATAGGGTTTGTTGGTCTCCGGCCCGATGAAGAATTGGGTGAACGGTTTGTCCTTGATCTCCACCGAGATGTATTCGATGCCGTGTTGCGCGATGCGCACCTGGGCCGCCAAGGGCGCCGCCAGCAGGATCCCGCACAGAACTGGCTTCATGGCAACAGTACAACACACCGCGATGCGGTGCGGCAAATTCCCCCCCAAAACGAACCCATCTGAGTACTAGAACAAATTCTATAGAGAAAGGGTAGAAACCGGCTTGACAACAGAAATCAGTTAAGTAATTCTATCTATTATACCTGCATGGTGCTAAAAACATTCCCGTCCGTCCGCGGCATGTCCAAGCCGCTGGCTCTTGCTCTAACCCTGCTTCCCACGAATCTGCTGGCGCAGGAAAAGGCGAGTGCCATGGTAATCGTGGCGGACAGCCGCCATCTCACCGGCCTTACGGCCTGGTGGGTCAACGTGTACAACGAAAGCCATTTTTATTTCGCGCTGCTGACCGTCGTTTCAATCCCGCTGGCCGGCGCCATTCTGGGAGGCATTGCCGACCTGCTGATGCGCCAGATCGGCATCGACCTGAAGTCCCGGGCGCTGCAGGAGAACTAGCGGCCCGATTTTTTTCGAGGGTTATTGAGGTGACTTCATGAGTTGGTTTTATGTGCTCCTGCCCATTGCCGGAGTGCACGTATGGTGGCCCGGCCTGGTGATCCTGGGCCTGGGCGTCGGAATTATCGGAGGCTTCTTTGGCATGGGCGGCGCGTGGATGGTTACGCCCGCCCTGAACATCCTCGGTCTTCCGATGGCCTTTGCGATCGGGACCGATATCACCCACATGGCGGGGAAATCCCTGATCTCCACCATGCGGCATGCCAAGTTCGGCAACGTCGATTACAAGCTCTCGCTGATCATGGTCTTCGGAACCATCGGCGGATTGGAGATCGGCGCCCGCAACATCATGTGGCTGGAGCGCATCGGCAAGATCGATTTCTACGTCCGCTGCGGCTACCTGGTGCTGCTGACGGGGATCGCATGGCTGGTGTTTGCCGACGTCCTGAAGCGGCGGAACAAAGATCGCGCCGCCCGGGCCGCGGGCCAGCCGGTGGATCCTCTGACAACGGGCATCGAGTGGTACAAGACGCTCCAGCGGATCAAGATCCCGCCCGTCGTCAGCTTTCCCAGAGCCGGTGTGCGCTGCTCCGTTTGGCTGCCGGTGGCCGTGGCATTCTTTACCGGCTGGCTGGCCGGCGTTCTGGGGATTGGCGGCGGATTGATCCGCATGCCCTCGCTGATCTATTTGATCGGCGTCCCCACGCACGTCGCCGTGGGCACCGATCTTTTCGAAATCGCCGTCTCCGGCTTGTACGGCGCCGCGACTTACAGTTACAAAGGCCGCGTGGAATTGTGGGCCGCATTCATCATGCTCGTCGGCGCCGCCATTGGCGCGCAGATCGGCGCGGTGGCCACCAAGTACGTCAAGGGCTACGGCATCCGCATCTTCTTCGGATGCGCCGTCGTCGGCTGCGACATATCCATTCTAATGAAGATCGTGGCGGCCACGCAGCCCAGCCTCAAATCGGTGCTGGACCTGTCCGCGACGATTCTGATTCTGGGGCTGGTGTCGCTGCTCTCGTTGTTTATCGTCTTGAAGTTCGTAATGGGCGTGCGGGAAGAACTGGCCCAGAAGAGAGAGGCGGTGCTGGTTGCGTAGAACTACCCTGGCCGGCATCGCGGCGGCGCTGGCTCTCACCGGTTGCGGCAAACTGGGTCAGGTCGAGCAGGGTCGGGTCGTCGGTTATGACCCGCAAACGCGGCAGGTGACCTTGATTCGCGAACCGGGGTTACTGCCGCCCGTGACCATCGACGCTCCCACGGATCCCAACGAAATGGGCCCGGCGCCGGCGGCCGGCGGCCTGATGCTCCTGGATTCCAAGAACCGGCGCATCGTGATTTACGATCGCGCCGCCCAAGCCTTCCGGACCATCCAATACACGCCGCTCGCGGAGCGCCACAATGTCTCGAAGAGCCCCGGCCCTCCGGTGGTGGACCGCATTCGGAAAACCATCACGCTCTACGGCGCGAAGGATCGAACCGTGATTACATTCGCCGCCCCCAACGACCTGCTGGCGATGCCGGCCGGCACCTGGCAAGCCGGCGACGTGGTTCGCTATTACTACAAAGACCCCGTCCAGGCGCTACGATTGATGAACGTGACGAAGACGGATCTCTCCAACGCCGCCGGCTAACAGCTCGTCCCACCCGACCTATGTGGTTATTCCGGCGCGGAACCAACCCGCAGGTAACGCCCTACCCGGCCGCGGACCGGGTGCGCGCGAAGTATGCCAGCTTCCGGGACCTCCTGGCGCTGAATAACGAGTCCCTGGAACTCATGGCCGGGCTGCAGGACGACCTGCAATACGTGCCGCCGCGCCCGGAAGTGTTGGGCGGCCGCATCGGGACGATCTTCGAGCGGATTCGCGGCGTCGTAGGATCTCTGGAACGCCTCACGGGCTTCTCCCAACGGACCCTGGCCGCGGCGATCGAAACCCAGCATAGTGAAATCGAACGCTACTCCACCGGCTTGGAGGAGCGCGCCACACCGCCGCTCGCCGCCTGGCTTTCCGAACTCGATGCCGATTCGGAAAACGACGCGGGCAGCAAGGCCGCCGTGCTGGGAGAAATGCGCAACCGCCTGGGCCTGCCGGTTCCCGATGGCTTCGTGCTAACCACGGAAGCCTACCGCCAGTACTGCGGGATCCCCCTTTGGGAAAAGATCCGCGATGCCACGCGCAACCTGGACCTGAACGATCTCGACGCCCTCCGCGGCGCGTCCGAGTCGCTCATGCGGTATGTTCTGGAATCGGCGCTGCCCAACGCCGTCGAACTCGCGATCACCGATGGCGCCGCTGCCTTGCTGCGCCAAGGCGGCACTCTGGCAGTGCGGTCCAGCGCCCGCGGCGAGGGAAACGCGCGATCCTATGCCGGCCAGTTTCTCAGCCTGTTGAACGTGCCGGCCGGCCAGGCCGTGGACGCTTACCGGCGGGTGATTGCGGCCAGGTTCCGCGAGCGGGCGCTGTTCTACCGGCTCTCCGCCGGGCTGCGGGAAGTGGACACGCCCATGGCCGCGCTGTTCGTCAGGATGATCCCGGCGCGCGCGGCCGGCATCATGTACACGCGCGACCCGGCCAATCCAAAAAGCAAGACTCTCTGGATCACCGCGACACGAGGCTTGGGTCTGGGCATCGCCAGCGGCCGCAACCCCGCGGACCTCTTCCTCGTAACGCGCTCCTCGCCGCACGCCGTGGTCGAGCGCAACCTCGTCAAAAAGGAAGAAGAAGTCGTATTGCAAGAGGGCGGTGGCATCGCCACCGTGCCCGTAATCGCCGCAACGCAGCAGCAGCCCAGCCTGCCCGATGTCTACCTGCACACCCTCGCCGATTGGGGCGTGCAGATCGAGCAGCACTTCCGCGCGCCGCAGGATGTCGAATGGGTGCTCGACCGCGAGGGCGCGCTGTGGATCGTGCAGTCGCGCCCGTTGGCGAATGCCGACGCCGGACGCGCCAAGCCGCGTTCCCTTCCCAAGATGGAGCCGAAGCTGGCTGGCGGACGAACCGTGTATCCCGGCCGAACCTCCGGCAACGCGTTTCTGGTTGACGAGATCCAGAACATCGGCGAGGCCCCGGCGGGCGCGGTCGTTTTCATCCGCAAGCCCTCGCCGGAAATCGTCGGCATACTTCCCCGCATCGCCGGATTGGTGGCCGAGTGGGGCAATGTCGCCGGCCATGCCGCCACGCTTCTGCGGGAGTTCCGGATTCCATCCGTGTTCCAAATGACGGGCGCATTCGATCGCCTGACCAGCGGCGAGGCGGTGAGCCTGGATGCGGTACAGGCCCGCGTCTATCCCGGCATTCTGTGGCCGCCCGGCCGTAAGGAATCGTCAGTTGTGGAACGCTATCGGGAGCGGACCGGCGACCCTATCGGTGCACGGCTGCTGACACTCAATCTGCAGGATCCCGCGGCCGACAACTTCCGTCCGTCGGGCTGCAAATCGGGCCACGATGTGCTTCGTTATTGCCATGAGAAGGCCATCGAGACGATGTTCGAGATCAATGACCGGGAACTGGAACGGGGCGGCGCCCAGGCTTTCAGGAAGCTGGAAACGCCGCTGCCGCTGAATCTCTCCGTGATCGATCTGGGCGGCGGTCTGGCGTTGGCCGACCCGCGGAACCGCTCGGTCACGCCCTCTCAGATTGTCTCGCGGCCCTTTCAAGCGTTGTGGCAAGGGATCAGTCATCCGGAAGTCACTTGGACGCGCCATATGCCCGCGAGTTTTGGCGACATGGCGTCCATTCTGGCGGCCACCTTCACGCCGCGCGGCGGCATCGTTCGTCCCCTTGGGCAGGAGAGCCATCTGCTGGTGGCCGACGAATACATGAACCTGAACTCCCGCCTGGCCTACCACTACAGCCTGGTGGATGCCTGCCTCTCCGATACTCCCGCCGAGAATTACATCTCATTTCGATTCGAGGGCGGCGGCGCCGCCCACGGCCGAAGAAGCCTGCGCGCCTGTTTCCTGGAGAAATGCCTGGTGCATTACGGATTTCGGGTGGATCGCCGCGGCGATCTGGTGAACGCGTGGTTCCGCAAAGCGCCGGCCGATCAAACCGGGGAACGTCTCGATCTTCTGGGCCGCTTGCTGGCCTGTTCCAGCCAGCTCGATATGTATATGAACAGCCGGGAGGTGATGAACTGGTTCGCGGATCAGTTCATTTTGGGGAACTACGCGTTCCGCCAACCAGGCTGACGGGTGGGGTAGCCCGCGTGGCGCACGCACTCGTGCGTGCCGTGTCGGCACTCTGCCGACACAGGCGAGCTACGCTCGCCGCTGGAGTTTCTACGTTTGCCGGAGCTGGAATTGGAGGGCGGGCTTTAGCCGGCGCGGGGCTTCAGCCCCGCGGGTAGCACAGGCTTCAGCCTGTGTAGCACAGGCTTCAGCCTGTGTAAGGCGGGCTACGCTCGCCGAAGAGCGGGCCTGCGA
>Ga0187871_10001068_pt1 | contig 24462 bp, 20 predicted proteins | sample June2016WEW_16_1_FD_132988 | JGI IMG/M metagenome (GOLD analysis project Ga0187871, IMG submission 132988) | Peatland microbial communities from SPRUCE experiment site at the Marcell Experimental Forest, Minnesota, USA - June2016WEW_16_10 | ecosystem: Environmental > Terrestrial > Soil >...
CATGCCGGTCCTGGGCGGGCCGGTCAGCGACTGCCTCGGTGACCTGAAACTGGGTGACCTGAATGTGGGCACCGGCGGGGCCGAGCCGGTCCTCCGGTACTTCGACCACGTGCTGCCGGTCCGCCCCGGCACTGAGGGCCTGCCGCTGCCCGAGCTGCTGGCTGCCCAGCATTACCGGCTGGCTGACTGGCACCTGGCGGCGACGGAGCTCAACTGGCGGCGGTTCTTCGACGTCAGCTCGCTGATCGCGGTCCGGGTCGAGAATCCCGCCGTGTTCGAGGCCACCCACGAGGTGATCCTCCGGCTGGTCGCCGAGGGCCTCATCGACGGGCTCCGGGTGGACCACCCGGACGGGCTCGCCGAGCCGCGCGGCTACCTGCGGCGGCTCGCGGAACGCACCGGCGGCCTGTGGGTGTCCACCGAGAAGATCCTGTCCGGGCCGGAACGCCTGCCCGCGGACTGGCCGTGCGCCGGGACCACCGGCTATGACGCGCTGGCCGCGGTCGGCGGACTGTTCCTGGACCCGGCCGGCGCCGCGCCGCTGACCGCGGCCTACGAGCGCCTCACCGGCGGGCCTGCCCGCTTCGCCGGGGTGGCCGAGGCCGCCAAGCGCGAGGAGGCCGGACAGGCCCTCGCGGCCGAGGTGGGCCGGCTGGCCCGGCTGGCCGGCGACGTGGGGCACCCGGACCTGGACGGGCTCAGCGTGGGCGACCGGTCCACCGTGCTGGCCGAACTGCTCACCGCGATGCCGGTGTACCGGGCGTACGTGGTGCCCGGCGAGCCGGCGCCCCCGGTCTCGGCCGCGATCGTGGCCCGGGCCGCCGGCATGGCCCGGCCGCGCCTGCCGGAGCGGCTGCACGCCGCCCTGGACGCCGTGGCCGGCCTGGTGCTGGGCTCTGCTGGCCCGGGTATGCGACCCGCCGGAACCCCCCCGCCAGCGCTCCGCGCCGGCGGGGATCATGCTCACTTGGTCGTCGCGTTCCAGCAGGTGTGCGGGCCGGTGATGGCCAAGGGCGTGGAGGACACCGCGTTCTACCGCTGGTCCCGGCTGGCCGCCCTGAACGAGGTCGGCGGCGACCCGGACTCCTTCGGGACCAGCCCGGGGGAGTTCCACGAGTTCGCGGCCCGGCTGGCCCGGGACTGGCCGGCCAGCATGACCACCCTGTCCACGCACGACACCAAGCGCCAGGAGGACGTCCGGGCCCGGCTGGCCGTTCTGGCCGAGGTGCCGGAGGCCTGGGCGGCGGAGGTGAGCCGCTGGCAGGAGCGGGCCGTGGCGCTGGCCAGCGGGGCGGCGCCGGAGCCGGACACCGCGTACCTGATGTGGCAGACCCTGGCCGGGGCGTGGCCGCTGGACCGCGAGCGGCTGACCGGGTACCTGCGCAAGGCGATGCGCGAGGCCAAGAGCCGCACCTCCTGGACCGACCCGGACACCGAGTACGAGTCGCAGGTGCTGACCTTCGCCGAGCTGGTGCTGGACGACGACGAGGTCACCGGGCAGATCGGCCGGTTCGTGTCAGGGCTGGACGGTGACGCGCGGGCGAACGCCCTCGGCGCCAAGCTCGTGCAGCTCACCATGCCCGGCGTGGCCGACACCTATCAGGGCTGCGAGCTGGCCGGCCTGCGCCTGGTCGACCCGGACAACCGCGCCCCGGCCGACTTCGCCCGCGGCCGGGACCTGCTCGCCGCGCTGGACGCCGGTGAACTGGCCGACGGCCTGGGCGCCGGCCAGGTGCCCGACGGCCCGGGCACCACGCGACTGGACATGGGCAAGCTGCTGGTCACGGCGGCCGCGCTGCGGCTGCGCCGGGAGCACCCGGACTGGTTCGCGGGGGAATACACCCCGCTGGCCGCCGAGGGCCCCGCGGCGCGGCACGCGGTGAGCTTCGCCCGCGGCGGGCACGCGGTCACCGTGGCCACCCGGCTGCCCGCCGGCCTGCGCCAGCGCGGCGGCTGGGCCGGTACCGCGCTGCCCCTGCCGCACCCGGGCCCCTGGCGGGACCTGCTGACCGGTGCCTCCCATGCGGGTGCGCGCCCGCTGCTGTCCGATCTTCTGCAACGAAACCCCGTGGCCCTGCTCGTCGGGGCGGGCACGCTGTCCCCTGAGGTCCACGAGTGAGCGTGTTCCGGGTCTGGGCCCCCACGGCCGAGCGGGTCGAGGTGCAGCTGGGGGAGGAGGCCATGGGGGGCGCCCCGCCGCAGCCCATGCACCCGGCCGCCACCCCGGGCTGGTGGGAGGCGGAGGTGGCGGAGGCGGCCGCCTCCGGCACCGACTACGCGTTCCGGGTGGACGGCGGCGAGCCGCTGCCGGATCCCCGGTCCCCGTGGCAGCCGCTGGGCAGCGAGGGGCCGAGCCGCACCTACGATCACGGCGCCTTCACCTGGACAGACTGGGGCTCGCGGGGCGGCCCGCTGCGCGGCGCGGTGATCTACGAGATGCACGTGGGCACGTTCACCCCCGAGGGGACGTTCGACGCGGCCATCGGGCGGCTCCATCATCTGCGCGGCCTCGGCGTGGACATGATCGAGCTGATGCCGGTGGCAGCGTTCCCGGGCCAGCACGGCTGGGGCTATGACGGCATCCACCTGTGGGCCGTGCACCAGCCCTACGGCGGGCCGGACGGGCTGAAGCGGTTCGTGGACGCCTGCCACGCGATGCGGCTGGGCGTCCTGCTGGACGTCGTCTACAATCACGTCGGCGTCGGCAATCGGCTGGCCGACTTCGGGCCGTACTTCACCGAGGCGCACGTGACCCCCTGGGGTCCGGCGGTGAACCTGGACCAGCCCGGCTCCGACGAGGTGCGCGGCTTCCTGATCAGCAACGCGCTGATGTGGCTGCGCGATTACCACCTGGACGGGCTGCGGCTCGACGCGGTGCACGCCTTCGAGGACCACCGCGCGCTGCACCTTCTCGAGGAACTGGCCGTCGAGGTGCAGGCCCTCGGCACCCTGCTGAACCGGGACCTGGTCCTCATCGCCGAATCCGACCTGAACGACCCGCGGCTGGTCAGCTCCCGGGAGGCCGGCGGGTTCGGGCTCGCGGCCCAGTGGAGCGACGACTTCCACCACGCGGTGCACTCGGCCGTCACCGGGGAACGGCAGGGCTACTACGCGGAGTTCGGCTCGATGGGGGCTGTGGCTAAGACGCTGACCAGAGTGTTCTTCCACAACGGCAACTACTCCTCGTTCCGCGGCCGCAGCCACGGCCGGCCGGTCGACCTGCTCCGCATCCCCGGCTTCCGCTTCCTCGGCTATCTCCAGGATCATGACCAGATCGGCAACCGGGCCACCGGCGACCGGATCTCCAGCGGGCTGTCCGCCGACCTGGTCAAGGTGGCCGCGGGGCTGGTGCTGACCGCGCCGTTTACGCCGATGCTGTTCATGGGGGAGGAATGGGCCGCGTCCACCCCGTGGCAGTACTTCACCGACCACACCGATCCGGGGCTGGCCCACGCGGTCGCCGAAGGCCGCCGGGCCGAGTTCGGCGCTCACGGCTGGGGCCCCGCCGAGGTGCCGAACCCGCAGGACAAGAAGACGTTCCTCCGGTCCAAGCTGGACTGGGGAGAGCGGGACACGCCGCGGCATCAGGAGATGCTGGCCTGGTACACCGAGCTGATCGCGCTGCGCCGGGCCTACCCGGAGCTGACCGACCCGCGGCTGGACCGGATGGAGGCGGACTACGACGAGGCGCAGCGCTGGCTGGTGCTGCACCGCGGCAGGCTGCGGGTCGCGGCCAGCCTGGGCGAGCAGCCCCTGCTGCTTCCGCTCGGCGCGCCCGGGACCGCGGTGCTGGCCGCCACCAGTCCCGGGGTCAGCATCGAGGGGGAGCAGCTCAGCATGCCGCCCGCGTCCTTCGCGGTCGTGGCCACCTAAAGCGTCTCCCGTGGCTTTAGGATCATGCCCATGCAGCAGCGCGTGGACTCGGTCCATACCGCCGATGGGTCCTTCGACCTGACCGTGTGGGTTCCGGATAGCGGCAGCGGCCCCGGCTTGCTGCTGATTCAGGAGATCTACGGGGTGAGCGACTACATCCGGGCCGTGGGCGAGGACCTGGCCGGCCTGGGGTACGTGGTGGCGGCGCCGGACCTGTTCTGGCGCCTCCAGCGTGGTTACCAGGCCGCCCACGACGACGCGGGCCTGGCCTCGTCGCTGGAGATAGGGTCCCGGTTCGACGTGGCCCGGGGCGTCGCGGACTCCATCCATGCGCTGGGCGTGCTGGCCGCGCTGCCCGAGGTGGACGGCGGCATCGGCATCATCGGGTTCTGCCTCGGCGGGTCCATCGCCTACCTGGTCGCCGTGCAGACGCCGCTGGACGCGGTGATCTCGTTCTACGGCTCGGCCGTGCCGGAGCAGCTGGGCCTGCTGGACCAGATCACCGCGCCGCTGCTATTCCACTTCGGCGGCAGCGACCCGTACATCCCGCGTGAGCAGGTCCAGGCCGTGCAGGACGCGGCGGCCGGGCAGCCCAACGTGGTCATCTACGTGGAAGAAGAGGCCGGGCACGCCTTCCACAACCGGAAGGCGCCCATGTTCCATCAGCCCGAGCCGGCCGCCCAGGCCTGGCGGCGGACCGAGGAATTCCTCCGCCGTCACCTGCCCGCCCACAAGAACGTCGGCTAGGCCTGGCCAGGGGGTTCCCCAGCCTCCCCTGACCCACCGGGTGCGTCTGCGTACAGACGGGTGACGATCCGGCGGAGCTGCTCGGTGTAGCGCGCCCGGAATTCCTCGCTGGACGGGTCCACGCCGAACAGTTCCCGGGCGACCTGTGGCATCACGATCGGCGCGGCGACCATGCCCATCCCGGCCAGCAGCACCGCCGCCGGATCCAGGTCGGCGGCCACCTCCCCGGCCTTCTGCCTGCGGGTGACCCGGTCCAGGTCCCCCTGGCGGCCCGGCCCGCCGTCGGGCGCGGAGTCGTCCGCCAGGCCGCGCCACAGCAGCAGGCGCAGTGAACGCGGATCGGCGAGGGCGTCGGTGAGGTAACGGACGACCAGCTCAGCCAGGGGAAGGTCGGGCGGGGCGAAACCCTCCTCCCGCTCCAGCCAGTCCCGCTGCAGGGCCAGGTACAGCCCTTCCTTGGAGCCGAAGTAGTAGTTGATCAGCTGCTTGTTCACCCCGGCCCGGCGGGCGATGTCGGCCACCCGGGCGCCCGCGAAGCCGTGGACCGAGAACTCGTCCAGGGCGGCGGCCAGCAAGGCCTGGCGTGAGCGCTCCGCGTCACGCTGCCGGTCGGCGCCGGCCGGGGCGCGCCGTGGCCGCCGGGGAGCCGTGGCCCCCGACGTTCCCGGGCCTGTCCCGTCGGGGCCGGCGCTCGTGCGGGCGGCCACGTCGGGCTCACCGACCCGGCGCCGCCCGCCGTTCGTGCTGGTCGCACTCATATTTCCACGCTATCAGCCAATGACCTGACACAGCTAGTCATCCATTTGGTTGACAAAACTCGACGAGCGTTTGATAGTGGCTCCTGGATGCCGGCCTGCCGGGGCCGGCCAGGAAGGAGCATCATGACCGCGGTCATCGACGCCCGGGAGCTGCGCAAGCGCTTCCCGGGGGGCCGGGGCCAGGCGATCGAGGCGGTCCGCGGCGTCAGCCTGCAGGTCGCCCAGGGGGAGATCGTCGGATTCCTGGGCCCGAACGGGGCCGGCAAGACCACCACGCTGCGGATGCTGACCACGCTGCTGCCGATCGACGGGGGCAGCGCCACGATCGCCGGGCTGGACGTCCGGCGCCAGCCCGGGCAGGTCCGCGCGCGCATCGGCTACGTCAGCCAGCTGGGCGGGGCGGACGAGCTGGCCACCGGCCGGGAGAACCTGACCCTGCAGGGCAGGCTCTACGGCCGGAGCCGCGCGGACGTCGCCCGGCGGGTGGGGGAGGTGCTGGAGCGGTTCGACCTGGCCGGGTTCGCGGATCGCCGGGTCCGGACCTACTCCGGCGGTCAGCGCCGCCGCCTCGACGTGGCGCTCGGCGTCGTGCACGAGCCCGAGATCCTGTTCCTGGACGAGCCGAGCACGGGACTCGACCCGCAGAATCGGGCCAGCCTCTGGGACCACGTCCGCGGCCTGCGGGACCGGGGCACCACGGTCTTCCTGACCACGCACTACCTGGACGAGGCCGACGTGCTCTGCGACCGGATCATGATCATCGACCACGGGACAGTGGTCGCGGAAGGCACCCCGCGGGCGCTCAAGCAGCAGGTGGCCGGGGACGCGATCGTCCTTGTCACCCGCGACGCGGACGCCGGCCGGCGAGCCGCCGCGGTGCTGGCCGGCACCGGGCTGGCCGGCACCGGGCTGGCCGGCACCGGGCTGGCCGGGCAGGCCCGCGTGCACGATCTCACCGTGGAGGGGGACACGGTGCGGCTGTACGCCGGCGACGGCGCGGCCGCGCTGCCCGCGCTGCTCCGGCTGCTCGACCGGGCGGGCCTGCCGGTGCGCTCTCTCCGGCTCTCCGAGCCGAGCCTGGACGACGTGTTCCTGCGCCAGACCGGCCGGTCGCTGCGGGACGCCGGCGACCGGGCTGTCAGCGGCCCGGACCGCGAGGCCGAGGGGGCAGCCGCATGAAGACCGCCACCGACATCGGCCTGCTGTTCCACCGTTACCTCATCCAACTGCTGCGCAACCCGGTCTGGCTGGTGGTCGGCTTCTCTACGCCCGTCCTGTACCTGGCCCTGTTCACCCCGCTGCTCGGGAACCTCGTCGGCGCCCCTGGCCTGCCCGCCGGCCACGTGCTCGACCTGTTCTTGCCGGGCATCCTGGCCCTGCTCGCCTTCGCCAGCGGCTCCGGGCCCGGCTTCAGCACGATCTTCGAATTGCGCGCCGGCGTCATCGAGCGGTTCCGGGTCACCCCGGCCAGCCGGCTCGCGATCCTGACCGGCCCGATCCTGGCCTCGATGTTGCTGATGTTCGCATTCGACGCGGTGGTCGTCGCGATCGGGGCCGGGTTCGGCTTCGGGGTGCACGCCAGCGGACTGCTGCTGCTCTGCCCCCTGCTCGCGCTGCTCATGGCGACCGTGGCCGCCTTCTCCATCGCCATGGCCCTCGCCACCGGGGACATCAGCGGCTTCGCCGCCGTCATCAACGGGCTGAACCTGCCGGTGCTGCTGCTCGGCGGGGTACTGCTGCCCATCTCACTCGGGCCGGAGTGGATGCGGGTGCTGGCCCATCTCGACCCGCTCTACTACACGGTCAGCGCTGCCCGGGTACTGGCGGCCGGTACCCTGGCCGGCTCCGCCGTGTGGCAGGCCTTCGCCGTGCTCACGCCGCTGTGCGTGGTGGTGCTCTGCTGGGCTACGGCCGTGGTCCGCCGGGCCGTGGCCTGACGCGGCCCCCTGGCCGGCCACTGTGCCCGGTGACGCGGCCCCCTGGCCGGCCACTGTGGCGAGGACCAGCGCCGCGCCGAGGATGACGGCGCCCGCGATCCCGCCGGTCCCCAGCCGGTCGCCGAGGATCAGCGCCGCGAGGACGGTGCCGGTCAGCGGCTCGAGCAGGGACAGCAGCGCGGCCGTACCCGCCGGAGCGGTTCGCAGGCCGCGGAAGTACAGCGTGTACGCCACGGCCGTCGGGCCGGCGCCGAGCGCGGCCAGCAGGCCGAGCGTGACCGGATCCGGGGTGAAGCCGACCCCGCCGGTCGCGGCGGCCACTGGCAGCAGGGCCAGGCCGCCGAGGGTGAACCCGAAACCGGCCGCGGTCAGGTCATCCAGGCCGGCCACCGGCCGGGCACTGACCAGCGTGAGCGTGGCGAACCCGGCACCCGCGAGGACCGCCATGCCCGCGCTGGCCAGCACCGCGGTCTCAGGGAAACCGCCGGAAGGCAGGCCGGCCAGCAGGCCGAGGCCGGCGAGCGCCAGGCCGGTCGCGCCGCCCGCGAGCCGACCGGCCCGCCGCCCCCGCACCCGCTCAGCGGCCAGCACAAGGACCGGGGCGCTCCCGATGGTGACGAGCGTGGCCAGGCTGACCGAGGTCAGCGACACGGCCGTGAAATAGCAGCTCTGGAATACCGCGGCCAGCCCGGCGATGGCGGCGATGCGCATCCAGGCGGCCCGCCCCGCAGGCCAGCGCCTGCGGGTGGCCGCGAGGAAGACGATGATCAGCACACCGCCGCAGGCGAGCCGGTAGGCGGCCACCGACAGGGCGGGCAGGCCGGAGTCCCGGCCCAGCAGGCTGCCGGTCAGGCCGCCGGTTCCCCACAGCAGCCCGGCCGCCATCAGGCAGGCCAGGCCGGTTCCGGGCGAGCGGCGGGGCGCCGCGGGCCCCGTGGTGTAAGCAGGCCCCGTGGTGTTAGCAGGCCCCGTGGTGCGAGCAGGCGTTGTGGCAGCAGTCATGGAAGATCGCTCCTGCGACGAGAAGGGGGAGAGGGTCGCGGAAGCGGGGTGGGGACGCCAGTGGAGCAGTAGCCAGCCTGGCGATAAGCGAGCGTCAGCTAGATGGCTGGACGCGCGTGCGCGGCACCCCGCTCAGAAGCGGGGCGGCGGGGTGATGGGAAAGAGCCGGTGCACGGACCCATCCTAGTCGTCAGCTGGCCGGGGTGACGATTCCGTATTCGTGGATCTTCCGGTAGATGGTCGCACGTGACATCCCCAGCGACTTGGCCGCCTTGACCTTGTTGCCCTGGTAGTCGAGCAGGCCCTGGACGATCGCGTCGCGTTCCATGGACTCCAGCGGGGACAGCAGCCGCCTGCTCACCGTCCAGCATTCCGGCGGAAGGTCGGCCGGCTGGATGGACCCGGTGCGCCGCTTCTGCATGACCCGCTTGAGCACCTGCCACAGCTGCTCGGTGTTGCCCGGCCACTTCGACCGGAGCAGCAGCTGCATGGCCTCGGCCGAGCAGGTCAGCCGGCCGTGCTGGCCCAGCTTGGCCACGAAGAAGGGGACCAGCACGTGCAGGTCCTCGATGTGGTGGCGCAGCGGTGGCAGCTCTACCGTGCTGGGGAAGAAGCGCAGCAGCTTGGTCAGGTCGCCGTGCGTGCGGGTGCGGTCCAGGGTGACCGCCACCCACAGGTCGTCCTGCCGGGAGGCCGTCCTGGCCTCCTGGAGCGCGGAGGTCAGCGCGTTCAGCTGCCGGGCGTTGAGCACGTCCACGTGCCGGATCACCAGCGAGCCCCCGCCGTCGAGCAGCTCGCGGCGGGCCCGCAGCAGCCAGTCCGTGTCGGTGGCCTCGGCCGCGTCGAGGACGTAGAAGCGCTCTGCCGGGTTGCGGCGCTGGTGCACCGCCCGGACCACGGTCAGCTTGCCCACCCCCGGCTCGCCCTCCAGGGCGAGCCAGTCTCCCGAGTCGTACACGGACTCGACCTGCCGGCAGCCGCGCAGCCACAGCGCCCCGCTGCCGACCAGCCCGGGCAGGGACATGGGGGGCTTGACGGCGGAGTCCGTGGCCGGGCGCTGGCTGGCCGGCTCAATGAGCTTCACGTGTACCACGCCGCCCGCGACGTGATCATCGCCCCGGACCGGCCGGCAGTACATCCGGGCCTGGATCCCGCTGGGCAGCTCGACGGACACCGCGCCCGCCTGCTGGGTGGCCAGCATCTCGGCGGCCTGGCCGAGCAGCACGCCCTGGTCACCTGGGTCGAGTACCTGGCGGGCGTACTCGTTCATCATGACGACGTCGTTGTTCAGCGCCAGCACTATCCCGCTCGTGCGCCGGCAGGCCCGCATGTACTCCTGCATCAGCTGCAGTTCCCGCGCGCTGCTGTCCGCCAGCATGGCCTGGGTGATCTGGTCCGCGGTGGTCTTGGCCAGCGCGATCAGCAGCGGGTCGGCGTCCTTGCGCCAGCAGGTCAGGTCGACCGCGCCCACGGCCTTCCCGGAGATCGGGTCGTGGATCGGGACCCCGGCGCAGGCCAGATCCTCAAGGTCCTCGGCGTAGTGCTCGTGACCGAACACGCACGCGGGCTGGCCGCCTTCCAGGGCGGTGCCGATCCCGTTGGTGCCGACGTACTCTTCGGCGTAGCTGAAGCCGGGGGCGAGCTGGACCCCGTCCAGGTGACGTTCCAGGTCGTGGTCGGCGGTCATCCTGGTGAGCACGACGCCCGCGGCGTCGGTGAGGATGACGCTGATCGGCTGCCCGTCCAGGTGCTCGCGCAGGTTGCGCAGCACGGGCATGGCGTTACGCGTCAGGGGCGTATCAAGATCAGGATCACGGACGTACGGCAGCGTCACCCGGTCGGCGGCCACCTTCCACTGGCGCGAGCGCCACCAGGAAGCCAGGATCGGCTCGCGGACTTCGTTCGGCCGGACGGATTCAGCCGTCAGGAACCGCTCCCGGTTGTCCGCCAGCGCCTTGCTGTCGGCCAACTCTGGCAGGTGCACTGCTGTGGGCACCATCGCGCCTCCGTACCTCCCGGTACCGCTCGCGCAAGCTGGTCGTTCAGCTCGCGGTCGGGCATCCCGAGTTCGCGTCGTACCTACCCAAAATATGTGTGGCGTTACCGATACCTGTCTCAAGTTGAGACCAGCGCCACCGAGTGTGCGGCGTTTTGATCGAGGGACGGCTGTCTCGCGCTTGCCAGCTGAAGAATCCGGAGCCGCCTCATGGATCGCCCAGGTATGCACCCCGGTGAGACCTTCAACCCTTGGAGTGTAGTCAACCTGGTCTTTCACCATCTGGCTGACCAGGGATTGCATCCGGTCCTGGGTGAATCGGGCGACCCCGGCGCCCCGGCCGCCGAGTTGCTCCGCGCGCTGGGGATCGAGCCGGCCGCCGAGGGGAACCCGCGGCAGTCCCGGGACATCCAGGATCAGCTCGCTGAGCTCCGCAACATCTTCTTCGGTGAGCGCTGAGCTCGCGGGCCCCGGACACCCGGCGCGCAGGTCGGGCAGGTCGGGCAGGCCGGGCCTGTCTCATGTTGAGAGCCCGGCCCCCGCTTTTACAGGTTGTTATTCGGCACAGAGGGACTTTCGAGCGTCAGGGACTCGTGCATCCGCCCGCCGGTGAGGCGCTGGCGGCGGAGACAAGAGCCAGACCGCAGGTACGAGGCCTAGCGGGAACCCACAAAAGGGGAAGGGGTGACCATGAGTCGCCAGAGTGTGGCCAAGGCCCACCAGAAGATCCAGGAACTGTCCTGGGAACCCATGTATCACGAACCGGTGGCGCAGTACGGAACGGACTACTCGTTCCGTAAGGCAGACAAGAAGGACCCCCTGAAGCAGGTTCTGCGCTCCTACTTCCCGATGCAGGAAGAGAAGGACCACCGGGTCTACGGTGCCCAGGACGGCGCCATCCGCGGCAACATGTTCCGCCAGGTGCAGGAGCGCTGGCTGGAGTGGCAGAAGCTGTTCCTGTCCATCATCCCGCTCCCGGAGATCTCGGCCGCGCGGGCCATGCCGCTGCTGTTCCGCACCGTGCCCAACCCGGAACTGCACAACGGCCAGGCGATCCAGATGATCGACGAGGTGCGGCACTCGACGATCCAGCAGAACCTCAAGCGCCTGTACATGAACAACTACATCGACCCGGCGGGCTTCAACAACAGCCTCCGGAACTTCCAGAACGACTACTGCGGGACGATCGGCCGGCAGTTCGCCGAAGGGTTCATCACCGGTGACGCGATCACCGCGGCGAGCATCTACCTGACGATCGTGGCCGAGACGGCGTTCACCAACACGCTGTTCGTGGCCATGCCCGCCGAAGCCGCCGCCAACGGCGACTACCTGCTGCCGACGGTGTTCCACTCGGTCCAGTCGGACGAGTCGCGGCACATCAGCAACGGGTACGCCACCCTCCTCATGGCCCTGGCCGACGAGGAGAACCACCAGCTGCTCGAGCGCGACCTGCGCTACGCGTGGTGGAACAACCACCGCGTGGTGGACGCCGCCATCGGCACGTTCATCGAGTACGGCACCAAGGACCGCCGCAAGGACCGTGAGTCCTACGCCGAGATGTGGCGCCGGTGGATCTACGACGACTACTACCGCAGCTACCTGGTGCCGCTGGAGAAGTACGGGCTGGTCATCCCCCACGACCTCATCGAAGAGGCGTGGAACCAGATCTGGAACAAGGGCTACGTGCACGAGGTAGCACAGTTCTTCGCCACCGGCTGGCTGGCGAACTACTGGCGGATCGACCCGATGACCGACACGGACTTCGAGTGGTTCGAGTACAAGTACCCGGGCTGGTACGACAAGTACGGCAAGTGGTGGGAGAACTACAACCGGCTGTCGCGGCCGAACGGGCACCACCCGATCGTGGCCGAGAGCGTCGACTACGTGTACCCGCACCGCTGCTGGACCTGCATGGTGCCCTGCCTGGTCCGCGAGGACATGGTCATCGACGAGGTCGACGGCCAGGTCCGCACCTACTGCCACGAGGAATGCCGGTGGACCGACGCGGAAGCGTTCCGGCCGACCTACCAGGGCCGTTCCACACCCAACATGGGCCAGCTCATCGGCAAGCGGGAATGGGAGACCCTGTACCACGGCTGGAACTGGGCCGACGTGGTGTCCGACATGGGATATGTCCGGGACGACGGCAAGACCCTGGTCGCCCAGCCGCACCTGGACCTGGACCCGAGCAAGATGTGGACGCTGGACCACCTGCGCCGGATGGGGCCGGTGCAGAGCCCGAACGTCCTGCTCAACGAGATGACGCCGGAAGAGCGGGAGGCCTTCAGGGCCGACTACAACCGGCAGGGCCCGGCGGGCCGTCCCGCGCCAGTGGACGCCTGACCGACCCCAGCTAGACCGGGAGGTGGGCCGCAGGCCAGGCCCTGCGGCCCCCTCCCAACCACTTCTCCGAGGCGATTTCCACGATTCGTGAGGGACCATGGCCGAGAAGCATGTCGTGCGGTTCGAGCCGGTCGGCATCGAGATCGAGGTCAGCGAGGACCAGAACATCCTCCGTGGCGCGGCCGAGCAGGGAATCATGCTCATGCACGGCTGCAAGGAGGGGCAGTGCTCCTCCTGCAAGTCGTTCGTGCTCGAGGGCGAGGACATCGAGCTCGACAAGTACTCCACGTTCGCGCTCCCCGACTACGAGCTCGAAGAGGGCTACACGCTGCTGTGCCGGGCACATGCCTACGAGGACGTCACGATCGAGCTGCTCAACTACGACGAGGAGATGATCCGCTCTGGCCTGCCCATCCAGCAGGGCGTGGCGGAGGTGGTGTCGAAGGACGCGGTCACCCACGACATGCGCCACCTGGTCCTTCGGCTGACCGAGCCGGAGGAGATCAAGTTCTTTCCCGGCCAGTACATGGACATCATCATTCCCGGGACGGAGGCCAGCCGGTCGTTCTCGATGGCGAATACCTCGAGCCGCGAAACGGGGCTGCTGGAGTTCATCATCAAGGTCTACCCGGACGGGTTGTTCTCCAAGTTCCTGGCCGAGAAGCTGGCTGAGGGCGACCGGCTGGACCTGAGCGGCCCGTTCGGCGTCTTCACGCTCCGCGAGGGCGAGAACGACCTGGTCTTCGTGGGCGGCGGGGCCGGCATGGCGCCGATCTTGTCGCTGCTGCGGACGCTGGGGGAGCGCGGCATCCAGCGCAAGGCCACCTTCTTCTACGGGGCGCGGGCCAAGCGGGACCTCTGCTTCGAAGCCGAGCTGCACGAGCTCGAGGAGAAGCTGACGAATTTCCGTTACATCCCGGCCCTGTCCGACGCGGACATGGACGACGAGTGGGACGGCGAGACCGGCTTTGTCACCGACGTGGTCAAGCGGCATGCCAGCGACCTGTCTGGAGCCCACGCCTACGTCTGCGGTCCCCCGCCGATGGTGGAGGCAGCCCTGCCGCTGCTCGCGCAGCTAGGGGTGGAGGAGAAGCGGATCTATTACGACAAGTTCACGACGACCGGCGAACCGGAGGACTGAGACAGGTGCCCGGAGCCATGGCGGCCCGGCAGGCAGCGAAGCCAGCGGGAACGACGAAAGAAGGACCACATGACTGACACCACGCAAGAGCGCAGTGTTCCGAAGCCGGTCTTCACCGACGCGGAAGCCGGGGCGAAGGTATTCCCGGACTCGACCGCCCGCCGCTTTAACTACTACACGCCGGCCAAGCGCAAGCAGTCCCACTATGAGGACGTGACCGTCGAGGTCCAGCCCGATCCGCGGCATTACCTGGCGCAAGGGTGGCTCTACGGTTTCTCCGACGGCCGCGGGGGGTACCCGCTGGACTGGACGTCCCTCAAGGCGTGGGGATCGGACCGGCCGGAGCCGGAGCGCTACCCAGGCTCGGGCGGCAAGGGCTACGACTGGCCCGCGCTCGGCTGGCACGAGTTCCGCGACCCCAACGAGGAGTGGGAGCTCACCTTCTACCGCTACAACTCCAACGTCGTGCGGCAGCTGAACCAGAACATCGACGCGGCCCGCCAGTCGAAGGCGTTCGACCAGTGGAACCGGAGCTGGGTCACGTTCGTGGAGCGCAACGTCGGAGCCTGGATGCACGTGGACCACGGGCTGGGGCTGTACCTCTTCGCCAATGCCAACCGGCGGGCGCCGACCAACATGCACAACAACGCGATCTCGGTCAACAGCATGCACCGGATCCGGGCCGCCCAGGACCTCGCGCTGTACAACCTGAGCCTGACCGAGGAAATCGAGGGCTTCGACGGCACCGCGCACCTGGAGACCTGGAACAGCGACCCGGCCTGGCAGGGCGTCCGCGAGCTCGCCGAGCAGCTGACCGGCATCGATGACTGGTGCGAGGCGATCTTCGCGGCCAACGTGGTGTTCGAGCCGCTGGTCGGCGAGCTGTTCCGCAGCCAGCTCGTGCAGCACGCGGCCCCGCGCAACGGCGACTTCGTGACGCCCACGGTCGTCGGCGCCGAAGAGTACGACTACGCCGAGCGCGACCTGCGCTACACCCGGCCGATGTTCGAGCTGCTGACCAGCGACCGCGAGTTCGGCGACCTGAACAAGGCGAAGCTCCAGGAGTGGCTGGCGGTCTGGGTGCCCCGGGCCATCGCCGCCTCCCGGACCCTGCAGCCGCTGTGGTCCCAGCCCGAGTCGAAGCCCCCCCGGTTCGAGGACGGCCTGGACGCGCAGAAGCACCGGTTCAGGGGCATCCTGTCCGATCTGAGTCTGGAAGCACCGAAGGAGCTGGCCCAGTGACCAAGTTCAAGACGGCGGAAAGCCCGTACAAGGTAGACAACACGGCGTCCAACATGTGCGGATTCACCCTGATGAACAATCAGATCGGTGCGGTCGTGGCCCAGGTCATGGGCACCGAATCCAATGTGACGGTAACCCCCCTGCCGTCCATGATCCGGGTCGACGCGGTCCGGCGCATGGACGTCGTCTACGACGAGGTCTCCGAGGCGCTGGGCGAGGAGCCCGGCTTCTTCGACGCCGCGGAGTTCGAGGAGAACATGTCGACCCACTACGGCCGGATGATCCATCTGGATGACCGGACGATCATGTTCGCCAACCCGGAGGACGCCGCCGAGTACATCGGCTTCGACCTCACCGCGTCCAGCTAGCCTGGCGTCCACCGCGCTTCATAATCCGGACCCCCACGAGGAGGAACCGTGTACGAAAAGGACGGCGAGAAGTACTTCGTTGTCGATAGCCATATGCACTACTGGAACGCTGCCCCGGACAACTGGGTGAAGGGGGCCGAGCAGTACGCCAAGGGCTGGATCGAGTGCTTCCACGCCTACCAGGGCCTGGGGCCGCCCGAGACGCACTGGTCCATCGAGCACTTCCAGAAGTACTCCGAAGACGACCTGATGAAAGACGTCTTCGAGGACGGCTACGTGGACGTGGCGGTGTTCCAGCCGACGTACCTGAAGGAGTGGTACAAGGAGGGCTTCAACACCACCGAGCGCAACGCCGAAATGGGCAAGCGGCACCCGGGCAAGTTCATCTACAACACCCGGTTCGACCCCCGCGACGGCGACCCAGGGCTGGAAGCGCTGAAGAAGAACGTCGAGACCTACGGCTCGAAGGGCGTCAAGCTCTACACCGCCGAGTGGAACAACGGCTCCCGCGGCTACAAGCTCTCCGACCCCGGCGCCTACCGGTTCCTCGAGGCCGCCCAGAACCTGGGCATCAAGAACATCCACGTGCACAAGGGGCCGACGATCTGGCCCCTGGACAAGGACGCCTTCGACGTCTCCGACATCGATCACGCGGCGACCGACTTCCCGGACCTGAACTTCATCGTCGAGCACGTGGGCCTGCCGCGGATCGAGGACTTCTGCTTCATGGCGACGCAGGAGCCCAACGTCTACGCCGGCCTGTCCGTGGTCATCGGCGGCCTGATGTACGCACGGCCGAAGTTCTTCGCCAGGGTCATGGGTGAGCTGCTGTTCTGGGTCGGCGAGGACAAGATGACCTTCGGCAGCGACTACGGCATCTGGGAGCCGAAGTGGCAGATCGAGGGCTTCGTGGACTGGGATTACCCCAGTGACGAATTCTCCGACTTCCCGAGGGTGAACACGGCCACCAAGAAGAAGATCCTCGGCCTGAACGCGGCCAAGCTCTACGACATCGAGGTCCCGGCCGAGTACCAGATCAAGGACGCCAGCGCCCCCGCGTCGCAGGATGACGCCAAGCTGGTCGAAGACGACCCGCAGCTGGTCACGGGAGCATGACTGTTTCCGCCACAAGCACCACTGCGGGCACTGGCGCAGGCGGACCGGCGGGTCCGCCTGCGCCAGCGGCGGTGCTGGCCGCGCTGGAGACGGTGCGCGACCCGGAGCTGGACGAGCCGGTAACCTCGCTCGGCTTCGTGGCCTCGTGCACCGTCTCCCCGGACGGGGACGCGCGGGTCCGGCTGCGGCTGCCCACGTACTTTTGCGCGCCCAATTTTGCGTTCCTGATGGTGGCCGACGCCTACGACGCGGTGTCGGCCACCCCCGGCGTGCGCCGGGCGGAGATCGTGCTCGAGGACCACTTCGCCTCGGACGCGATCAACGGCGGGGTGGCCGCGCGGGCGGGATTCGCCCAGTCGTTCGACGGCGAGGCGGTCGGCGAGCTGCATGAGCTGCGCGCCGACTTCCTTCGTAAGGCGGTGCTGGCCGGTACCGACCAGGTCTGCCGCCCCCTGCTCGCCGCCGGGACCGATCCGGCCAGCCTGCCCGGGATGACCCTGGGCGAGGTACCGCCCTCGGCCGCGCTCCAGCGGCTGCGCGAGCGCCGGGCGGAGCTCGGCCTGCCCGCCGGTGATGACGGGTGGCTGCTGATCGACCCGGAGACCGGGGAGCCGGTCAGCCCGGACTCCCTGCGGATGCACCTCGGGCGCGCCCGGCTGACCCGGACCAGCATCGAGGCCAACGGAAGCATGTGCCGCGGGATGCTGGGGCACCGATACAACGACACGGCAGGGCTAGGCCAGCAACCCCAGCCCAAGGAGGACCAATGAAGGCCGTCCGCTTGCACGCTTTCCACCAGCAGCCGGTGATCGACGAGGTACCGGAGCCGACCATCAGCGGCCCGCTCGACGTCATCGTGAAGATCGGCGGGGCCGGCGTCTGCCGCACCGACCTGCACATCATCGAGGGCCAGTGGGACGCGGCCATGGGCACCCCGCTGCCCTACATCCTGGGTCACGAGAACGCCGGGTGGGTACACCAGATCGGCTCGGCGGTCACCAACGTGGCCCTGGGCGACACCGTGATCCTGCACCCCACCCCGACCTGCGGGCTGTGCCGGGCCTGCCGGGCCGGTGACGACATGCACTGCACCGGGGACAGCTCGTTCCCGGGCCTGTCCCGGGACGGGGGGATGGCCGAGTACCTCCTCACCACGGCCCGGGCCTGCGTGAAGCTGGACCCCGCGACCCAGCCGCAGGACGTGGCGGCGCTGGCCGACGCGGGCATTACCGCCTACCACGCGGTCCGTAAGGCCCTCCCGCTGCTCTACCCGGGCACCACCGCCGTGGTGATCGGCGCGGGCGGCCTGGGCCACATCGGGATCCAGTGCCTGGCCGCGCTGAGCGCCACCACCATCGTCGTGGTGGACCGGAACCCGGACGCGCTCAAGCTGGCCGAGCAGCTCGGCGCGCAGCACACCGTGGTCGCCGACGGCAGCCAGGTGGACGCCGTGAAGGACCTGACCGGCGGCGCCGGCGCCCACGTGGTGCTGGACTTCGTGGCCGAGCAGGGCGCCGAGATGGACGGCTGGAACATGACCGCCCCGGCCGGCTCCTACTTCGTCATCGGCTACGGCGGCACGCTGGAGATTCCCACGCTCGACATCATCTCCACCGAGCGGAACATCGTCGGGAACATCGTCGGCACCTACAACGACCTGGCCGAGCTGATGTCCCTGGCCCAGGCGGGCAAGGTCACCCTGCACACCCGGACCTACCCGCTGACCAGCGCCGTGGAGGCGTTCGCGGATCTCGACGCGGGCCGGGTGCGCGGCCGCGCCATCCTCGTTCCCTGATTACCGCCACTGACTGAAATCCCGTCCTAGGAGGACTGATGGCTAAGGAACTGCGTTTCGGCGCGGAAGCGCGCAGCCTGCTGCTGGCCGGTGTGGACAAGCTGGCCGAAGCCGTGAAGTCAACACTGGGGCCCAAGGGACGCAACGTCATCCTGGAGAAAATCACCGGAACCCCGGTGGTGACCAATGACGGCGTGACCATCGCCCGCGAGATCCATCTGGCCAACCAGTTCGAGAACATGGGCGCCCAGCTGGTCAAGGAAGCGGCCATCAAGACCAACGATGTGGTCGGGGACGGCACCACCACGGCCACGGTGCTGGCCCAGGCCATCATCACCGAGGGCATGCAGGCGATCGGCGCCGGCGCCAACCCGGTGCTGGTCAAGCGGGGCATCGACGTGGCCGTGGACCGGCTGGTCAGTCATCTGCAGGAGGTGGCGCACCCGGTGGCCACGGAGGAGGACTACAGCCGGGTGGCCGCGATCTCCGCGAACGATGACGAGGTCGTGGGTGCGGTGATCGCGAAGGCGCTGCACACGGTGGGCGACGACGGCATCGTCACCGTCGAGGAGTCCAGTGCGAACGGGATGGGCGTCGACTTCGTCGAGGGCTTCCAGTTCGACAACGGGTACCTGTCGCCGTACCTGGTCACCAACCCGGCCAGTCTCGAGGCGGTCCTTGACGACCCCTACCTGCTGCTGTGCAGCGAGAAGATCACCAAGGTCCAGCAGCTGATGCCGCTGCTGGACAAGATCATGCGCGCCCCCCGGCCGCTGGTCATCCTGGCCGAGAACGTCGAGGGCACCGCGCTGTCCATGCTGGTGCATAACCACGTCAACGGGATCTTCCAGTGCGTGGCCGTCCGTGCGCCCGGCTTCGGTGACCGGCGGCTGCGCAAGCTGGAGGACATCGCCGCGGTGACCGGCGGCGAGGTATGCAGCAAGACGTCGGGCTTCTCGGTGGAGACTATGACCATCGAGCAGCTGGGCCGGGCCCGCCAGGTCCGGGTCACCGCCGACAACACCGCCATCATCGGCGGCGACGGCTCGGCCGAGGACATCGAGTTCCGGCTCGGCCAGCTGCGGGCGGAGTTGGAGCGGGCCAGGTTCGGGATCGATGAGGACGTGCTGAGCGAGCGGATCGGCGCGCTGTCCGGCAAGGTCGCGGTGATCCGGGTGGGCGCGCCGACCCCCGCGGAGCTGAAAGAACTCCAGCACCGGGTCGAGGACGCGCTGGCCGCGACCCGGGCGGCGATGGCCGAGGGTATCGTGGCCGGCGGTGGTGCCGCGCTGCTGCACGCCCAGGGCGCGCTGGATGACCTCCAGGTCAAGGACGACTACGCGACCGGCGTGGAGATCGTGCGCCGGGTCCTGACCGCCCCGGCCTACCTCATCGCCGCCAACGCGGGCTACTCCGGTGAGGAAGTCGTGGCCCAGCTGTCCCGGCTCGGCCCGGACGAGGGCTTTGACGCCCTCCAGGGCCGGTATGGCAATATGGTCGAGATGGGCATCATCGACCCGCTGCGCGTCGCGCGCTCCGCGCTGCAGAACGGCGCGTCCGTGGCTGGCCTGCTGCTCACCACCAACACGCTGGTCGCCGAGGAGCAGACGCCGTGGGGCGGCAGCGCCGCGCTGATGACCCAGTTCGGGCCGCTGGATGAGGGCCTGAACCAGCCGTCACCCGATTCCAGCACCCCGCAGTCGCTCGGCCTCGGCCCGTCGGTCGGCTAGGGCAGCTGGTCCATGGCGGCAGATCCCGCACTGCGGCCGTCCCCGCCTCCAGACCCGCCCGCTGGTTCATCTCTGGGCCCATCCCCGGGCCCGCCCGCATCGCTCTCGCGGGCGGGCCCGGGGCCGGCCCCGCAGGAGCAGCTGAGCCCGCTACGCCTGATGCGCTCGCGCGGGCGGCTGCGCGGGGCGCTGGCGCTGCTCGGGCCGGCCTTCGTGGCCTCGGTGGCCTACATCGACCCCGGGAACTTCGCGACCAACTTCGCCGCCGGGGCGAGGTTCGGCTACGCCCTGGCCTGGGTCATCGTGGTCGCCAACCTGATGGCCATGCTGGTGCAGTACCTCTCCGCGAAGGTCGGCGTGGCTACCGGGCGGGACCTGCCCGAGCTGTGCCGTGCCTACCTGTCGCGGCCGGTGACCCTCGGCCTGTGGGCCCAGGCCGAGCTCATCGCCATGGCCACCGACCTGGCCGAGTTCGTCGGCGCCGCGCTGGGCCTGAACCTGCTGTTCCATGTGCCGCTGCGTGCCGCAGGACCGATGACGGCAGTGGTCGCCTTCGCGATCCTGGCCCTCGACCAGCGCGGTTACCGCCGGTTCGAGCTGGCCGTGTGCGGCCTGCTCGGCATCATCTTCCTGGGCTTCGCCTACGATCTCGCGGCGGTGCACATCGACCCCTCCGCGCTGGCCAGCGGCCTGGTGCCGGGCTTCGCCGGGCCTGGCGGCCCGCTGCTGGTGGCCGGCATCATCGGGGCCACCGTCATGCCGCACGTGGTCTACCTGCACTCCGCGCTGACCAAGTCCCGGGTGGTCTGTGCTGACGACGCGGAACGCCGCGAACTGCTGCGCTTCCAGCGGCTCGACGTGGTCATCGCGCTCGGCGCGGCCGGGCTGGTCAACCTGGCCATGCTGGTGGTGGCGGCCGCAATGGCCAGCCAGGCCGGCGGGGTCCATCTGGGCTCGCTCACGGCCGCGCACGCCGGGCTGGCCCGGCTGGTCGGCGGCGGGGCCGCGCTGGCGTTCGCGGCGGCGCTGCTCGCCTCCGGCCTGTCCTCCTCCAGCGTGGGGACCTACGCGGGCCAGGTGGTCATGCAGGGCTTCATCGACCGCCGCATCCCGCTGTTCCTGCGCCGCGGGCTCACGATGCTGCCCGCCCTGCTGGTGCTGGAGCTCGGCCTGCCCACCACCGGCAGCCTGGTCATCTCCCAGGTGGTGCTGTCGTTCGGCATCCCGTTCGCGCTGGTCCCGCTGGTGGCGCTGACGCGGCGCGCGGACGTGATGGGCCCGCTGGTGAACCGCAGGCGGACCACCGCATCGGCCGCCCTGGTCACCGTGATGATCATCGCGCTGAACGTTTACCTGTTGTACGCCACGTTCTCCGGCTGACCTCGAGGAAGGTAAGACCCCATTACCGCCGTATCAGGCTGGGTGCTCCCCTCCGATCGCGGAGCGGGGTACCCTCCTGCGCATGACGACCGGACCGGATGAGCTGGACCGCAAGATGATGGCGGCCGCGCTGGCTCAGGCCCAGGCCAGCCTGGCCGCCGGGGGTGTCCCGGTCGGTGCGGTCCTGGCCGCGGGCGCCGAGATCGTGGCCATGGGCCACAACGAGCGCGTGCAACTCGGCGACCCGGTCGCGCACGGTGAGATCGCCTGCCTGCGTAACGCCGGCCGCCGATCCTCCTACCAGGGAATGACCCTGTACACGACCCTTTCCCCGTGCCAGATGTGCACCGGCGCGATCCTGCTGTTCCAGATCCCGCGCGTGGTGGTGGGTGAAGCCGGGACTTTCGCCGGTGATCTGGGCTTCCTCGCCGACCACGGCGTCTCGGTGACGCTGCTCAATGACGAGAGCTGCATGGCTGTTATGCGGGAATTCCAGGATCGGTACCCGGCCGTTTGGAGCGAGGATATCGGCGGCCGGTAGCCGCGGCCGCGCGCTCGCCGGGCGGCCCGTCCATCGTGATCGGCGGGACGTTCGAGCGCCTGCTCGCGGTCGCGCGGGGCGGCACCGGCGAGGCCGGCGGCGTCCTGGTCAGCGGCGGAAATCGACCGCGGTGGTGTTCGCCCCGCTGATCACTACTGCGACCGTCTCGTCGGGGCCGGGGGAGTACCGGCCCGAGAGCAGCGCGGCCAGCGCGGTACAGCCGCCGGGCTCGGCGACCAGGCGGAGCCGGTCCCACAGCAGTTCCTGAGCGCGGAGGATGTCCTCGTCGCTGACCAGCACCACCTGCCGCACGTGCTCGCGGATCACCGCGAACGTATGCTCGCCGACCCGGCGCGGGGCCAGGGAGTCAATGGCCACGCTGCCGGCTTCCGCGTCCACGGGGCGGCCCGCCCGCAGGGCCCGGGTCAGGGTCGGCGCGCCGCCGGGTTCCACCCCGACCACCCGGGCCTGGCCCGCATAGGCCGCGCAGATCCCGGCCAGCAGCCCGCCGCCGCCCACGCTGGCCAGCACCGTGCCGGCCGCTGGCGCCTGGCTCCTCAGCTCGCCGCCCAGCGATCCGGCCCCCAGGATCGTCTCGATCTGGTCGAACGCGGGCACCGGCAGCGCACCCGACGCCGCTGCCCACTCCTCGCTCGCCGCCAGCGCCTCGGCATAGTTGGCGCCCCCGACGACCAGCTCCGCGCCGTATCCGCGGATACGCTCGATCTTGGCCGGGGACGAGACCTCCGGGACGAACACGCGGGCGCTGACGCCCAGCGCCTGGGCCGCGTACGCCACCGCCGCGCCATGATTGCCGCCCGACGCGGCCACCACCCCGGCGCCGGGCAGCGGGCGGAGCAGCAGGTTGGCGAACGCGCCCCGGGCCTTGAACGACCCGGAATGCTGGAGCTGCTCCAGCTTCAGGACCAGCGGGCCGGGCTCCAGCCCGAAGGCGGCCCGGTCCAGGAAGGCCACCGGGGTGCACAGCACGTAGGGCCGGATCAGCGTGGTCACGGACGAGATCGCATGCGAGGTTATGTCGCCGACCATGGCAATCGGGATGCCGGTGTCGCTCACTGCGCTCCCTTCCGTCCCCTCATGCTATGCACTTGGTCGGCGGCCGCGAGGGTTGTACCGTTTGGCCCATGCCTGGCTCCGCGGCGCCCGCGCCGAAGTCCCCGTCTCCCCGGCTGTGGCGGATGCGCCGTTGGCAGATAGCCGGGACGGCGGCCGTAGCGGCCCTGGGCGCGGGCACGGCCGCCGCATTAGCGGCGGGCGCCCCGGCCGCCGCCATCACGGTCGCCGTGGTCCTGGTGGCCGCGCTGGCCGCCTTCTGGTTCGTCCGTAACCGGGTCCGGGCCTGGACCTACACCGAGCGCGAGGATGACCTCATCGTCGCGCGGGGCGTCCTGGTCCGCCGTCTGTCCGTGGTGCCCTACGGCCGGATGCAGTTCGTCGACGTGACCGCGGGCCCCGTGGAACGTGCGTTCCGGCTGGCCACCGTCAAGCTGCACACCGCGGCGGCGGCGAGCGACGCGCGGATCCCGGGTCTCGAACGCGAGGAGGCCGCCCGGCTGCGGGACCGGCTCGCCGCCCTGGGTGAGGCGAAGGCCGCGGGCCTGTGACGGGCCAGCCCGGGGGCTGGCACCGGCTGCACCCTCTCTCGCCGCTGGTCCGTTCCGGGCGCGCCGCCGTCGGCGTGCTGGCCATCGTCGGCATCTCGGCGTCCGGGCAGTTCGGCCACGACGGGTCCCACCTGCTCGACTGGGCGCTGGCCGCGGCCGTGGTGATCGGGGCCGTGGTCAACTGGCTGGTCACCCGCTGGAAGCTGGACGGGGCCACGCTGCGGATCGAGACCGGCCTGCTGCGCCGGGACTCCCGGCAGCTGCCGGTGGCCCGGATCCAGGCGGTGGACGTGGTGCGGCCGTTCCTGGCCCGCGCGCTCGGCCTGGCCGAGCTGCGCGTCCGGCTGGCCGGGTCCAGCCACGCCGACGGCCGGCTCGCCTACCTGCCCGAGCAGGCCGCGCTCGACCTGCGGGCCCGGCTGCTCGCCGCGCATCACGGGCTCGACCCGGCCACCCCGGAACCCGGCGAGCAGATCCTGGCCAGCGTCCCCACCGGCCGCCTGGTCGGGTCGGTGCTGGCCTCCGGGGCGAGCCTGCTCATCGCGCTGCTGGTGGCCGAGCTCGTCGTGATCCTGGTGGCGCCGGCCGTGCTGGCCGCCTCTGGGAGCACGTTCCTGATCTTCCTGCTCACCCTGGTGCCGATGGTGTGGCGGCGGCTCGCGACCGAGTACGGGTTCACCCTCGCGCAGTCGCCGGACGGCATCCGGATCCGCCGCGGGCTGCTCGGCACGGTGGCGGAGACCATCCCGCTGCGCCGGGTGCAGGCCGTGCGGATGGTCGAGCCGGTGCTGTGGCGGCCGCTGGGCTGGTGCCGCCTGGAGATCGACGTGGCCGGCTCCCCGGGACGAGACCACGCCGACGGGTCGGG
>Ga0187871_10001070_pt1 | contig 24453 bp, 25 predicted proteins | sample June2016WEW_16_1_FD_132988 | JGI IMG/M metagenome (GOLD analysis project Ga0187871, IMG submission 132988) | Peatland microbial communities from SPRUCE experiment site at the Marcell Experimental Forest, Minnesota, USA - June2016WEW_16_10 | ecosystem: Environmental > Terrestrial > Soil >...
GGCGCATTTGCTGGGGAATAACCGGCTGCTGGCGGTGGTGGCGGGCGGCGTGTTCTTCGTGGTGGCGGCGGCGCTGATGCTGAGGGTGCGGGATGTGGGAGTGGAGCGGGGGGTGGCCGTCGGGGACGTGGAGGCGGCGCGGGCGGAGAGAGGGGTTTTGCCAGGTTAGCATTTTCCAATGTGGGGGGAGATCTTCGGCGCCAGGGCATCGGCGAGTTCTCAATCGGCGACGGCGCTCCCATGGCTATTGTGGCCGCTTGCGATCAGGCTTTAGGTCAAGGGGATTGCGCCACTTCAGGTTCCGGAACCGTGCAAAGTCATGATCGGCGGAACAGAGTTCCGCTCCATGCTCCAGGGCCAATGCGGCGAGATGGGCATCGGTGGTCAGGTTGCCTCCAGTTCCCAAGGGAAGCAGGAGGTCGCGGAGTATCCGAGCGTGGCGAGGGCCGGGATGGACTACCGTTACGGACGGCTGTTCGAGCCAGGAATCCACCAGATCGAAGGCGGCTTCGATGGGAAGTGGGATTGGGAACAGACCGAGCCTGGTCGTCAGCCGAAGGAAGGCGAGAAGCACAACCCACGATAGGCCAACTGTCTCCTGGCCGGAAATCGTAGCCTCAAGCCATGCCTTCGCTTTGGTGTACTGCGGGGCGTCCCGATTGACGGCGTATATGAGGATGTTAGCGTCGACAAGTATCATTTGCGTAGCGCCATCTTCCGGGTGATTTCCTCATCTTCAATCGCATCCGCCATGGCCAGGGCCTTGTCCCAGCGAAAATCCGGCGCGGCTCCCAGGTGGTAGGACTTTTGGGCAAAACGTGCCGGCTGCGGGCGCCTTCCTCGGGTCAGTCCTGCGCGAATCGCTTCGTTCAGCGCCTGTTTAAAGGAAACGCCGCGCTCGCGGATCGCGCTTTGGAGCATTTTCTCAACGTCAGGATCGAGCGTGACGGTGGTTCGCACCAAGCTATCATAGCATCAAATCGAATGCTGTCATGATGCTTCATCCGGGCGGTTTATAGCATCACCCCGCCAGCACTTCCACGCAATCCGCGCCGCAAATCTTCTCCAGCGCCGCCTTGAATTCCCGGTCGGGGCGCACCTTGGCGGGCACATCGAGTATCACGGAAAAATCGCGCGGCATCTCCAGGCGCAGGCGCACCTGCGTGTCGCCTGACTTGCTGCGGAACAACTCGCGCAGCGCAGCCGGCTTGTCCGGCACGCCATTGCGCCCCAGCCACACGCGAATCGAAATCAGCGACGGCAGGTTCAAACGCGCCGTCTCCAGCGGGATGATATCCTGCACGGAAATCTTCGGCGGCGCATTTTCTTCGGGCAACACCAGCCCCTTCACCAGCACCGCTTTGTCTTCCACAATCTGGCTCGCCAAGCGCTCGAAGCTGGCGGCGAACACCATGCCGTCCACCGCGCCCGTGCGGTCTTCGATTTGCAGAGCCGCCCACGGCTTCTGCTCGCGGTTGCGTTTGCGCTGGATGCCGGTGAGCACGCCGCACAATGCGACTTCCGTGCCTTTTTCGAGGCCTTCCAGATTGCCTGTATCGTGCGTCGCCAGTTCGCGGATCTTGTCTCCGTAATCGTCCAACGGATGCCCGGTCACGTAGAAGCCGAGCATCTCCTTTTCCCCCTGCAGCTTCTCGCGGCCCGTCCAGTCGGGGACTTGCGGCAAGGGCCGCTCCACCGGCCCTTCTTCCGGCGTCATATCGCCGAACAGTCCGCCTTGGCCGCTCACGCGGTCGCGCCAGACGCGCTGCCCGGCTTCCATGGCGCTTTCGGTGGCGGCGAACAACTGCGCGCGCGTGCCTTCCAAGGTGTCCATGGCGCCAGCGCGGATCAGGCTCTCGATCATGCGCTTGTTGAGGGGCCCCTGGTCGACCTGCTCGCAGAATTCGTAGATGGAAAGAAAGCGGCCCAGCTTCTCGCGCGCGGCGCGAATGGCTTCCACCGCGTTCGGCCCCAGATTCTTGACGGCGCCCAGCCCGAACCGGATACCTTTGCCGTTCGCAGCCGTATCGTCCGGCGTGAAGCTCCAATCGCTGGCGTTGACATCCGGCTGCAGCACCGTGATGCCCATCTCACGGCACTCGTTGATGTACTTCACCACCTTCGCCGTGTTTCCAGTCTCAGATGTCAGCAGCGCGGCCATGAAATCCACGGGATAGTGAGCTTTCAGATAGGCGGTAACAAAGGCCAGATAGGCATAAGCCGCGGAATGCGACTTATTAAATCCGTAACCCGCGAACTGCTCCATCAGGTCGAAGATCTTTTCAACCTTCTTCTGCGGGAAACCTTTCTCCAGCGCGCCTTTGATGAAACGCTGGCGCTGCGCGGCCATCTCTTCGGCTTTCTTCTTGCCCATGGCGCGGCGCAAAATATCGGCCTCGCCCAGTGAGTAGCCCGCCACCAGGTTGGAGATCTGCATCACCTGTTCCTGGTAGACGATCACGCCGTAAGTCTCTTCCAGCAGCGCCTTCAACTCGGGCAAATCATAGGCGACCGCCCGGCGGCCCTGCTTGCGCTCGATGAAGTCGTCCACCATGCCGCCCTGAATCGGGCCGGGACGGTAAAGCGCGTTCAGCGCGGTCAGATCCTCGATGCGTTCCGGATGGTAGCGGCGCAGAATGTCACGCATGCCGGGCGATTCAAACTGAAATATGCCGCTGGTGAGAGCCTTGGAAAAAATCTCATAAGTGGCCGGATCGTCGAGCGGCAGTTCTTCAGGCACCAGGCGGACGCCGTGCCGCTTCTCGATCAACTTCAGCGCGTCGTCGATGAGCGTGAGCGTGGTCAGGCCCAGGAAGTCCATTTTCAGAAGCTGCAGCTTCTCCAGGCCGCTCATGTCGAACTGCGTGACAATTTCTTCCCGGTTGGTGCGGTACAGGGGAACCAGTTCCTTCAGCGGCTGCGGCGAGATCACCACGCCCGCGGCGTGTACCGAACAGTTGCGCGCCATGCCCTCCAGGCGCAGCGCGACTTGCAGGATCTCAGCGACGCGCGGATCCTTGCGCTCCAGCTCGCCGAAGCCCGGCTCGGCTTTCATGGCGTCGTCGAGCGTGATGTTCAGAACGTTGGGCACCAGCTTGGTGAGCCGCTCCACGTCGGCGAAGCTCATGTCCAGCGCGCGGCCCACGTCCTTGATGGCGGCGCGCGCGGCCATGGTGTTGAAGGTGATAATTTGCGCCACTTGTTCGCGGCCGTACTTCTCGGTGACGTATTGGATCACTTCGCCGCGCCGGTTCATGCAGAAATCGATATCGATATCGGGCAGGCTGATGCGCTCGGGATTCAGGAAGCGCTCGAACAGCAGCCCGTATTGCAGCGGATCGATATCCGTGATGCCCATGGCATAGCCCACCAGGCTGCCCGCCGCCGAGCCGCGTCCCGGCCCGACTGGAATCGATTTCGATCGCGCGAAACGGATGAAATCCCAGACGATCAGGAAGTAGCCGGAGAACTGCATCTTCTGGATCATTTGGATTTCCCGGTCCAGGCGCTCGGCGTATTCCGCGAGATCGTGCTTCAGGCGGCCAGCGGCGCGCATCGCTTCAAGGCGCGTGCGGCGTGCTTCGAAACCCTGCCGCGCGACGTATTCGAAATACGTGTCGGTCGAGTGCTCGGCCGGGACTTCGAACTTCGGGAAAGGCTCTTTGATCTTTTCCAGGTTGACGTGGCAGCGCTGCGCGATTTCCCACGTGCGGTCGAGCGACTCTTCCAGTTCGCCGAAGAGCTCCATCATCTCGGCGCGCGATTTCAGGTAGAAATCGGGCGTGTTCCATTTCATGCGCGAGGGGTCGCTGATGGTTTTGCCGGTCTGGATGCAGAGCAGGATTTCGTGCGCGCGGGCGTCGTCGCGGCGCAGGTAGTGCGCATCGTTGGTGGCCACCAGCGGCAGGCCTGTATCCGCCGACAGCCGGTTAACGGCCGGCACCAGGCGCTTGTCCTGTTCCAGGTGGTGGTCCTGAATTTCCAGGAAGAAATTGTTCTTGCCGAAGATGTCCGAGTAGGTGTACGCGGTGCGGCGAGCTTCGTCGTAGCGGTCGGCCAGCAGGACTTCGGGGATGTCGCCGCGCAGGCACGCGGACATGCCAATCAGCCCCTTGGAGTGCCGCGCCAACAGGTCCTTGTCGATGCGCGGCTTGTAATAGAAGCCTTCCAGAAAGGCCGTGGAGACCAGGTTGATGAGGTTGCGATAGCCCTCCTGGGTCTCGCAAAGCAGGATCAGATGATTGTAGCGGTCGGTGTCGTTGCGGGTCTTGTGGCCCTGTTGCGAAACGTAGACCTCGCAGCCGATGACGGGGTGGACGCCTTTGCTCTTGGCGGTGTTATAGAACTTGACGGCGCCGAACAGGTTGCCGTGGTCGGTCATGGCGACGGCGGGCATCTTCTGCTCGACCACCGTGTCCATGAGTTGGCCGATTTCGCAGGCTCCATCGAGCATGGAGTAATCGGTGTGGCAGTGCAGATGGACGAACGGATTTTCCGGCATGGCCTTCCTTGTATCGGCTATCGGGTCTGTGGGGAGGTGCTTCTATTTTAGCTCGGACGCGCAGCCCGGGTGCGAGCCTGAATTCAAGACGTCTATGAGCGGCGGTGCCTGTGATGGCCAGATGTACTGCTGGGACGCGTGGCGTGGGCGATGCAGGTATGATTCAAATCCATCCCCACAAGTAATGGAGTGCGGCAGCCCTTAGACAATTGATCGCCGCCGCCCGGCTGCTGCGCCCGCTACTGGACGAATTCGTATTCGTTGGAGGGACCGTAACGGGCCTCCTCATTACCGACGAGGCCGCGGCCGATCCACGGCCGACATTCGATGTGGATGTGATCGCCGAAATCACTTCCTATGCGGCATATGCGACGTTTGGCGACCGCCTGCGTGCGCTGGGGTTCCGCGAAGACACCCGCGAAGGAGCGCCGCTAGCCGGTGGGTCCAGCGCAGGACGATTCCAGACGTGATGCCGCTCGATGAGAAGGTTCTAGGGTTTTCCAACCGCTGGTATCGCGCCGCCATGAAGTCCGCCGCGGCGCGCAGGCTCGCCTGCGATCTCGAAATCCGCGTGGTCACCGCGCCATATTACATCGCTACGAAGCTAGCCGCGTTCAAAGGCCGCGGCAAAGGCGATCTGTTCGGAAGCCGCGATTTGGAAGACCCGATCTCCGTGGTGGATGGCCGCGCCGAGCTGATTACGGAAGCGCAGGCCGGAGCCGCCGACCTCCGGGCATACGTGCGCGCCGGTATCAAGAGTCTTCTGTCGACGCCCGGGGTTCGCGACGCACTGCCTGGATACCTGCTGCCGGACGCGGCGAGCCAGTCACGGCTTGGGATTGTCTTACGGCGCGTGGAAGATCTGGCGTCGCTGTAGCCCGGCGTCCTTCCTTACGGTCAATCGGCTATGAGTGCTTAACAGTTTTGGGGATTCCTGACCGACAGAAACCGCTCCCTGACGGTCGCGGCTCAGTAAACCGTGCGCAATCAACGCGAGTATTACCGAGCCGCGACCGTTAGGGAGCGGTTTCCCCAAAACTGTTAAGCACCTATCGGCTATCGATCGGCAGCCGGGATTCCGGGGATGTGATAAGCTGTCTCTCACAGACTGGGAAATGAACCGAAATCGCGGTGAAAAACTGGATCCGAAAACGGCTCGCTTCCGCGGGATACGTCGTCTTCAACACACAAGCGCCAGGTTGCTATGCGCGCGACGGCCTGTTCACCGCCAATAGCCATCGCTTCCAGGACGACGCGGCTTTCCAGGCGGCCTACGCCCGAGGCGTAAAGGCCGGCGCCGGCGTGGATCCGCGCATGGAGTGGCGGGTGCACGTGGCTCTGTGGGCCGCCCGCGCCGCGGCTCGCGTGCCCGGAGATTTCGTGGAATGCGGGGTGAACGCCGGCTTCGTCAGCTCGGCCATCATGCAGCTTCTCGATTGGGCGAAAATCGGGAAGCGTTTTTACCTGATCGATACATTCAGCGGTCCGGTCCTTTCGCAGTACTCGGCGGAGGAGATCGACCGCGGGCGCGAACGCCTGGCGGAAGAGGCCATCGCCAAAGGCGCCTATCTGATGGACCTGCAGCGCGTGCGCGCCAACTACGCGGAGTGGCCCAACGTGGAGATCGTGCAGGGCGCGGTGCCCGGCGTGTTGGCGCCGCTGGGCATCGGCCGGGTGGCGTTCCTGCACCTCGACATGAACTGCGCTTACCCGGAACGCGCCGCCTTGGAATACTTCTGGGACCGCCTGGCGCCCGGCGGCATAGTGCTGTTTGACGATTACGCGTACTTCGGCAACGACGCTCTAGCCGCGGCCATCGACTCGGCCGCCGCATCGCTGGGCGCCGACATCCTGTCGCTGCCTACCGGACAAGGCTTGATCGTCAAGTAATTGCGGGGCGGTAACCGTTGCCGCAACCGTTACCGTACCCCTAAATACTTGTGCGGGCGGGCTTTGGGAGCGCACCCTCAATCATGGAGGGAAAATGCGCGGAAGACTGCTGGGAGTGCTGTTCGTTTCAATTCCACTTAGCATGCTGGGGGCCGAATTCTCCGCTGTACAGGCGGGCGAGGCGACGACCCTGATCCACAATGCGAAACAAAACCGTACGGAAGGATACTTCTATCGCGCGGAGGCGCAATACCGGCGGGCGCTAGCGATCCTGGAACAGACGTCCGGCGCCGAGAGTCCAAATTTGACCCCGGCGTTGAACGGTCTGACGGAACTCTACTTCGACGCGCGGCGGTACACGGAGGCCGAGGCGTTGGCGCGCCGGTCGGCGGTGGTGGTGGAGGCCGGCTTGGGCGCCGGGCATCCGCTGCTGGCCACGGCTCTGCAGGATCTGGCCGCCATTTACCATGTGCAGGGACAATACGCCAAAGCCGAGCCACTCTACTATCGTGCGCTGGCGATTCGCGAGAAGGCGCTGGGTCCGAATCATGCGTTCGTGGCCTCCACGCTCGCCGATCTGGCCGAGATGGAGAGCGCGCAGGGCAATTACGATCGCGCGGCGGAACACTATGCCCGCGCCGTACGGATTCGGCAGGACGCGTTTGGAATGGACGATCCGAGGGTGGCTGAGACGCTGGCAGGCTATGCGGCGGTGCTGCGAAAGTCCCGCCACCCACACGAAGCCGCGTCCGCGGAGGCGCGGGAGCGGGCGATTCTGGCGCGGGACGCTTTCCGGTAGACCAGCGCGATCCTGCAATCAGGGCAGTGGGATGGGCGTCCACGCCTCTCCAGAAACCCACTCGCCAACCTGTCGATTTGCGAGGCGCGGGGCTGACGCCCCGCGCGGGATAAATCCCGCCCCCCAAGACCTTGGGTTTCTGCCCTTGGTGACGGCCCCGGCCGTCCACGCTGAAGCGGGTCTCCAGACCCGCTATTCGCGCCACGAAGTCGAAAAACCGGCCCTGGCTTGCAGTCGCCTCACACCGGCACGCCACAGGACGACAACAGATACCCTACGGCCTGCTTCACATAGTTCCATCGATACGCCAAACTGTCCCGCGAGCGCTCCGTCCGCGGCGACCCGTACACGGTCAGCCCCCTGCTTTCGAGCAGCTTCTTCACACGGTAAATATGGTATCCGTCGCTCACCACGATAGCGCTCTGCAATCCCATACGCCGCATGATCTCGCCCGCCAGAGCCGTGGAGGCCACTGTACTGCCGCCCTCCCGCTCCACCACAATCGCCTCCGGAGGCACCCCTTGGCGGGTCAGATAGTCGCGCCCCACGTCTCCTTCCGTGAACACCGGATCGCCTCCCGCGCCGCCCGTGGTCATGATGCGGGGCGCCATGTGCCGGCGGTACAGATCCAATGCGTGGTCCAAGCGCGCCTTCAGCACCGGCGACGGCCGGCCGCGATACTCCGCCGCCCCCAGCACCAGGATCACATCCGACGGCCGGGCCTCGTCGCGGGTCGCCTGCCGCTCGATTCGGATCGCAATCCAAGCCGTCGAGAGCGTGGCCACGGAGAACGCCGTCACCACTACATTCCATACGGTGCGTTTCATGTGCGCTATTCTGATCCCAGACACATTGTAAGATGCCTAAACCCGAGACGATATCGAGCGCGGCCAATCCGCTGCTGAAAGATGTGCGCCGTGCCATTGCCCGCGGCGGCCTGACGCAGGAAGGCTACCTGGTGGCGGAGACGTTCCACCTGTTGGAAGAAGCCTTGCGCAGCGGTTGCTCCGTCAAGGTCGTGCTGTGCTCGGAATCCGTGCAGTCGGCGGTCGAAAGCCACGTCAAGCGCCTCGCGGGCATGCGCGTGGCCGTGGTGGCCGACCAGCTTTTCCCATTCATCTCCGGCACCGAAGCTAGCCAGGGCGTGATCGCGCTGGTGGAACCGCCCATCTGGAACCTGCCGCAATTGTTCCGCGGGCGCAGCCTGGTGGTGGTGCTGGATGGCTTGCAAGATCCAGGCAACGCCGGCACCATCGCGCGCGCGGCCGAGGCGTTCGGCGCCACCGGCATCATGTTTCTGAAAGGCACCGTCAGCCCCTTCAATCCCAAGGCGCTGCGCGCCGCCGCGGGGTCGCTGTTCCGCGTACCCTTCGCCTACGGCTTGGATTCGGCGTTGGCGCGCGCCGCGCTGCAACAGAACAAGCTGGATGTCTACGCCGGCGTGCCCTCCAACTCGCGTCTGCCATCGAAGCCCATGGGCGAGGTGGATTTCACGCGCCGCTGCGCGATCGTGGTGGGCAACGAAGCGCGCGGCGTCGGTCCGCAACTGCGCGCCAACGCCATCGATATCTCTATCCCGACTTCCGTGGTAGAGTCCCTGAACGCGGCGATGGCGGCCGGCATCCTGCTCTACGAAGCCCGGCGCCAGAGGTCGCTCCACGCTTGAGCCTGTTTGATACAGCCCCGCTCGGCGATCCCGATAAGGTGGACAAAAAACGCCCGCTCGCCGACCGCATGCGGCCGGTCACGCTGGACGAATTCGCCGGGCAGGATCACGTGCTGGGGCCCGGCAAGCCTTTGCGCCAGCAGATCGAACGCGATGAGCTGAGCTCGGTGATCCTGTGGGGACCGCCGGGCGTGGGCAAGACCAGCCTGGCGCGGCTGATCGCGCGGCTTACGCGCTGCGAGTACATTCCGTTCAGCGCGGTGTTGAGCGGCATCAAGGAGATCAAGGCGGTGATGGTGGATGCCGAGCGGCTGCGCCGCATGGGCCGCCGCACCATCGTGTTCATCGACGAAATCCACCGCTTCAACAAGGCGCAGCAGGACGCGTTTCTGCCGTATGTCGAGCGCGGCGACATCGTCCTGATCGGCGCCACCACGGAGAATCCATCCTTCGAAGTGATTGCGGCGCTGCTGTCGCGGTCGCGCGTGTATGCGTTGCGCGCGCTCACCGCCGAGGAGATCGTGGAGTTGTTGCAGCGCGCGCTGGCCGATCGTGAACGCGGGCTGGGCGATTTGGAAATCGCCGCACCGCCCGCCCTGCTGGAACAGATCGCCATCTACGCCGGTGGCGACGCGCGCTCGGCTTACAACACGCTGGAAGCCGCGGTGGCCGCATCGCCCGCGCACGAACTGGCCGAAACCGCCGTACAGGACGCCATCCAGCGCAAGGTGCTGCTCTACGACAAGTCGGGCGAAGAGCATTACAACCTGATCTCGGCGCTGCACAAGTCGGTGCGGTCGAGCGACGCCGACGCCGCGCTTTATTGGCTGGCGCGCATGCTGGAGGCCGGCGAGGACCGCCTGTACATCGCGCGCCGTTTGATGCGCATGTCCATCGAAGACATTGGCCTCGCTGACCCGCGCGCCCTGGAACAGGCCGTGGCGGCCATGCAGGCGGTACACTTTCTCGGCATCGGCGAAGGCGACCTGGCGCTCGCGCAGGCGGCGATTTATTTGTCGGTGGCGCCCAAGTCCGACGCCTCCTATCGTGCGCTGGGCGCAGTGCAGGCCGACGTGCAGGCCACCATGGCGGAACCCGTCCCGCTGCATCTGCGCAACGCCGTTACTTCGTCGATGAAGCAATGGGGCTACGGCGCGGGCTACGAGCACGCCCACAAGTTCGAGGACGCTGTCACGGGCATGGAATGTCTTCCGCCATCGCTGGCCGGCAAGCGCTACTACCAGCCCACCGATCGCGGTATGGAGAAGCGCATCGGCGAGCGCCTGGAGGAGGTGCGCAAGGCGCGTGAGGCGGCGCGGGATCCGCTGAAATAGCCCGCTGCATGGATCTGACGGGACTACGGCGCGTTCCTCACGCGAGGACGGCATTGCGGACCGCCAGCGCTTTTTCGGATCGCCGAAGGTGCGGCCCGTGGCCATCGGTCCAAAAGACTGACGTAGGCTGCTGGGTTTCTCTTCGGTCGGTCGGCTATCCCACCGCGCCCGGACGGCATACACTATCACCAACCGTGGGCCCGAGGGTATTCAGGATCGCGCAAGAGGAAGGTCCTATAGGTCTGCACAACTATCGTATCCTTGAGGTATGGAATCGAACACTGCATACAGGCAGCGGATCTCCGAGAATCTTGTCGAGGCGGTGAAGAAGCACGCCCGTGGTGAAGACATTGAGGTCGCAGAGGGTGGCGGCACTGAGTTCACGGTGAAGCTCCTCAGCACTCCGGTTGCCGCTTCTACCGTTGAATTGCTCCCCTCTGAGCCTTCGTTCCAAGCGCATTTCTGCTACTCCTGCTTCAGTCTGAGCAACGTGACTTTCACTGTCTCCGAGCGCGATTACGATTGCCTTGGTATCAAGACAACCAAGTCGTTTTCTAGCGCGGACGAAGCCGCCAAATGGTTGATTGATATGCTATCGGTGAAGTGCGATGTGGCGCAGGTTTAGTCACGGCCTTTTCCGCCATCATCGTCCTGCTCAACACCCGATGGAGCGTGACCCGGCTCGCGTTGAGGAGACCGGCCATATCATACTCAGCGGTAGACTAGGTGCTGCATGACTACCTATGTGCTTGGAGCCGGTGCCTCGCGCCATGCGGGGTACCCCTTGTGCTCTGAGCTGTGGCAGCATCTGGTCGACTGGGTCGGCAAGACAGCCTCTCCAAGCCCGAAGTTCCAAGAGGCGATCAACACCGCCGTCAGGCTAAACGGTCCCGTTAAGGACGTGGAGGCCGTATTCACGAACCTATCCCTGGGACAGGGGGCCTTTGCGTCGCTCGCTCAGAATGAGCTAAGGACGTTGGCGAGGAACATTCGCTGCTGTCTCCAGGCATCGTTTGAGGAAATCTGCAGGTCTGGTCGGCCAGCGGGGCGCTATGCGGCTCTTTGCGAGAAAGCTTACAAGTGGCGATGCCATTGTAACGTTCAACTACGACGTCGCCCTGGAGATTGAACTAATTCGAGCCAATAGGTTCCGTGTCCGAGACGGGTACGGTTTCGAGGCGGATTGGAACGAGCCCAATTCGGACGTGAAACTGCTTAAGTTGCATGGAAGCATCAATTGGACTGGCGAGATCGCGGGCCCCCGTCCGGGGTTCTCCGCGGGCGGAATACGTCTTCTGGGACCGTACGTCGATAATCGACAGTCCCTTCTTCCTGGGTACGATAGTGTCATCCTGGACAAAACGTGCTCCGGCCGCGGCGGGATTACCGACCGATCAATCACGATGATACTGCCAACTCATCGAAAGAGATTCGGGGTGGAGACTTCGCTGGGCGACGAATGGAGTGGTGTCTATCAGAGATTGTGGAACAAGGCCGACCGGCTAGTGGCGGAGGCGGACCGAATCGTGATTATCGGATACAGCATGCCGCGAGCGGACGAGCGCGCCACGCAACTGCTCCTGGGCCGGTCCAACAAAGATGTCCGCCTGGCAGTCTGTTGCGACAAAGCGACTGGGGATATTGAGCAGCGATTTCGTGACGCCGGCTTCACAAGTATTCAGCGCATTGGCGATCCCACGTTCGACGGCTACCTCGCGCATCAGCCAGCCTAACTCAGCTACAGTCGGTCTTCCGGGGCGGGCTCGGCTGCCGGAACTTTGTCCAGCGCGGCCAGGAAATCTTCGCGGCGCCCGCGTTCCGCCATTTGCTCCACGCGGGCCCAGCCGGAAAGTTGTTCGGCCAAGGCCGCCGCCACGATGCGTTCCACGGAAACCTCCTGCCGCGCCGCTAGATCGGCAATCTGGCGGTACACCGCGTCGGGAACGGTCACATTGAGCGTCATGGTATCTCTCCTATTATTGCAAGAAATTCCCTCGGCGAGATTACTCGAACGCCGAAGCGCTCGGCATCCACGAAATCCCTGGTGTTGAAGGTAATCAGGAAATCGGCCCGGCTTTCCACCGCCAATTCCAGGACGAAGTCGTCTTTTGGGTCGGGTAGAAAGGGCCGCCAGAGGAAGAAGATGAGACGCAGATTCGCATTGGCGCAAAGGAAGCGCAACACGCCATCGATCTCACTACCGCTGACAGGTCCGCCCGCGCAGACACGCTTGAGCGTCTGTTCATACTCGAGAACCAATGGCACTGAAGGTTGATCCGCCATCGATGATCGCCCACCAGCCGCAACAGACGGTGGGACGCTCCAAGATCGGACAGCAGCGCCGCGACAAGCACATTGGTGTCGATCACTACCTGGTACATGGCCCGTTACCAGCACACCGAAGAAAGGCTTTGCGAAAGCAGAATGGCAGCCATCACCGCTAAAGCCGCCTGAAAGTTTGAAGACGCTGTCACGGGGCATGGAATGTCTGCCGCCTTCTTCGGCCGGCAAGCGCTACTAACCAGCCGACCGATCGCGGGATGGAGAAGCGCATCGGCCAGCGGCTGGAGGAGGTGCGCAAGGCGCGTGAGGCGGCGCGAGGGCAGGGGGATCGGCGGACATAGCTTTTACTATCAGCTCTTTAGCTCTTTAGCTCTTTATGAGCGTGCCGCGAGACTCGCTGCAGGAATGGGGAAAGCACGCGTGGGATGTTGCCGATCGCAGTCCAATCACCCTGTCCGACGTTATGGCAGGTTCGGTCGAAGCCACTGCGGCGCTAGACGAGAGTTTCTTTCGGGTCCGCTTTGATCGGCTCACCCCTGCCGGGAAGAAATATTTGCGCGGGATGGCGGAGCTTGGGTCCGGCCCGCACCGCTCCGGGGATATTGCGCAGACGCTCGGCAAGAGCGTTAATTCTCTGGGACCGCTTCGGCAGAGCCTCATCACGAAGGGAATGATCTGGAGCCCCAGCCATGGAGACACTGCATTTACCGTGCCCCTTTTCGATGAGTTTATGAAGCGAATCATACCTGGCTCGGAATGGAATACTGAATGACCGTGATCGTTTATCCCGAATTCCAATGTCGACGCTAATGCAGGCGCCGCTGGAAAAAGGTAGGAGCATTAAGTTAAATGGACAGGCGCTATCAGGTAGAGGGCCGCATTGACCCGACCAATTCGCTGGCCCCCGGTAGTTCGCGACGCCTTACGGCATTCAAACGGGATCTCGACTTTTAGCGGTCAAGCGCGCACAGCCACGATGAGACTCCAAAAATCCCGGCAGGCTTGGCGAACCGAGCCGGAATGCTGAAATCGGCACCGGGGACGGGAGCGGCCATCGCGGCCATTGATGCTCGTACAATGACGTGACGCCGGTGATACGATGCATAGATCACCGGGTGACGCTATGCCCTCGATTCATCTGCAAACTCCCATTCCCGGACCCCGCTCCCGAGCGCTGGCCGATCGCCGTAGCGCGGCCGTGCCGCGCGGCGTATCGCAGATCACCCCTATCTTCGTGAGCCGCTCCGAAGGCGCCGTTATCGAAGACGTGGACGGCAATCGATACCTGGATTTCGCCGGCGGTATCGGCTGCCTCAATGCCGGCCATCGCGAGCCGGGCGTGGTCGCCGCGCTGCACGCGCAAGCGGACCGTTTCCTGCATACCTGCTTTATGGTGACGCCCTACGAAAGCTACGTGCGGCTCGCCGAAAAGCTGAACGCCCAGGCGCCCGGCGGCACGCCCAAGAAGACCCTGCTGCTGAACAGCGGCGCCGAAGCCGTGGAGAATGCCGTCAAGATCGCGCGCGCCTACACGCGGCGCCCGGCGGTGATCTGTTTCGAAGACGCTTTCCACGGGCGCACCCTGCTGACGCTCTCGCTGACCAGCAAGACACATCCCTACAAGGCCGGCTTCGAGCCGTTCCCGAGCGACATTTACCGCGTGCCGTATGGCCAACCCGCCGCGCACCTTGAAGATACTTTCCAGCGCGTAGTGGCGGCTGAATCGGTGGCCGCCCTGATCGTGGAGCCGGTGCAGGGCGAGGGCGGCTTCATCGTGCCGCCGCCGGGATGGCTCACCGCCGTGGCGGAGGTCTGCCGGAAACACGGCATTCTGTTCATCGCCGACGAAGTGCAGACCGGCTTCGCCCGCACCGGCAAGATGTTCGCGATCGAGCACGAAGGCATCGAGCCGGATCTGATGGTCACCGCCAAGAGTCTTGGTGGGGGGCTGCCGCTGGCCGCGGTCACGGGGAAGGCGGAGATCATGGATTTCACCGGACCCGGCGCGCTGGGCGGCACCTTCGGCGGCAATCCTCTGTGCTGCGAGGCGGCGCTGGCGGCGATCCAGGCGATCGAGAGCGGCGGCCTGTGTGCGCGCGCGGTGGAGATCGGCGGGCAATTCCGGCGGCGTGTGTTGGCCTGGAAAGAACGCTTCCCTGCGATTCGCGATGTGCGCGGTCTGGGCGCCATGCAGGCGTTTGAATTGGCCGACGCGGCATCCACCAAGGCGCTGGCGAAGTATTGCTATGAGCACGGATTGATTCTGGTGACTGCGGGCACTTACGGCAATGTGATTCGAATCCTCATGCCCCTGATCGTGACGGATGAACAAATGGACGAAGCGCTGGACGTGATGGAGGCGGGGCTGGCGGAGGTGGCATGACACACAAACCACCGGCTAAAGCCTGTGCTACCTTGCTCCTGTTACTGTTGGCCGGATGCAAGAAGCAGCCCCCCACGCTGGGCCTGCTCGTTTGGGAAGGCTACGCCGACCCATCCTTCATCGCCGCCTTCGAAGAGAAGTGCCAGTGCAAGGTCCGCGCGTCTTACATGGGATCGAGCGACGAGTTAGTCGCCAAACTGCGCGGCGGCAGCGCTGCAAATTACGACGTAATTTCGCCTTCGAGCGATGTCGCCACCATGATCGCCACGCAAGGGCTCGCCGCGCCGGTCGACTTGGCGCAAATCCCCACGTACCAGCAACTGATGCCGCGCCTCACGTCGCTGCCGCTGGTCAAATCCGGCGGCAAAGTCTACGGCGTGCCCTATCAGTGGGGACCGAATCCGCTGCTTTACGACACCACCGCCTTCCCCACCCCGCCCGACACCTGGAATATCCTTTGGGACCCGAAAGTCAAAGGGAAAGTCTCGGTCTGGGACGACTTATCCACCGTCTTCATGGCCGCGCAGGTGTTGGGTTATGACAAACCCGATCCGCACGCACTCTATAACTTGACCGACGACCAGTTAGACAAGGTCAAAGCCAAGCTACTGCAGTTGAAGCCGAATGTCCGTAAGATCTGGTCCACAGGCGGCGAACTGACGAACCTGTTTGAGAACCACGAAGTCGCGATCGCCATGGGCTGGCCGCTGATGACCAACCAACTGCGTAAGGTGAATTTTCCGATCGGTGAGACCATTCCCAAGGAAAACACCACCGGCTGGATCGACCACCTGATGATCACCGCGGCCAGCGAGCACAAGGACCTGGCGCACCAGCTTATCGAGTATCTGGTGGAGGCCAAGACGCAGAAGCAGGTCAGTGCGGTGACAGGTTATCTGCCCGCCAATCCCGCGGTGGCCGATCTGCTGACCGCCGAAGAGAAGAGAAGCCTGCACCTCGACGATCTCGACCACTATCAGCAGCGCATTTATTTCTGGGAGGATGTGCCTCGGCGCCCCAGGTACAACCAGATTTGGAACGAGGTGAAGGCCGCGCAATAAATGTCGTTGCTTTCCATCCGCGGCGTCGCAAAACGGTTCGGCCAAGCGCCGGTGTTGCGGGATGTGTCGCTCGAAATCGCAGCGGGCGAGTTCCTCACGGTGCTGGGCGAGAGCGGTTCGGGCAAGACCACGCTGCTGCGCCTGTTGGCCGGCTTCGAGCATCCGGACGGCGGTGAGATCCGCATGGAGGGCCAGCGCATCGACCACCTGCCGCCTAACAGACGCGGCGTGAATACCGTGTTTCAACACTACGCGCTGTTCCCCCATCTTTCGGTTTTCGAAAACGTGGCCTACGGACTACGCGCGCGGAAAACTCCTGGCGCAGAGATCGCGCCGCGCGTGGAAAAAGCACTGGCACAAGTGAAGATGAGCGATTTCGCCGCGCGTCGACCTACGCAGTTGAGCGGCGGCCAACAGCAGCGGGTGGCCTTGGCGCGCGCGCTGGTGAATCGGCCGAAGCTGCTGCTGTTGGATGAGCCGCTGTCGGCGTTGGACGCCCGACTGCGCCGAGAAATGCAGGTGGAGCTGAAGTCGCTGCAACGCGAGGTGGGCATCGCATTCCTGTTCGTCACGCACGATCAGGACGAAGCCATGGCACTTTCCGACCGCATCGCGCTGCTGCGCGCCGGCGAACTGGAGCAGGTGGATACACCGCGCGGCATCTACAACCGGCCGCGGACGGCCTACGCGGCGAAGTTCATCGGATTGACCAACCTGCTGCACGCGCGTGTGGAAAATGGCTGCGCCCGCTGCGGCCCGCTGGAGTGGCGTTGCGAGGGCGAATCCGGCGACGCGGTTTTTTCCCTGCGACCGGAGTCGATCCGGCTCGGCGGCCCATTTCACGGCACCGTGCGCCGCCAAACCTTCGGCGGCGCCAGTGACTTGGTCGAAATCGAATGCGTCGGCGGCCTCACCCTGACCGTGCGCACACCAAGTTCAGGCGATCTTGCCGCCGCGCAGACATTCACGTTCGCACCGGAGGAGGCAGTGCGCCTCGAATGAAACAGGTAGCGCAGGCTTCAGCCGGCGGAAACACAAGACGCGATGCCATCCGCTATCTGATCGCAGGTAGCGTAGACTTTAGCCGGCGTGCGCTCTGGGCCGGGGCTTCAGCGCCGCCACGCCACCTTGCCGGCGAAGACAACAAGATTTGCCACAGCGTCCGCGACGGCGCGCACTTCCAAATCCCCAAACCATCGGCCGAATACGAAGTCGTCATCGTGGGCGGCGGACCCTCCGGCCTGATGACCGCCTGGCAATTGCGCCACACCAACTTCCTGCTGCTCGAAAAAGAGCCGCGCCTGGGCGGCAATGCCATCAGCGAGCAGTGGCGCGGCGTCTGGTATTCCACAGGCGCCGCCTACCAGGCCGACAAGCCCGTCGAAGAGCTGTGCGTCGAGATCGGCATGCCCATTCACCGCATCCGCAGCGTGGACGCGGCCGTGATCGACGACACGCTGGTGCCGGACTTTTGGGGCGAGGGGCTGTGGAAGTCGCCTTATCCGGATCGCGTGAAGAAGAGCTTCGCGAAGTTTCTGGCGGACATGAAAGCGCTCGACGCGGAGCAGCACGCCGCCCAACTCGACAACATGGTTTTCGCCGAACTGCTGAAGCCCTACGAGCCGGAGCTGAAGCTGTGGTTCGATAATTTCGGCCCGAACAATTGGGGCGCGGACACTGAGAATACCTCCGCCCTGATCGGTGCGACCAGCATGGATTGGGGCGGCGGTCTGGACCAAGAGCGCTTCACCTGGGCCGGCGGACTGGGCCGTATTTCGCTCGCGCTGGAGCAGGCGGTGGAGAAGTCCGCGCCGGGCCGCTTGCGCAAAAGCGCCACGGCGATTCAAGTGGAGCAGGCGGGCGCCAAGCCCACTGTGAGCTTCTTCCACGATGGCGAGTTGCAGACGGTCGCCGCGAAAGCCGTGGTGATTGCCTGCCCGAAATTCATCGCCAAGAAGATCGTTCAAGGCCTCGACCGCGAGCACGCCGAAGCCATGGCCGAACTGCGCTACGCGCCGTATCTGGTCGTCAACGTCTGCTCGCGCGAGGCGATCTACAACGGCTCGTACGACACCAACATTCCGGCGCCCTCGCCGATTGTGGATTTCAACGTGGCCGACTGGGTGGAGAGCCGCGACAACCGCGACACCCAGCGCCCGGCGGTGCTTACCTGCTACGTGCCACGCCACGAAGCCGAACGCGTGAAACTACTCGACGACGCCTACTGTTACAAGATGGGCGAGACCGTCGTGGACCTGATCGACGGCTGGTTTCCAGGCGCGCGCAACAAGATTGAAGAAGTGCACATTTACCGGCGCGGGCATCCCATGTGCATGTCCATCCCCGGCGCCACCACGCGCATCGCGCCCAAGCTGCGCAAGCCGCTCGGCCGGCTATTCTTCGCGCACTCGGATACCGAAGGCGCCATCACGGAGTACACCACCGCGCTCAGAGCGGCCGTGCGCGTGAGCCAGGAGGTGATGCGTGTACTCGCGCCTGTATAAGTCGCTGGTCGCGGTGCCGCCGCTCGCGTGGGTCGCCGTGTTCCTCGTCGCGCCCTACCTGTTTTTGTTCTGCTTCAGCTTTTGGAGCGTGCAGGCGCAGACCGTCGTACATCACTGGAATCTGAACAATTACCGCCAGCTTGTGCGGAATCCGGTCTATGTGCAGGTGCTGCTGCGATCCATGCGCATCGCCGGTATGGTGACGGTATTGTCACTCGCGCTTAGCTTCCCGCTAGCTTATTACGTCTCTTTCCGCGCGCATGCCCGCAAAGAACTGCTCTATCAACTTGTCATCATTCCGCTGTGGGTCAGTTACCTGGTGCGCGCCTACGCGTGGAAGACAATTCTGGGCAGCGACGGCGTTTTGAATACGCTGCTGCAATACACGGGTGTCGTGCGGCATCCCGTCGAATTTCTCCTGTACAGTCCGTTCGCCGTAGTGCTAACCCTCACGCACATCTACACGCCTTTCGCGTTCCTGCCCATCTACGCCTCGCTCGAACACATCCCGCGCAACCTGGTGGAAGCGTCCGCCGACCTGGGCGCATCCGGCTTCCGCATCTTCCGCACGGTGATCCTGCCCCTGGCGCTGCCCGGTGTCGTGGCTGGCGCAACGTTCGCCTTCGTGCTCAGCCTCGGCGATTTCCTGGCGCCGCTGCTGCTCGGCGGACCCAGCGGCATCATGATCTCGAACGTCGTTGTCAGCCTCTTCGGCGCGGCATATGACTGGCCCTTAGGCGCGGCGATCTCGCTGTGCATGCTCGTGTTTGTGGTCCTGCTGCTGATGACCACCGAGCGCCACGAAAAGCGCTGGAGCTTCCGATGAAACGCGCTCCCTGGCTGCGCCTCCACGCGGTGCTGGTCTTCGCCTTCCTGTATCTTCCGATCGCCGTGCTCAGCATCTATTCCTTCAATGGCCAAAGCGTCGGCGGATTCCCGCCGCACGGCTGGACCCTGCGTTGGTACGCCATGCTGCTGGACGACGACGCGCTGCTGGCGTCGGTAGGCAATAGCCTGATGGTAGCCGCGGCTGCCATGATCATCGCGCTGTTGCTAGGCTTCCCCGCGGCGCTGGCCCTCGATCGCGCGTCGTTTCCCGGCAAGCCGGTATTCCGCCGCTTGGTGCTGCTGCCGCTGATCCTGCCCGGCATCATCACGGGTCTCTCGCTGCTGATGCTCTTCGTCACCGCGGGTCTGAAGCTCAGCCTCCTCACGATCATGCTGGGCCACGGCACCGCGCTAATCTCCGTCGCCACCACCGAAATCTTCGCGGGCCTGCAAAAGCTCGACCGCGCGCAAGAGGAAGCTTCGCTTGATCTCGGAGCCAGCCAATGGCAGACCTTCTGGCGCGTGACCGTGCCCAACCTGCGGCTCTCCATCATTGGCGCAGGCTTGCTGATCTTCACCCTCTCGATGGACGAAATCGCGGTGAGCTTTTTCTTGATCGGGCGCGACAACACCCTGCCGCTCGAAATCTGGTCGCGGCTGCGCCGTGGGATTACGCCCGAGATCAATGCGGTGTCGGCGGCGATCTTCGCCTTCTCGTTGCTGACCATCGTGCTTTGGTACAGACTGCGGCGGGAGAATAAGTTATGGAACCCGATCGAAGAAACTTCATCAAATTCGTAGTGGCCGGATCGGTCGCCGCGGGCTGCCCCGTCGATCTGTCGCTGCTGGCCGCGCCCGCTCCCGCGCCGGCGGTCGACGGAGAGCACAACGAAATCTGCCACCAGGTGCGCGACGGTCACAAATTCTCGCGGCCGCCGGCTTCGGCGAAGCACGACATCGTGATCGTGGGCGGCGGCATGAGCGGTCTTTCCTGCGCCTGGTTCCTGCGCGGCCAGGATTTCCTGCTGCTCGAAAAAGAGGAACACTGGGGCGGCAACGCATACCTCGAGGATTACGCCGGCCAGGCCTTCGCCACGGGGACGGCCTACACCTCGAAGAAAGAAACCGGCGTGATTGGTTTGTGCAAGGAACTCGGCATCGAGCCGCTGCCCATCGACTGCCCCGACGGCCTGATCCTGAATCGCGAATTTGTGCCCCACGCTTGGCGCGAGGGTCTCGATCGCCTGCCGTATCCCAAGAACGTGCGCGATAGCTTCCGTAAATTCAAACAGGAAATGCTGAAGGTCGATCTGCTGAAGCGTCTGCACGAGCTTGACGCCATCCCGCTCACCGATCTCTTGAAAGGCTACGCGCCCGAACTGAAGACCTGGTGGGACAATTATGGTCCGTCGAATTGGGGCGCGGATGCGGCGAATACGTCCGCCCTGGTAGGTCTGGGCGACTTCCAGGATTTCGCGGTCGATGAGCCTGACGAGCGCGTCACGTTCCCCGGCGGTCTGGGAGCTATCAGTCGCAAGCTGGCTGAACGCCTGCACGAGAGCCACAAGGACCACATGCTGGCCGGAGCAACCACCGTCGCCGTGGAGCAAGGCGCCCGCGATGTGACAGTCACTTACACTCACCAGGGCGAAGTGAGAGCCGTGACAGCCAAGGCCGTACTCATGGCTGCGCCCAAGTTCATTACGCGGCGGCTGGTCGCGGGCCTGCCCAAGGCACAGCGGGACGCTATGCATCAGATGCGTTACGCGCCCTATCCGGTGGTCAACGTGATATTCAATAAGCCGGTGTTCAATGGGGGCTACGATACTTGGTGCCCCGGCAATACTTTCACCGACGTGATTGTCGCCGACTGGGTCGTTCGCAGCCAACCCGGCTACCATAGGAAGGACAACATCCTGACGTTCTATACGCCGCTGCGCGAAGCCGAGCGTCCCCGGCTGTTAACGGAAGATGGCGCGCGCGATCTCGCCGCGAATGTCTTGCGCGACTGGCAGAAGCTGCTGCCCGGATCCGACGCCGATCCCGTGGAAGTACACATCTACCGCCGCGGTCATCCCATGTTCATGGCCACGCCGGGGACTTACACGAAGCTGATCCCCGCCGCGCGGCAACCCATGGAGCGCATCTTCTTCGCGAACACGGATTCCACAGGCCCCGTTTCGATGACCAGCGGCGCCCTCGCGGCTTCGCACCGCGCGATCGGCGAGATGCAGCGCATGCTGGCTTGAGAGTCTCAATCAGAACCGCTGCTGATATCGTGCACTGATGCGAGATAAGGCCGCCGCGTAGTCCAGCCTCGTATCGTTATAGTCCGCCCACTCGAATTCGTAGGGCGGTCGATTCGTGGCTTTAAAGCGAAGCACTAGGAATTCGTCGAATTCCGGGGATGCCTCACCGCGCAAACGGCGCTCCGCGGCCTGTGCCTCCTGGCACGGGTGAAGGAAGCCATCCTTGCCCGTCGTCGGAAACGGCCGGTCGCCTTCATATCCGATCGTGTGATCTGCTTGGTTGATACCGATGACGGCTACGCATATCGGGTTGCCGCCTCCGCGCTTGAACTGTGTCACTTGGTTGCGCAGATCGTTAATCACACGGTCGATCTGTTTGATCATGGCCTTCGCCAGCACCTTGACTTCAATGCCAACTTCGACCGTAGCGATCGGTCCACGCGCCACCAGGAAGCCGGGATCGACGATGGCCGTTTCACCGGGAATGATCTCCCCAAATGTCCCGTCGCCGCGCCGGGCGGCCACACCCCGGCGCTTATTCCGGACGTTCAGCACACGTTCCTTCCGGCTCACCGCGGCGTCTGTCAGTTTCGGGGAGCGATGGATGGCGATCAGGTCCTCGTAGAATGCATCGCCACGAAGTCGCCTTGATTAGAAGATCTATGCTTGTAGATCTTGCCCTCAAACAGCCGCCGGAACTCCGTCAGTAGCCGGTACTCGGGTTGGGCGAGTCTCTCTATCAAGGATGACCTCGGCTTCGATTGCGCCAACGAAACGGCGCTGCCGCGCTGCCTTCGAGATGCGCTGTCGAGCGATTTCGACGTAAGCACCCTCGATCTCGTTGGCGATCGAATTTCTGCCTGCCATGATAGCAGCCTGCGAAGTCGAGCCGGTGCCTGCGAACGGGTCTAAGACGGTATCGCCGGCAAACGAAAAAAGCTTAATAAGCCGGTCGGCTAGTTCGACTGGATACGGCGCGGGATGTCCTTCGCGAGTTGAGGCGCCACGGAGATCGGTCCAGATCGAGCGTTGCCAGGTCTTCATTTCCTCGCGCGTTAGCATCGAAAGAGCCTTCTGTAGCGATGGCGCGGTGCGGTATTCTCCACCCTTGCGAAGAAACAGGATGTACTCGATGTCGTTCTTGATGATTCCGCCCGGTTGATAAGGCTTCCCATAGAAGCCCGCCCCGTTGCCCTCGGCCTCCATCACGCCATTCGCAATCTTGTGCCACAAGATCGGTTGGAGACAATCGAGGCCCAGCTTGCGGGCGCGAACCTGAATGTCCGAGTGGAGCGGAACGATGTAGTGCCGGCCGCCCCTTTTGCGCGGTATGCACACATCGCCCACGACGCAGCAGATCCGCCCGCCGCCAACCAGGACGCGCCGGCACTCGCGCCACACCCGATCCAGCTCAGTGACGAAGTGTTCATAATCTCCGAAACGGCCCATCTGAGATGCGTTGCCCGGCGCGTATTCCTTCAACGTCCAGTACGGCGGCGACGTCACAACCAAATGGACGGAGGCATCCGGTATCCACGACAAATCGCGCGCGTCACCGCGATGAATCCGATGCTCCGTGCGCGTGTACGGCTCGGGCCAGGCCACTTCACGATAATGCGAATTCGCCGCAAGCAGCGCCTTCAGGCCTTCGGGAGTGTTGTCCTCAAAGGGAAAATGCAGCGTGGGGCATGTAGGTTTCGCCGCCACGGGCTTCTCGAAAAGACCATTTTGGCCTAGTCTCACGTCCGTTTTCGCTTTGCTCAATCGTCTCCTAGCCGGCTGCTTCCGACCGAAAACAGGCTTGGAAGCGCCGATAGAAATTGTACCGTTTCCCGACGCTGGTTCGCCCATCCGCCTTCCTTATCGGCCGCGGCGCACGGATCCGGCTGCGCGCATCGCCTACTTCTTATACACGTGCGGATTCTTGAAAAGCCGGTTGCCGCCGATTTTCCGCACCGCCAGCCGCACGCCATTATCGATCCGCATGGCCACATCCGCCAGTTTCTGGCCGGGCCAGCCGCGGAAAGCAGTGACATGATAGGAAGCGTCGCGCCCCGCCGGCCGCGGCGAGAAATAGTAGTTCGAGACACAACAGCGGCGGCCATCGCGCAGCACTTTACTCACTGAGTGCCACGAACGTTCGTCGGTTTGCATCACCACCAGCCGGTTGAAACGGCTATAAATGGTGCGCTGCGGCTTACCCGGCCCCTTGTCCCAAAGTTCCAGGTGCCCTCCCGCATCGTCCGGCCAGCCCGGAGTGACATAGTAGAGCAGATTCAGGACGCGATAGTTATTGCGCTCCAGATCGTGCGAGTTATCCAGGTGCGGATTGAGATATTGCCCCTGAGTCATCAGGCTGATTCCGCCCGCGTACAACTTATCGTCCGGAAGCAAATCCGTGAGTCCGGTGATATCGCCGATGGCGCGCACAATTCGGGGATCTTGAAAAGCGTAGATGACCTCCATGAGCACCGGATCGTACGCGTCCATCTGGTATCCCACATACTTCAACTGTCCCAATGTGCGTTTCAGCACCAGGCGGTCTGTGGGCGGAAAGGCTTCGTAAATCGCGCGCGCATCCCCCGCGGGCAACACATTCTCCAGGGTGAAACCGGGAACCCGGCCGGATTGGCGGAACTCGGCGGCCGCCCGCGCCCGCTCTTGGTCGAGCCGCAGCAACACGATATCGGCAATTGCCACTCGTGATAAGACCGGCGCTGCAGTCCGCGGCGACATCGCTCACGAGTATATCAAATGCCGTAGCGCCGGCGAGCAAAGCTCGCCGCTGGAGATTGGCCATTTCAGTTGGGTAGCCCTCGTGGCGCACGCACTCGTGCCGTGTCGGCACTCTCCAGAAACCTTCCCCTGTAGGTTTACGCCGTTTGCTGGATAACTAATTGAAACCCAAGCTTTTTCGCTTTCTTGGTGAGGACCCGAATCTGTTGTTCGCGGTAC
>Ga0187871_10001072_pt1 | contig 24441 bp, 20 predicted proteins | sample June2016WEW_16_1_FD_132988 | JGI IMG/M metagenome (GOLD analysis project Ga0187871, IMG submission 132988) | Peatland microbial communities from SPRUCE experiment site at the Marcell Experimental Forest, Minnesota, USA - June2016WEW_16_10 | ecosystem: Environmental > Terrestrial > Soil >...
AGCCGCTGACTTCATCGGCAAAAAGCGCGTCGTGAAACGCTCATGGGGATTCAGCGCCGGCAAGCGCAACGTCAACTATTCCGAAACCGAAGAACACAAAATCAAACCGCACAAGCTCCGCAAACCGCGCGCTCGTCACGAGCTTGCATGGCGCAGGGCCGCAGGCGCGGCCGGCTTCCGTCTGCGGCCCGGCGGCGGGACGTTGCGCTCCGGCTGCGATTGGCTATGCGCTGCTCTCCGCTCTCCGCTCCACTTTCCCCGCTCGCCGACCGCAGACCGAAGCTTCCGAAGCGAATCGCTCATTTCGTCGCGTCTTGCTGAACGGGTTGAATAAAAATACAATCCGCGATTGATGGCACGTTTTAACCTCGAATCACCAAACCGTCTTTCTCAAAAGTGTAATCTCGACGACTTAACTGCCTGGGCGCTCAACGAGGCAGCAGCCATCCCTGACCCCGCCATTCGAGACTGCATAACCAGGGCACGGGAATTCAGCGAGACTGGCACGACAACGGCAAACTCCAAATCGAAGTCTCGACCGTTCGCGGCGACTTTTGCGGGCGAAACCGAATCTGGTTGCGCGACGGAACTCTGCTCACGGAACGATTCTATCTCCACGGGCTTGCCGTCAGCGCCGAAACATATCGCGCAGCGGCGGCAAAGGACAAAACCCTGCCGAAGTTTCGCGGCCAGCCCGCGAAGCTGACTGGCAAAAACCGCGTGAAGCCCCTTCACATTCACCGTGTCTTTGTGGATTCGCTCTTGGAGAAACGCAATCAGCGCGAAGCGCGGAAGTGGCTGGCGAGGAAAACTGGCGACCAGACCGCGCGTTCGCTCGGACGATTCAAACGCGAGAATGACGCCACGAAATTCGTGGAGGCACTTTACCAAGCAGGCGCGGTAGAAGTAATCGCGCCCGACATCTACCGCAACAAGGCACGTGACCAGTTCTCGGATTGTTTGCTCGTTCAACTTCCCAAGAGCGCAGCGAAGCGAAAGGCCATTCGCAAAGTCTGCGCGCAACTGCGGACACGCAAGCTCGGCGCGGTCCAGCCCGATGAGGATATTGGCGAGGGTCATTTGTTTCTTTCGCTCGCCTGATTCACAGGATGACGAGGCAGTCGCGCATGTCGCATTGCGTGAGAGCGCCACACGCCGGGCGACCTTCCAGCAGACATTCGCTGACCGCGTCGCCGACGAGCTTTTCGACGGCATCGCGCATGGGCCGCGCGCCGAGCTTCGGATGAAATCCCTTCCGCACGAGGAACGGCAGCGCGGTCTTGTCCAACTCCAGCTTGTGACCGAGCGCCGCGAGGAATTGAATTTCACGCGTCAAGAATTTTTCCGCAATCTCCAATTGATGCTCGTAGCTCAAACGATGGAACACGAGCTTCTCGTTCACGCGCGCGAAAATCTCCGGGCGCAGAGTTTGTTGCGCCCGCGTGAGGACGTGGCGTTCGAGTGTGGCGTCGTTTGAGTGTTGCAGGCTCATCAATTCCGCCGAGCCGATGTTTGACGTGAGCCAAATATAGAAGCCGCTGAAATCGAGCGTCTGCCCCGTGGCAACGGTGATCCGCGCGGCGTCGAGCAATTGCAGCAGAATGTCGAGCACGCGCGGATGCGCTTTTTCTGCTTCGTCAAAGAGGAGCGAGCCTTCCGCCGCGCGCTCGCGCACTCCGCCCAAATAACCAACTTCGCCCAACCGCGCCCCGAGCAGCAGGCCGAGCGATTCCTGATTCTGAAATTCGCTCATGTCGAAACGAAACAACTGCCCCGCACCAAACACCTGATTCGTCGTCACGACGACTGTTTCCGTTTTGCCGACGCCCGTTGGTCCGAGCAGCAGAAAACTTCCGCGCGGACGGCCGGGCTTGGTGAGTCCGAGTTCACCGCGCCGCACCGCGGAAGCAATTCTTGGCAGCGCGTGGGACTGACCGCGGATTTCGCGCGGCAGCAGTGAGGTCAATTCGTGGAGTTTGGTGAGCTTCGTTGAGTCTGTTGTTTTGTCCATCCCTTACCCATAGCAGGGACTTAATTGCATTTTGTGTATCACATACATCTTCGCTTCCCCCACTTGTGAGATTGTGAGCGCGTGTTCGGCGGAAAAGCCGCTGACGGAAAGAAAACAAAAAAACATAAACGCTATGAAGCTCACAAAAAACATCGCGACCAAAGTTCACTCGCGGCTGCCCTCGCTCCTTGTGGTCGCCGCCATCCTCGCCCTCAACACTCGCTCCGCCTTCGCGCAAGCGGGCGGTACGGGATTCAACTCCACCGACCTCAAGACCGGCATCAGCAACAGTCTCGCCGTGATTATGATGTTCGGTTTCGTCCTTGGCATTTCTTGCGTCATCTACGGCGGCTTCGCCATCCGGCGCGGCGACGTTGACCAGGGCAAAATGTCCATCATCGGCGGCGCAATCATCGCGGCTGCTCCGGCGGTCATTTTCGCCTTCTTCAAAATCTTCGGTCTCGATGCCAATAGCGCAGTCGGCGTCGGCAATTTTTGATCTCGCCAAAACACCTGCCACACATCCCGCCACCCGCCACCCGAGTTGCCATGAAAACAGACCTTCGCTTCACCGACACCAACGCCGCGTCCGACTCCAAAGGCCGGACCTGGGGTTTGGAAGGGGGTCTGTTCTGGTGGCTCGTGGTCGGCGTTGGCGTGGGCATCACCGTGTTTTTTGTTTTCCTCGTCATCCTCAAATCGTCGCTGCTTACTTCGTTTGGCGTCGCGCTCGTGCCGGTGGCGGTCTGCCTTGCCTACATCTTCGGGTTGCGACAGGGCAAACCGCCGGGCTACGACCACGACTGCTTTGAGTATTGGACGTCTGGCAGCGGTTTCGCCCCGGAGGTTCGGGCCACACGCAATTCGCGCCATCCACTTTCGGAGGAACAGCCATGAGTCCAGACGAGATCAAGGCCGTAGAAGGCGAGTGCCAGGCATTGCTCGGCCAACTCAAGGCCGCCGAATCCGCCCTGCGCAGCGGATTGCACACCAATGGTTTCGGCAGCACCGCGCGCGCACACATGGAACGGGCATTGGCTCACATTTGCGAAGCCTACGTCGCCATTAACGAACCGGCCAAAAATATACGGACAGTTCAGCAATTGGTTGAGGACCTGACCCGCATTCAGCAAGTGACGGACGAAGTTCAACGCAAGCACCACAAGGCCCAGCACATCTGACCTATGCCCGAACAAATTCCCAACGGATTTTTCTGCCGTGATTTGATTGTATTCAACCATCTCCGGCGCGGCGGTCATGTCTCGAAGGGTTTCATTTTTGAAGCCCCCGACCTCACGAACAGCCCGGTCGCCGATTTGAACGATTTCCAAGATCAACTCTGTCTCCTGCTGGCGTCTCTCCACGAACACCAACGCCTGCAAGTGCAATACTTCTGTGATTCCGATTACAAAGGGGAATTACTGCGCTACCAGCAGGAGACAGAAAAGTTTTCCAACGTCTGGACCAAGCGTGCCCGCAATGAACGGTTCTCGCGCTACTGGCAGGCCATGTCAGAACGCAAACTTCGTCGGCAGCGAGTGATCTTCTACATCTCGCGTTCGTTGGAGAACGTGCCGACAGCGTTTCAATCCATCGCGGCCCGGCGCGATTATTACAACACACTGCTTGACCAGCTCGAAACCGAATTCGAGCATGTCCACCGGCTGTTGCTGGAAATCTTCGGTTCGGGCGGCGCGAGAATTCTGCCGATGTCCGACCTCGACCATTTCCGCCACTACAAGCGGTTTCTCAATCCGTCGCTCAACGACCGATTTGACTACGATCCGGCAGACGGGTTCGCGTCGGAGCTTTCCATTCAGGAGAACTGCTGGCACAGCGAGGGCAGCGGGCAATCCGATTTCGGTTTCTTCCTCGACGGTCACTATCACTCGCTCATCGTTCTCACTCGCTGGCCGCGCACGACGTATCCTGGAATTATCCAGCGGCTCACAAATTTGCGCCTCCTGGACTTCACCATCACGGTGAATGTTGACCCCCTCCCCATCACCCAAGAAATCAACAAAGAGGAAAAGGAGCACGACCGCATTGCAGGCGACTACGCCAGCGAAAAGAAAATCTCGCTGCTGACCGTGATGGAGAAGAAGCAGAAGAAAATCCACGCGCTGATGCAGGGGCAGACGATTCCGTTCCACGCGATGTTCGCCATCCGCGTTTGGGACAAAACCCGCGACGGTCTCAACGCGAAGGCCGGAGCAATCAAGAATGCGATCAACTCGATGAACGCGGCGCAGTATTTTGAGAGCAACCTGCCCAGCACGTCGAAGAACATTTTCTTCCAGACTTGGCCGGGCTGGACGTGGGGACGTTACGAACACCGCAAGCTCTACGCGGAACATCGTTTTCTCGCGGACATGCTGCCCGTCACCAGCACGTTCACTGGACACCTTGCAGGCGCGGAGGCGATTTACGACGGCCCGCACAACAACCTGGTCGGCATCGAAACATTCTCCGGCTCGGTGGACAACAAATCGCCGCAGCACGCCGTGTTGCTTGGCATGTCAGGCGCGGGAAAATCCGTGACCGTTTGCGACCTCCTCACGCAGACCGAGGGCTACTTCGGTTACACCGTCATCATCGAGGAAGGTTTGAGCTACGGCATCTACACCGCGACGGTCGAAGAAGGCGCGCGGCCAATCATCATTCACCCGGACGGCGACCTGACCATCAATTATCTCGACACGAAAGGGCTGCCATTGACTCCCGACCATTTGTCTGCCGCGACCGCGCTCGTGGCGCGGATGATTGGAACTTCGTCGCAGGAGGACAAGCAGATGCTCCGCCAGGCGCAGATCGCCAAATACCTTAACCTGCTTTACGAGGATTCGTTTCAGGATTGGTGCAAGAAGCGTCACGACCAGCTTCTCGACATTGCCCGGCACGCGCTGGCGTTGCAGAAATTCCGCGCTGAAAAAATGCCGCCCGGCGCGACGAGTCTCGAAACTTTTGCGGACTTCCGCGACTGGAAGGCAAGCCACTCCGACGAGGCCGAGAGCTATCAGCGCCAGTTTGACGAGGCCGCCGCGCTGAAGTTTCTCAAAGACCCCAAAACCAGCAAGGAAGTCCGCAACCTGGCCTTCGCCTGCTTCACGCCGGACGAGTTCCCGACGCACCGGATGTTGCAGGAACTGATGATGCTCGACCCGATGGGCGCGGAGCGCGATCAAATCATGGAAATCGCCACGCTCATCCTGCCGTGGTGTCGCGATGGAAACTACGGCTGCCTTTTCGACGGCACGAGCAATCTTTCGCTCACCGGAAAAATTGCCCACTTCGAGTTGGGTTATATCCCGGAGTCGGCGAAGGAACTGAAGGCAGCGGCGGGCTTCCTCATCACGAACCACGCGCGCAAGCATATCATGACGTTGCCGCGCGCGATTCGGAAGCGGAACGTGTATGAGGAAGTCGCGCGTTTCCTCGACATCCCAGGCGGACAGGAAATCGTTCAGGAGAGTTACGCCCAGCTTCGCAAGTTCAATTGCTGGAACATTTCAATAGTGCAGCAATACGCGCGGTTCAAACAGTCGCGCATCCGCTCGGCTGTATTCGGAAACTCGCGCCAGTTTTTCATCATGCGGCAGAACGACCGCGCGGACCTGGAAGACATGGGCAAGGACATCGCGCTGCCAGAGGTGACGCAGCACGCGATTATGAATTATCCGCTGCCCGACCATCAAACCGGCCAAAAGTATTCGCCGTTCACTTACCTGCACACCGACGCCACGCGGAATATGTGCGGCACGGTTCACAATGTCTCGTCGCCGGAGATGCTCTACTGCTCCAGTTCGAGTGGCGAACATTTCGACCGCCGCGCCCGCGAGCTTCGCCAGTGCAAGAGCATTGTCGAAGGCATCATCCATCACGCCAATCGTCCGACCGAAAAAGAATCAAACACCCATTAACGCTTATGAAAACCAAACTGAAAATCTACGGATTGAAAACACTCCTCGCCGCCCTCGTTGTCAGCTTGTTCGCAGGCTGCGCCGCCACGCGCCCCATCAGCGACATCGCGCTCGGTGCGGGCGGTGCATATCTCGGCAACGAGCTTTCCCACGGCAATCCTCTCGCCACCGCCGCTGGTGCGGCAGGCGGCGTGATTTTGAGCGAGGGCGCTCACTACGTGGCCAAGACCCAATCCGACAAGGCTTACACCGCCGGTTACGACAAGGGCAAGAGCGATGCCGTGAAGCAACAGTATTGGCTCTACATCGCCATGCAGAAGCAACGCAACCAGGTCGGCAGCGTCCGCCTTTACCCCGTGCAGCTCCCTGAACAACGAATTGACGGGGTAACATTCCAACCATCCACAAAATTCCTCCGCATCGAGGAGTAACGAAAGGAAACAACACCATGAAAAAACTCATCGCACTCACACTCGCCACGATCGGCATCGGTCTGTCGGCGCAAGCCCAATGGATCGTCTATGACCCAATCTCGAACGTGCAGCAGATATTGGATCAAGCCGAGAACATCGCGAAATACATCACGATGATTGAAAACCAGGTGCAGCAAATCCAAACGCTCACCGACCAACTCAACGAGTTCAAACATTACGAAGACCTGTTCGGCAACCCGCAAAGTGTCGTGCTGTCCACCGTTCAACCGCTGATTGGCGATCTGCAAAAGACCGAACTCGGGCAGACGCTCAACTCGCTGGAAAGCACCATTAACACGAGTGACGCAATGATCTACAACGCTGGCGGACTGTTCGCAAGCGTTGGCACGACGTTCACCACGCCGGACGGCCAGACCATCACACGGCAGGCGACGCCGTTCAAACCCATCGCCGCCGTTCAGAAAACCACGGACAATTATCTGTCCGTCTCGACTGATGCCGCCGCGCGTCGCGTCTCGTTGAAAAATGAAATCGCCGCGACCACCGAACAACTCAAGGCCGCGACCACCGACGCCGAGGTGCAGAAACTGCAAGGGGTTCTCATCGGTTTGTCCGCCGCCCTCAACAACACCGACTACGAAATCAACCAGGCCACCACGTCCGCGCTGGTGCAGGACATCGCCAATCGCAACGACGCGCAACGCCAGGTTGACGCGAAAAAGGAGCAACAGCACGCCGAGTTCACCGAGGCGATTCAGAAATACGGGCAGACATTCAAGCTGCTGAACGCGCCCACGGCGTTCCCGACTCCATAGCAACACTTGGCAAAACTCAAATCGTCCCGACGTATGGCCTCATTTGAAAATCTCTTTCCGACGTTCCTGCAAAAGTGCGCGGAGTTGCACGAGTTGCTGCGAATCGTGGCTTTCATGCTGTTCATCGTCGGGACGATCATGTTCGTCGTCCACGGATTCACCGGCAAGACACTCATGCTCCACATGGTCCGGTTGTTCATTCTCACTGCGTTGTTGGTGATGCTGCCGCAATGGGGCAATCAGGTTCAGCAGCTTGTGCAAACCTCGATTCTCAACGGGCTGGGAGTTGACCCATCCAATGTGCAGGATCAATACAACCAACTCCTCGTCATCAAGCGTGACACGGGCAGTGACCATTCCTGGTGGGACATTCTCGGCGACTTGAGCGGCTTCACCGTCGAAATCATCATCTCCGGGGTTCTCTGGCTGGTCGGGGAGTTCGCATCGCTGCTCATCTTCTGGGCATACATTATACAGAAGTTCATTCTGTTTTCCAGCTACGCCCTGTCGCCGTTGCTTATTGGTTTCATGGCGATTCGTCCTTTGCGTTCGGTTGGCAGTCGCTACCTGATGAACATCGTCGGTGTCCTGCTTTGGCCGCTCGGCTGGGCCGTCGCCGCGCTCATCACCCAGGGGATTCTCGATTTCATGACCGACCCTTCGTTCAAGTTCATTGATCCGACTTCCACATTGTATTCGCTACAAGCCACCGTCGGTGTCGTAGTGGCCGCATTTTGGATTGTGTTCAGCACCATCGCGGCTCCGCTTGCCATCCAAAAGGTTCTCAACCACGGCACACTCGCGGGCGGCCAGCTTTTGGCCGGGGCAGCGAGCAGCTTTTTTCAAACCGCCGCTACCACCGCAGGCGCGGCTGCCGTCGCGTCCACCACCGGCGTCCCTTTTGCCACGGTGGGCGCGGCGGGCATGGCCGCAGTTTTGAGCACGCTCTCGACCGCAGGCGGACACGGCAGCGCCGGCGCAATCATCATCGCTGGTTCTGGCTTGCCGCCGCGCTCCGCTCGCGGTCGCCCCGGCGATGACATCACCGGCGACAAATCTGTCCGCGAACTAATCTCCAAAGGCAAAGGCAACTACTACTGAAATTTATGGAAGCCGCCGTTTCTTTCCAAGCCGTGCCAGTGGGAACTTCGCCGGCCCGGAGCTTGCGGAGCATGATGATGTCGGTCGTGACTTCTGTGCCGGCGTTCTTCTTGAAGGCGTCGTTTGGCAGTCGAATGGCGCCGAGCAACTCCGTACGCGTGGATAGCAATTCGCGCAACGTCGAGTCCAACTTGTCCATTGTTCCGCGTGAAGTGATGAACATGAGCAAACCGCCCGGACGGACTTTCTCCAATGCGGCGGCGAAGAAATAATCGTGGATTTGAAATTTGTAATTATTGAAACGCGGGTCGTGAACGGTGTAATCGCCAAAGGGGACGTTGGAAATGGCGAGGTCGTAAAAGCCGTCCGCAAGTTTCGTTTGTTCAAACGGTTGGGGGCGAACATCCGTGTCGGGATAAAGCGCCTTGGCGATGCGAGCGGTCAACGGATCAATCTCGATGCCGGTGACAGTCGAGCGGTGGAGCATGTCTTCGGGCATGAGGCCGACGAAGTGGCCGATGCCGAATGCGGGTTCAAGCACGCGACCGCCTTGGAAACCGAACCGCTCGGCGGCGCGATACATCGCGCCGATGACGGTCGGCGAGGTGTAATGAGCGTTGAGGGTGGTGGCACGGGCGGAACGATGCTCCTCGTCGGAAAGCAATTCAGAAAGCTGGATTTGCTCCCTGCGCCAGTCCGTGCTGTCCACGTCGAACACCTGGGGCATCGCGCCCCAGCCGACGTATTTGACGAGCGTGGCTTTTTCCTTTTCGGTTGCCGGACGCTCCTCGGCATCCAGCATCCGCAGAGTTTGGATGGCTTTAAGATTTTGCTGAAACTTCTGTTTCGGACCGCCCTCGCCGAGCCGGTCGGCTTCGGTGAGACGGTAGTTGTTGAGATTCTTCGGCGGTTCTTCCTGGCGACGTTTGGCTATTCTTCGGGCGGGAGCAGGATGTATTTCTCCCTCACCATTTCCCAAGCCTGGTCGTGAGCCTGCTGCGCCGTTGATCCCTTCTGCATCAAATCCATTCGCAGCGTGGCCATTTCGTCCTTCGTCTTTTCCTCCGCTTCCAAGAGCATTTGGTGCAGGCGTCCCGTCTGTTCCAGTTCGCGCACCATCTTCGGACGGTGTTCGCGCCAGTGTTTCTCGGCCATCCGTGAGGAAAATGTTTTGCGCCCACTCACCGAGATGCCGAGCGACATGCGCTCGCGCATCCGGCATTTGATTCCGGTTCGCGATGCCGTCCGCGATTGTCTGCGGTCGCAGATGGACGGGAGCGCCGAGGAACACGTTGTCGAAACGCGGCAACGACTCAACCAGACTTACGACCGTTTTGTGGGGCGCTTCGGCCCGGTGAATCTTCGCGCCAACCAACGAGCCTTTGATGGTGATCCTGATTTGCCATTGCTCCTCTCGCTGGAAAATTACAACGACGAAACGAAACGGGCGACCAAGGCCTCGATTTTCCACGAGCGGACGATTCATCACCGGCAGCCGGTCGAATCGGTCGGCACGCCGAAGGAGGCGTTGCTCGTCACGTTGAATGAGCATGGTTGCGTTGACCTCGACCACATGGCCGACTTGCTCAACAAACCAGTGGCGGAGTTTTTGCCGGACTTGAAAGGGATCATCTTTCTCAATCCGCAAACAAACCAATGGGAAACCGATGACCAATACCTTTCCGGCAACGTCCGTGAGAAATTGTCCGTGGCCGATGCTGCGGCAGTGACCGACCCGCGTTTCGCCGAAAACGTCGAGGCATTGAAGTCTGTTCAACCAGCGGACTTGGCCGCGACGGAAATTGATGTGCGGTTGGGTGCAGCCTGGTTGCCACCGGAAGACGTTCAGGACTTCACCAATGTATTGCTCAGCATTCCGTCCGGTGTGGAAATCGGCCACATCCACGCGCTCGGCGCGTGGCATATCAGCGCGAATTGGGAAGCCAAAGGCGCAACAGCAAATACGACGGATTGGGGAACTGACCGTTACACCGCGCTCGAACTCATCGAGGACGCCCTGAATCTAAAGACGCCTACGGTTTATGACACGGTGGATAAAAAGCCCGTCGTCAATGCGCAGTCCACCGAGGCCGCGCGCGAAAAACAGGAACGCATCAAGGAACGATTCAAGGAATGGGTCTGGTCGGATGATTCTCGGCGGGAACGGCTTTGCCGTCTTTACAACGACACGTTCAATCACACGCGCGTTCGCACGTTTAACGGCGATCATTTAACACTGCCGGGTGCGAGCGGGGCGATTCAACTCCACTCGCACCAAAAGGCTGGTGTCTGGCGGATTCTGCAAACGCCGAACACGCTGCTCGCCCACGTCGTGGGCGCGGGCAAGACCTACACGATGGTCGCCGCTGCGATGGAGTCGCGGCGGCTTGGTCTTTCCGGCAAGCCGATGTTTGTCGTTCCCAATCACATGCTCGGCCAGTTCTCCACCGAGTTGCTGACGTTGTATCCGGGCGCAAACATCCTGGCCGCTGGCAAGGAGGATTTCGAGTCGCAGAACCGCAAGAAACTTTTCAGCCGTATCGCCACCGGCAATTGGGATGCCGTCATTGTCACGCACTCCGGGTTTGAACGCATTCCGCTTTCGCGCGAGACGCAGGAACGGTTTTTCAAGGAGCAGCTACACGAATTGGAAATGATTCGACGGGAACACGCCGACAGTTCCAATCGCCGGTTGGTGAAGGAACTCGAAAAAGCCAAGAAACGTCTGGAAGCCAAACTTCAAACGCTGGCTGCCGAACATAAAAAGGACAACACGCTGACGTTTGAAGAACTCGGCGTGGACCGGTTGCTTGTGGACGAGGCGCACTACTTCAAGAATTTGTTCTACGTTTCAAAAATGACGCGCATCGCCGGTCTGCCGCAGACGGCGAGTGAGCGTGCCTTCGATATGTATTTGAAGGTGCGTCACGTCCAGTCGTTGAACGGGGGAGGCGGCGTTGTGTTCGCCACCGGCACGCCCATCGCGAACAGCATGGCCGAAATGTTCACGATGCAGCGGTATCTCCAGCACGACGCGTTGAAGAAACATAATCTGCATCACTTCGATTCGTGGGCGGCGACGTTCGGTGAACCTGTGACCGCGATGGAGCTTTCGCCGGACGGTGCAGGCTACCGGCTCAACACGCGGTTCGCGCGCTTCATCAATGTGCCGGAGCTGATGCAGATGTTCCGGCAGTCCGCCGACGTGCAAACCGCCGCAATGCTCAACTTGCCGCGCCCGAAGCTGGACGGCGAAAAGCCGACCATCCGCAACGCGCCGGCCACGGAAGAACTCAAGGCGTTCGTTCAGTCGCTCGCCGCTCGTGCCGAGAGATTGAGGACGGGCCGCGTTGATCCGACCGAAGATAATATGCTGAAAATCACTTCCGAGGGACGGAAGGCAGCTTTGGATCTTCGGCTGATGAAACCGTCAGCACCCGACGAACCCCAGGGCAAAGTCAATCTGGCGGTCGAAAAGATTTTTGAAATCTGGCAGGAGAGCAAACCGGAGCGTTCCGCCCAGCTTGTGTTCTGTGACCTTTCAACACCGAAGGACCGGGGGTTCTCCGTCTATAACGATGCGGCGCAGAAGTTGGAACGGTTAGGAATTCCCACCAACGAAATCGCCTTCATTCAAGATTATGATTCCGATGCTTCCAAGCTGACGTTGTTTCGTGATGTGCGTTCGGGCAAGGTTCGCGTGCTTTTCGGCAGCACGCAGAAGATGGGTTCAGGCACGAACGTGCAGGAACGGTTGATTGCCTTGCACCATCTGGACGCGCCGTGGCGACCGGCGGACGTGGAGCAACGCGAGGGGCGGATACTCCGGCAGGGAAACAAGAATTCCGTGATCCAGATTTTCCGCTACGTTACGGAGGGGAGCTTTGACGCTTATATGTGGCAGACGTTGGAGACGAAGGCGAAGTTTATCGCCCAAGTAATGAGCGGCGACATGACGATTCGACGGCTTGAAGATTTGGACTCCGCCGCGTTGACGTATGCCGAGGTGAAGGCCATCGCGTCAGGCAATCCGCTGGTGATTGAGAAAGCCCAGGTGGACGCAGAATTGATCCGTCTCACGCGGCTGCGTTCCGCCCATGCCGAGGAACAATACCGCATCCGCTCCAATCTCCGCCGCTCGCACGAGGACGCAGAGGCGTTCACTGGACGCTTCACAAACTTGCGCCAAGACATCGCCGCGCGGCAGGACACTTCGGGTGACAAGTTCAGCATTGAACTCGATGGACAGACGCTCGACAACCGGGGCATCGCCGGAGAGTTGATTGTTCGTCGCGCCGAGAAGATCAAAAACCGATTCGGCGACGATGTGCGGGTTGGCCGATTTGCAGGCTTCGATTTGTTCCTGCGTCCGAGCTTCAACAACACCGTGGAAATGATTGTGCGCGGGAAGAACAGTTACGCCGCACGAGTGACGGACACGGCGCAGGGCACAATCCGCTCGCTTGAAGCCAATGTCCAAGGTTTTGAGGAGCGCGCGTCCAAACTTGAATACGACATTGCTGATGCCACCAAGCGGGCGAAGGAATTGGAAACCAAAGTTGGCGCGCACTTTGAGCGCGAGGAGCGTTACCAGCAGTTGACCCGCCGCCAGAGTGAGATCGAGGAAAAACTCGACCTCACCAAGAACCAAGCCCCAAGCCAGGTTGATGCGGATTCGACCGAAGTAATCGAACAGAAGAAAACCGAGAAGCAAACCCAAACCCATTCACCCCGGCCCAAGCGCCGAGCGGCCATAAGCGTATGAATGTGACCGCGCAACAAACAGAATTTCTCAGTTGGAAAGTTGTTCCAGCACGGCTCGACGCAACTCAAGCGGCGTGGTTTCTCGGCTTTGAACCGCAAGAAATTCCAATGCTTGTTGCGGCAGGTTTGTTGAAACCGCTCGGCCATCCCGCTCGCAATAGCACGAAGTTCTTTGCCACGGAAACGTTGGAACAATTCCGTCGTGACGAGAAATGGCTTGCCCGCGCCAGCGATGCCATTGCGAACTACTGGCGGGAAAGAAACGCCCGCAGGACAACCTGCGGGCATGGGGCAAAGGGAAGCACGCGATTCAGCCGACCGTCTGCCCCAAACGGGCAGCCCGGTCACGCTCCGGCGAAAGCGGCGGCAACTGGATGATTTGGCCTTCCGCCGCCTGTCGTTCGTAACTCTCCAGCGATGGCAGCCTCACCTTGGCTTTCCGCGAATAGGAACGATGCACAGCCTTGCTGTTGTGTCCGAGTGCTTCCTGGGCAAACCGCTCAGGGTAGCCGCACGTCTTGGCCCGTTCCGCCCAGGCATACCGATAGGAATGCAGGGTGACGCCTTTGATGCCAAGTCCCTCACAACGCTGTTTGAACTCCGTGGCGCGGTCGCCAGAGCGAACTGATTGCAGATACGGAAACAACGGGCCAGTTGCGTTCAGGCGTCGCAGAATCGCCTCGATGTCCGGGCCGAAATGAATCATGGCAAGACTGCCGGTTTTCTGTCGGGCGTAGGCGATTGTTTGGTTCGGCCAGTCAATGTCCTCCGCCTTGAGATTGGCGATGTCGGTTTGAGACCCGCCTAGATGCCAGCACAGTTCGTAGAAGCTGCGCCGCTCCGGGTTCTTTTCCCGATCAATGATGAGAAGGTGTTCTTCACTGGTGATCGCGCGCTTGTCCTTGAAGCGCACTTCCGGCCAGAGACGTTTCGGAATGAGCGGCCACGGCAGCCAGTTCATCGAAATGCAGAAGTTGTGCAGTTTCCGCAAATGGACGTTCGTGCTGACCGTGCCCGCCTTGAGGCAGGCGAGCAGATGCTCGGCTTGCGTTTCAAGAATTATGCGATTGCGAATGGAGTCCAGTGCGATTTCTTTCGCTGCCCGACGCCAGCGATCCTGGGTTGAACCGCTTTTGGTTTCGACGATGGCGTCGAGAGCTTGTTGCCATGTCCGGGTTGCGACGCCTGAATCCGTTCCAGCCAAATATGCCTTGGCGATCTGGAGATTCAGCTGCGGCTGGCGGACGGATTCATTGCGGGCGTTGAGCAGCGATGTGGCCTCGGCGCGATTCTTCGTGCCAAGGCTTTCCTGCTTTCGGGTTTCGGTGTCTTCGACGTAGAATGTGCCACCGAGCTTGCGGCGATAGAGGATGAAACGGCGTTTCATAATTTCAGACTTTCTGTCCGAAGCTATGAAACTGAACGTGGCTTTGGGTGTATCAGCTACACCAAACGGGCTGCGAATCCCGTCATCGCGAGTGATTGCCGAGTAATGCCGGAGTAGTTGTTGAGTCGTATCCCGGTATTGATTTCACTGGCACTTTCACTGGCACTTGCCTCCTCTGGCATCTGCAACCCGTTGCAAAAGTGCAACTTGGAGTTGGAGGCGAGGGTCGGAATCGAACACAACCCGCCTTCCACAAGCCACTCGAAATCAATCGTCTATGGCATCGCTGACTTCTTGAATCTAATCGGGTTAATCAGCCTTAACATTATAACTTTTACGCCGGCAGAGGAATGCAAATGCTGCAAGCCCACCCACAGCGCACAGGGTCACAGAGGCCGGTTCAGGAACCATCGTCAGCGCCAAGTTGTCAATATTCAACGTATCTGTATATGGCGTGGCGCCGCCGCCGTCCAATTGAAAGGTAATCAATATCGTGCCTCCATTAGGTTGGAAACCATCTGTGGTTGATTGGAAAATCGAGGTATTGCCTAAATTCAAGCTATAGTGTGTATAGGTGGGGTTCAACGTTAGGTCATTACCATAGCCGGGGCTGTCCGGAGCGGTACTCATTTGACCCTGATAAGTTATGTATCCATTCAACAGCCACGATTGGAGATTAAGTCTGAGACTCCCCGCATTAGCCTCAGCGTCGAAAGAAAGCGTATAAGCGCTCAAACTGGTGCTGGTGTTCCCACTAAGCGATCCATTCCCGTATTCCACGTTCGCACCCGAATAACCAGCAGAACCGCTGGCCGCATTGAGCACTAACTCGATAGCCGCCGTACCGCCCAAGCCAACGCCCGAAACCACAGCGCCAGAAAAGGAAGTGGTATCCCCGAAAAAATCACCATTGGTCGAAACGGCGCCAGCCGCGGAAAGCGGATCAAAGTTTTCGCTGAATATTGTTAATTGTGCCTGCGATGTAAATGCAACGCCGCACAATAACATTGCTGCTAACAGAACGTTTTTAGTGGTTTTATTTTTCATGGTTAAACATCTTAACTTAAATATTCGATTACGACTAGCTATCCGAAAGTATTGCTTTCATAGCAACCATTGACGGCTGCATCTTGACCCTGTCCTTAACGAAATGGCTGCAAGGGTTTGGAGCTTGATACGGCAAATGGTAGGATTATGCCGGAACCACCTGACGGTGGGACGCCAAACAAGAACAATGTCAAGTAGCGCCTAGGAAAGGCGCGTTAGCGGAAGTGCCCTTGCGGTTTTGGGGATGGCCGAGGTAAAACCCAGATTTGGGAAAATCAAAAATCTAGATCCCTGAAAATCGTCCGTTTCATTATGGTGGCGGTCTAAAACTGCCGCATATTTACCAGAAAATCAGATAATGAGCGGCGTTCGCTGCAGAACGCCGCTCCTTGTTATGCAATTATTTCCAGTTCACCCCTTAAAGGCCACGCGTGGCTTGGGAATGAGCGCATGGAGAATGGGTTCGACCCATTGATCCTTCGAGATGTCGTACACAATAAAATCACTGTCAAATTGCCAATAAGCCCAACTCCATCCGAAATGCTCGGCTGTCCGGGCCACGCACGCGATATAGCGTGCCCGCGATGCCATGTCGCATTTATCGTAAGCGCCGAATTCGCCCAGCAAGACCGGGCGGTCATGTTGTTTGGCCCAGTTCTGGACTTCCTGAAAATCTGATTCAATTTTGTCGCGTTCCTCCGCTGTGCCCTTCCATGTCACACCCACTTTGTATTGTGGGTTGATCCAGGGAGCACCCTGATGCGTAAAGCTCATCGGTGTATAATAATGCACCGTGACAATGATATGCCGATCTTTATCCGGAAGCCTTAGTTCGTCCAAATGGCTGCCTATCGAATTCCAGAATGCCGGGCCAATGATGACGGCCCGGGTTGGATTGCTTTGGCGGATGACAGCCAATGCCTCTGCAAGATACTGGTTCCAAACGTCTGGTGTCATTTCACCATTGGGTTCGTTCAGGATTTCTAACACGACGCTGGAAGGCGCATTTTGAAAGCGGGGCGCCACCTGCCGCCAGAACGCAAGAAACCGGTCTTTGTTGCCTTCCGCGTCCTTTGCCGTCGCTTCGAACTCATGTAAATCAATGATCACATTGAGATGAGCTGCCGAGGCATTCGTGACAATCCAATTCATGGTATTCCACCATGAATCACTTAACCGGTAGTCCGGCCCAGCGCCCATGTGGCTGAATGGGAAGAGATTAACGCGTATGGTATCAAACCCGCCCGCCCGGATAACTCCGAAATATTCTTTTTCGAAACGCGCTTGGTCGAAGGATTGCCAAATTGGATCATACCCAAGCACGTTTATGCCACGGCCCAATTCTCGGCATTGAGCAAAAACGTCTTCGCTTCCAGTGGCTGCCGGGTTGGCCGCAAAGCCGAGGGAGGCCGACAAAAACAGAGGGAGCAAACAAGGTATTAAGATTTGTGGCAGACAAGTTTGTTTCAGTAATAATATTTTCATGAGACGATAAACATGGCAATTGGGGTGCTCCTGGCGAGGTCCATCAAATTATTTTGAGGAAATTCTACTATACACCGAGTGACTGTCACGGGGTAAAATGGCGGATGCGCAGCTACGTCTAAAGTATAGTTCTGTTGGCGCGAGGTTCTTGTTCAATCCAGATGAAGTATGCCGCGACGCAACGCAGTGGTGGCGGCTTGAGTGCGATCACTGGCCTTTAGTTTGGCGAGGATATGGCCAACGTGAAGTTTGACAGTGACTTCGGCGATTTGGAGGGCGCTGCCAATTTCTTTGTTGCTTTTACCGGCCGCAATAAGTTTGAGGACATCGAGCTCCCGCAATGTGAGTTCGGTATGGGTTATGCGTTCGGCGAGACGTGCGCCGATGGCCGGTGAAATGCAGCGCTCGCCGGCATGAACGGCGCGGATGGTGTGAATCAACTCCTCCCGAGCGGCCGTTTTGAGCAGATAAGTGCGCGCGCCAGCTTGGAGTGACTGATAGATGTCTTCTTCGCCGTCGTGTGTAGAAAGCATGATGATGGAAGCTTCAGGGAATTCCCTGCAAATAATGCTCGTGGCTTCCACGCCGGTCATGTCGGGCAGCTTCAAATCCATCAGCACAATATCAGGGTGGTGGCGCCGGAAATTGGCAATGGCTTGCTGGCCGTTGGAAGCCTCGACTTCCACGATGATGTCGGGTTCGATATTGATCGAGCCGACGAGACCCATGCGGACGACATAATGATCATCCACAACCATGATACGAATCTTTTTATTCATCGGTTAAAATTTCAACTTTGAGCCAATTCACCTTATGCGGGCGCCTTCAAATTGTCGGGGTTGGGTCATGAATGATTCGCCATCGTGTTCCAAGTCGCATTGGTGATGGTCACGAGTATTTCCGTACCGTTGCCGGGACTGGTGCTGATGGAAAAACGCGCCCCAACCTTTTCGGCTCGTTCTCGCATGTCGAGCAAACCAAAATGGCCGCCACTCGCGGACCCGACAGATGAAATGTCAAAGCCTACTCCGTCATCACGAATCCTGAGTTGGACCTGTTGCATGTCATAGTTCAGACCGACAACAATTTTTTTGGCGCAGGAATGTTTAAAGGCGTTGACCAGCGCTTCTTGAGCGATGCGAAGAAGGTTGTGCTCGGTGAGCGCGGGGAGTTTTTCGGGTGTTCCGAAAGATTGGACGGCAATCTGGGTGCCGGTGTTGGCAGAAAGTGGCGCAGCCATTTCCTCAAGGGCGGTGGCCAGGTTGCTGTTTTCCAGCAGATGAGAGCGTAAATCCCATACGGATCGGCGGGCTTCGGAAAGGCTATGTCGCGCCATGTTGCGGGCAAGTTCGAGTTGCTGAAACGCGAATGGCGGCGATTGGCGGAATTGCGCCTCGACGGCGCCCAACTGAATGTTGATGGCGGCGAGTTCCTGTTCGAGTGTGTCGTGGAATTCCCGCGCGAGGCGGTCACGCTCTTCCAGTACGCCCTCACGCCGGATCTTTTGCTGAATGATCTGGGTTTGCCGGCGGACGCGACGATCAAGCGTCGCCACCCAGGCCAAACCGGCAAGCAGGACAAGACTCATGAAGCAGAGCATCCAAATCAGGCGGGACAAGGTCCACCACGACGGTTGGCGGATTACGCTTATATCGGCATAGGATCGCAAAAGAATCTGAACGGACTCGGGTGGTGAGGGAGGAATCCTGGTCGCTGATGGTTCCTGTGATTGAGCGACGCCTGGAACCCATTTTCCCGACGATTTGGCGGCGAACACTCCGGTCAGCGCCACCTGGCTGCCAAGTTTAAGAGATTTGAAACGCTCGTCAGCTTGAGTATTCTCCAAAGTCGCCGTAAAAACAGAATCCGACGACCTTAAAACCAAAGTTTGTCGTCCCCCGCTTTCAACCAAATTCATCAGGCCGGCCTTTAAATGAACGAGCAAGCCATCGTAGTCTTCGGGGGAATTTAGCAAGGTTTCCAAGTCAGTAGGAATTGGCAAAGGCAGTTCGCCATGACCCAGGAATTGAACGGTGGCATCCTCCAATGTAGGAACATATTGCCCGATTGCAGAGTAACCTGAAACCATTACACGGTCGCCGGGAACGAGTTTTGCGGGTTGAGCCAACTGCACATAAAGTCCGTATCCTTGGTTCTGAATAAAAAGTGTGCCGTCGGGCTTTTGCAATGTCACCACTCCGCTGACTTGCACAAGGTTTCCGTAATAGCCAACGGAATTGAACTGGGCCAAACTGGCGATGGATGCCTCTTTTAGTTGACTAGGGGGCGGCTTTTCGACGGCAATGTCTGCCAAGCCCGAAGCGGCCAGCCAAGGAACGCGCAATTGGCGTTTCATGTTGTATCTGGAATAGCACACGCCACGCAGACGAATGGTGGCGTTTATTAACTTCGTGGCGTCAGATTCATTAAGATTTTCGACGTATGTCACGATCCGCTGCCCATTGATGGCGAGGTTTAGATAGCGTCTTCCATCAAGAATAGTGACTGAACGGACGATACCGCTTACTTCCATCCACTGACTATCCTCCAAACCGGTAAACAATTGGTCCACAGAAACGCGGTGGGGAACAGGTAATTTCGCCTCTCCTAAAACCCGAATGGCTGACGCCTTGACGATCGGAGCAAAATCTCCTTTGTCGCTGACGCCTTCCACTTCGATTTCCTGACCCGCAGCGATATTTGCGCGTGTATTTGGCGCGACGAGGACAAATATTCCGGCGGTGGCATCCTGAAAAAACAGATTAAACAGCGGCGCATCATAGTAGGTCGCGACGCCAACCAGATGGACGGTAAGATGTTTTTCAGCCGTCCCCGGTTCCAATTCGCGAACCTGTTGGGCGTTTGTCAGGCAGGTAAGAGTATTTTTCGGTTGGGCTGTAAGAGGCTCCACAGGAAATAAAGCCGAAAATAACAACAAAATGCAAAAAGCTCGCCAGCTGTCGGCTATTGGCGGCCAGTGAAATGGTTTGAGAGAAATTTTGGGCATTTTCAAGGTTTACGGTTTCACTCAAATCCAATTTCGGATGAAAGCGCACATCTCGCCATACCTTATTCGCATTTTAATAAATTCCAAGGCTGTGTAAAAGCTATACTAAAGTTGTGCTTAAAGCCAAAACCAATGCCTCCGTGACTGGGGAACGGAACCTGTGCATACTTATACCGCATAAACCCAGTACAATTTAACGCATGCACCTATGAAATCCATAAAACGTTTGTTAGCCATGGTCAGCATTGTAGGAGTCGCATCCGCCGTGTCGGCCCAAACGACCAATATCATCCTTCAAACCGACTTTGACAATGATGCTGGTGAAGGGAATTTTAACAATTCCTACGGTTATAGTGTTGCCGGCTCGTCCGCCGGCGCGTCGCTCGCTGGTAATTCAGAAAGCATCACGGCGGGTGCCGGCGTGGGCGGCACTTACGCCAATTCAAGTTCACCAAATTATACGCTGCTGCCAGGCGACCCGAATTGGACGAACGCGTCTGTCAGTTACGTCTATGCCGTGTTGGGAAACGGCACACAATTCGGTGGCCCGATCACAGCCATTACGCCGACGTCAGTTCTGGGCTCGTTTATCTTGAGCGCTGATCTTCAGGTTTCAGGGTTGTTGCCGCAACTGACTAATGCCGACGTGTTCATTACCAAGGTTCAATTTATTGACAGTAGCAACAATGTCCTTTTTGATTTTGGTGGGGATGCCGGCTTTGTTGGCTCAAACTATGTTCACATAGCCGTGCCTCTGTCTTCGTTGAGTTACGGAGGCGGCTACCCGTACAACCCCACTGATGCAACCCATCCTATTACTGATTTTACCAATGCCGCTGTAGTTGGCTCAATTGCTGCTTTTACCATCGAATTCGCGGTGGAGGGTCTCCCCGTCGGCGTTATCGGTGGCACCGGCACGAATCTGATTTCGCCGCCCTTCGGTTTCACCGACACCGGGGTGCTGAACGTTGATAATATTGAATTGATCCAGACTGGGAATACCGTTCCCACGCCAACGCAGGAGAAACTCATTTGGCAGGCCAACTTCGACACTACATTCCCCAATGACGGCAGCTTCGGCTTTAATTATCGCGATGGCACTGACAATGCCACAGGAATTCTGTCCACGAATGTGGGGGGTGGAGTTGGTGGCAGCAACTCGCTCGAATATACGGTGGACCTTTCCTCTTGGAGCGGGAGTCCGCCCACCTCGTATTCAGGCTTTGGAGTGGGCGCGACGGAAAATCCGCTTCCTTATACGCTATTCGATAGCAACCAAGCGTCATATAGGGTTTATTTGTCCGCTAAAGTAGGAGGAGTAAGCGCTGGCGTTACAAATGTACCTGGTGTGATGGATCTTTTGTTTAGAGTTCCGCCCGGTACCCTTACCCCATCAAATTCAGCGGAGGCTGTGGTATTTGACCTTAATCCGACAATGAACTTTACGACCAATTGGCAGTCTTACGTTTTTAACAATATGCCGATTGGGGTAAACAACGGTGGTTCACAGGCCTTGTTTAACCAGTATGTTTCGCAGGTCAACCAACTGTCGGTGCAGGTTGTGCCCCAAGGCAGTCCCAACATTGCGACGCTCTTTGGTTACGACGCCGATAACACCGTTGATATTGATAACATCAAGGTGGTACAGCTTGTTACGGGCTTGCCGCCCGTATCTGTCACCCATACGGCTGGGCAGATTAATGTCTATTGGACGGATCCGACCACCGGAGGCACTGCTCAACTACAAAGCTCAACCAACGTCGCTGGTCCTTACCTCAACGTGCCGGGAGAGGGCTCGGGCGCGAATTCTCCCTACACCGTTCCGGCTGGGGCGGCACACCAATTCTTCAGAACCATCTGGGTTCCCTAGATAAAGAAGATGAAGGGAACCGGTTTTGTGACAAGAGCGGCCTGCGGCTGTGGAGCAATGTTATTCTTATCGTGTGTTATAAAAATGCACGCGCAAAACATTTTGCAGAATTCAGGCTTTGAGGAGGGAAGTTTTACAAACTGGACGACCTTTGGTCCCTACAATTATATCCAAGCCGGCAGTCCTGCCTTTAGCGGGAACAATTATTACAAAGTTTACGGCCAGTTCAACACCACAACTAATTTCACGGGCATTTATCAGGAGAACCCCTCGGCTCCGGGGGACATCTACTCGGCTGACGGCTGGGCTTATTCAGCTTCCAGTGATAACGGTGGCATCCACGGGAGTGATGCGGTCTGGATTGAAGTGACCTTCCAAGACGCATCATATAATGCCCTGGCTGACTACCGGTCGGCTGTTGTGACCGGCAACAACCTGGCCGGTTTTGGCGGGTTGAACACGTGGTTCGATTTGCAGATAACCAACCAATGCTCCTATACGAACGCCTCGGCATTGATTCTCCAGCCAGGAACCGTGACCAACACAGTGTCCAATCTGGTGGCTCCTCCGGAGACCGCCTACGTGCGGTATCAAGTTGTTTTTGCCCAAGGGCCGGACAACGCCAATGGTTCGATGTACTTCGACGATATGACGCTGAACCAAACCGGCTACGCCCCTCCTCCCGGTACCCAATGGAACATCGTGTGGAGCGACGAGTTTAATGGCACTTTCATCAAAAGCAATAATTGGACGTTCGATACTGGCAACAACTACGGCTGGGGCAACCAGGAACGGGAGTATTACACGAGCAACACAAACAACGCCTACGTTGACGGCAACGGCTTCCTGCACATCGTGGCGTTGCAGCAGTCCATGGGTGGATTCAACTTCACTTCCGCCCGGATGAAAAGCGAGGGGTTTTACAGCACGCCAACCTATGGACGATTTCAATGGCGTGCTGCCTTGCCTGCCGGATTCGGCATGTGGCCGGCCCTTTGGATGATGGGGGCCAATGAACCCACAGTCGGCTGGCCAGCCTGTGGAGAAGTGGATGTCATGGAAAATAATGGGGATAATACAGCTTTCGTACAAGGAAGCCTCCACTACGGAACAACCAAAGCAAATGCAACCAACGAGACGGCCATTTACGATCTTCCCAGTGGAGAATCGACAACCAATTTCCACATTTACGAGTTGGATTGGTCCCCCACCTCAATTCAGTGGCTGGTGGACGGTAATATTTATGAAACCCAGAACAATCAGGCGGTTTTGCCTTTCAACCAGCCATTCTTTTTCATTATGAATCTGGCCGTGGGGGGCGACTACACTGGCACGACTAACGACAGCGCCATCGAAGCATCCAACACTTTTCCGAAGGAGATGGTGGTGGATTATGTGCGCGTTTACGAGCCAACAGCGCCTCTACAGATTTCCGCGACTCAATCCAATGGCGAGGTCGTTTTGAGCTGGCCGACGAATATCGTCTGTCATCTGCAAACGCAAACCAATTCTTTCACAAGCGGAAATTGGTTTGATCTGAGCGGCACAACAAGTCCCTTTGTTGTGGCGCCAAGCCAAACCGGTGTCTTTTACCGATTGGAATCACCGTAACAGTATATCATGAGAAAAAACCTTCATCGCAGGCAGGCATTCACCTTAATTGAATTGCTGGTAGTGATTGCCATCATCGCGATTCTGGCCGCAATGTTGCTGCCCGCGTTGTCGTCAGCCAAAGAGAGGGCAAAACGAATTGCTTGTGTGAACAATCTCCGGCAAATCGGCATTGGTGCGACTGTTTACGCGGGCGATAACAATGATTATCTCCTTACGACACTTGGAGGGAATGGAACCAACGCTCCGCTTGGCTCACAACAAACGTATAACCAAACCGCCCTTACCCCGCCGGTGGCGGGTTTGGCCAAAGCGGTCAACTTGGATGCCACACAGACTAATTCCGCTTCAGTCTGGTGTTGCCCGGATCTTTCACGCTATGGGACGTTTTACAATCCCAACCCCCCCTTCCCGCCTGAATGGCAGATTGGGTATCAATATTTCGGCGGCATCTATTGGTGGCATAACTCATTTTACAATTACATTCAATCAGCCAGCCCAACGAAGTTGGGCAATGCCAAGCCCGGTTGGGTGCTCGCCGCGGATTTAATTTGTAAGCTTACGGCAGGAGGCGTCGGAAACAATCCTTGGGGAGCGAGTACCGGCGGTTTTGTTGCCCACCAGCGGCCGGGCGCACGATTTCCAGATGGCGGTAATCATTTGATGGTGGATGGTTCCGTGCATTGGATTCAATTCGAAAACACTTTGGCTATCACAAGTTTTGCACCCGGCACCTACCATTACTACTTCTATCAAAAAGACATTGGCACGATGAATCCGGCCGTCATTCCGTCGCTGCAAGCGCAGGGTCCGTAATTAGATGAAGCCGACTCTGCCGCGTTATTGAGCAGCGAGCGATTTACCGCCCGTTATCCCGAATTCGTAAGGAGCACCCAATTTGGTGTCCGTTTTGGTGTCCGTTGCGGACGCCATTTTCTCTAAACCTTTGCCGCACACACGGTAGGGAATGGAGCCAATGGCCGGGATTG
>Ga0187871_10001077_pt1 | contig 24400 bp, 21 predicted proteins | sample June2016WEW_16_1_FD_132988 | JGI IMG/M metagenome (GOLD analysis project Ga0187871, IMG submission 132988) | Peatland microbial communities from SPRUCE experiment site at the Marcell Experimental Forest, Minnesota, USA - June2016WEW_16_10 | ecosystem: Environmental > Terrestrial > Soil >...
AGATAACGGAGGCTACCGGCGCAAAATAAGCCGGTCAGGCCCTTCCCTGCCCCGGCACGGCCAGCCTCAACGGCTTAATGCCCCCCCGCCGTGTTTCTCTGCCGGCGCGAGCACGTCAAAAAACAGCGCCTTTAACCCAAGTGCCCATACGGCGGTTAGGAAAATTCGCCGCACCCATCGATCGCCGAGCCGGATGGAGAGGCGCGCGCCCAGGAGCGCGCCGGCGAACATCGTGAGACCGAGGATGCAGCCCAGGCGGTAGTCGATCAGATGGCGGAACATGAAAACTACCGTCGCGATGGCGGACGAAAAGACGTTAATCAATTTGGTGGTGGCCACCGCCTCGACAAAAGACTGCCGGAAAAGCGCGACGTACACGGCCGTCAGAATCGTCACGTAACCGCCGCTATAAAAGCCCCCGTAATTTCCGAGCAGGAACGTCAAGGCGTAGCCGGTGAATTCGACAGCCGCGGAAGGCGGCGCCGTGAATTCGGGTGTACCTGACTTACGGTAGACAACGGAGAAAATCGCCACCGCAATCATTGCCCCGGACACAATCAGCGATACGGAATGCCGTGGAACCCGCAGGAGCAACAGCGCACCCAGCAGCGAGCCGGCCAATGTCAGCGGAACCAGCCGGGTCAGCCGCCGGCGATCGGCACCGGTTGTCTTTCCCCTGAGAAACGGCAGGCTCCCGCCGATGCTCAGGAAAATCAGGGCAAACATATTGGTGGCTATAGCGGTGCGTGGCTCCATGCCGAACTGGAACATCACGGGCACGGTGATTAGCGATGTGCTGCCAGTGATGACACTAACGGAGCTGGTTACGAAGAAAACCAACATCAGCCACAACAGCGGAGCCGTCGCCATTCACCCATTCTAATCACGCGCCGAGGATGTTGCGCTGGAACCGAGACACGGCCAGCCCAAGCGTGTCCGGCTTGCCAGCTTCCGATAATCCGGCGTTATGGACTACGGGCGGGGGGCGGCCGGCGGCTACGACAGGCAGGGCGAGTTCGGTGGGCGCGCGTGGCTTGTGGGACCGAAGCGGGATCGCGACCTCATCTTGCGGTGGCTCGACCGTCATGGTGTTTCCTTTTTAGGGGACGAGTTGTTCGGTTATGTGCTGCATCCCGTGGACCTCGCCACGAACAAAGCGTCCGCCGCCGCCGACCGGCGGGAACCCCGCGACGTGTTGGATCCGGTGACGATCCATGAGAACATTCTTCCCCCGGGGGCAGTGATCTGCGGCGCAGTGGGACGCTTTCCGGGACAGTCGCCGGAAGTTTCGCGTGCTGGCGACCGATCGGCCACTCGATGTGCCAGGGCTTCACCGGCGCATCCGCGCCATGCTGGCGGACGCCGAACGATTCATCGGCGGCATTCCAAGCGACGCGGTGGGCTTCGTTTTTTTGGAGGGAGGGAAGCCTGTCCAGCCCGCTCTCGAGGCACTCGGAAAATATCGACGCCGAGCTGGCGCACAGGGCGGCGTGTGGCCGTCATCCGCGGAAGCGCAGCAGAGCGGCCTGCGAGGCCGCCGCAGGCTACGAGCCTGCCCCACCGGCCTGCCGGTGTGTCTTCCGGTGCAGGAAGCCGTTGGGGAAAAACTTCTGGCGGATGTCGGGCCAGAATTCCGATGAGACGTTGCCAATCGCCCAGCCAGCTACGCTGGTGCCGACGCGGGTGGCCATCACCGTACCGGTACGGCTGGCGGAGGGGTAATAGAGATTCGACGCGCCGATGCCTAGCGCCATGCCGAAGATCCCGGAAGCGTTGAACGTGGACCGTCCGGAATCCTGGCGGGCCACCGCCATCCGGCTCAAGGAGTATGCGATGCGCGGCAGGATCCGCGATTGGGGACCTCTGCGGAAATACCTGGGATCCTGATGCAGCAGGCAGGCGAGCACGGCGTCGCTAAACAGGTTCTGGGAAGTGAAATCGCCCAGCGCCGCGCCGAATCGCTCGGCATAGGCCACGCTGCCTTCGCCATATTTGGGCGTCTGATTGTCGGCCTGCGACAGGCCCGCGCTGAGGGCGGCGGCCCCGATATTGAACGGATCGCGGGTCTCTTCCAGGAAAAACTGCCATTTCTGCTTGGGCGTCAGGGGTGGCGTCGCCGGGGTGGCGTTGGTCACGGTTTGATAGTTGGGGATGACACCCAGGATGCGGTCGTGATTGAGGCCATCGGACGATTGCGCACAGGCGCAGAAAGGCAGCAAGCTGGTGAAGACGGGCAGGACGGCGATGCGCGCGGGGAGTCCCACAACACGGGAGGCGCATCGACGCAAAACAAGGTTACAGCGCGGGGGGCAGGCGGCCTACGAGGCTGCCGCAGGCTGCGAGGCGGCCCACTCCATTACCGGTACGCCTCGTCTAAGAGTTCCACCACATGGACCACGCGTTGGCCTTTGCCATGCATCGCTGCGCCGGCGCGCAGTTGCAGCATGCAGCCTGGATTGGCCGTGGCGATCACGTCCGCGCCGGTACGGTTGACGCACTCCATCTTCCGTTCCAGAATCTGCATGGACATTTCGTTCTGCACGACATTGTAGATGCCCGCGCTGCCGCAGCAGAGATCGGAAAGGGGCATCTCGCGGAACGTGAGGCCGGGCACACTTTCCAGCAGCTTGCGCGGCGCCGTGCGGATGCGCTGGCCGTGCGCCAGGTGGCAGGAATCCTGGTAAGTGACGGTGAGCGGCAGCGGCTTCATGGCCCGGTTCAGCTCAATGGAAGCCAGGAATTCGGTGACATCCCGCATGTGTTGCGAGAATTCGCGCGCCCGCGCGGCGTACTCCGGGTCGCCCTCCAATAGCTCGCCGTACTCTTTCAGGGTCGTGCCGCAGCCCGCCGCGTTGGTGACGATCGCGTCGTAGCCGCCCTCCGCCAGCGCGTCGATATTGCGCCGCGCGAGGGCGCGCGCTTCGTCTCGCAAGCCCGCATGCACGTGTAGGGAACCGCAACAGCCCTGGCCAGCGGGCACCACCACTTCGCAGCCGTTCTTTTGCAGGACACGTACGGTGGCCTCGTTCAAACGGGCAAAGCACACGTTGGCGATGCATCCCGCCATGAAGGCCACGCGGTAGCGCTGTTTGCCTTCGGCCGGGAAGGTCTTGCCGATTTTGCCGAAGAAAAAGGGTGGCTCGGCGGGCGGCGCAAGCTGTTCCACGTCGCCCAACTTGCCGAGCAGTTTCAGAAAGCCGAGCCCCCGGACCAGTTTCTGCAATCCGCTGCCTTGATACAAATAAAGCAGCGCGCCGAGCCCGGTCATCAGGGCCGGCGATTGCAGCAAGTGTCCGAAGACGAAGCGCCGCAGGCGCTGCCCGCCGCGCGTGCGCACCGCCGCGCCTTCGATTTCGGCGCGGGCGGCTTCCACCAGCTTGCCGTATTGCACGCCGGATGGGCAGGCGCTCTCGCAGCCGCGGCAGGCCAGGCACAACTCGATGTGCTCGATGTAGGAAGGGCCGATGGGAGCGCCGGCGGCCACTTGCGCCATCTGGTAGATGCGGCCGCGGGGCGAATCCATCTCCACGCCCAGCACGCGATAGGTGGGGCAGGCGTTCAGGCACAAGCCACAATGCACACACTTGTCCAGATCCGCCTGGAGGGGTTTGTCGCTCGCGATCTCAGATACGGCTGTAGAGTCGGCCACGGTTGAGTAACAGTTGCGGATCGAACATGTGTTTGATCCGCCGCATGATTTCCAAATCCTGCCCTGGTGCGGGCCAGAGGAGCATTTCCTCTTTACGGTTCTCGGGAGCGAATTCCACCACCGTCTCGGCATGCTCCCGCGCGGCTTCGGCGGCGAATACGGCCGCATCGCCCGAGTGCTCGAAATATGCGTAGCAGACGCCCGAGCCCGCGCGTGCGATGGCCGGCCCCGGCGTCGACTGCATGGCCGCCTTCAATTCTCTAAGGGTACATGAGATGCGGACCACCGCGCCATCCGGGTGCGCATCGAGGTATCGCGGCGTGAAATCCTGGACCGCCCGCCAGAACGTCTGCTCCTCGCCCGCGGGAACCGTCCGCGCTCCCATGGCGGCCAGGTCCCGCTCATACCGCGCGATGGCCGCCGCATTGCCGCCCGCCCACACGGCCAATAGGTAGGCCGGCTTCGCCCCTTCCGCGACCATCGCCACGGCGGCGGGATTCAACAGATCGATGGCCGCCGGATCGAGCGGGCTCTTCAGGATCGCGTCCCGGGCGGCCACGGCCTCTTCCAAGCCGGCAAACGAAAACCGGAACGTACGCTGGCAGGGAGGCTCTGGAATCACCTTGAAGTTGAGCACGGCGATGGCCGCCAGCGTGCCGAACGAGCCGACGATCAGCTTGCTCATATCCAGTCCGGCGACGTTCTTCACCACCATGCCGCCGGATTCCACGAGTTTGCCTTCCAGCGTGGCGAAGTGCATCCCGATGACCATGTCGCGCGCCGTGCCATAAAGCCGGCGGCGGGGCCCGCTGCAGTTGGCTGCCACGACGCCGCCGATCGTGGCGGTATCGGCGAAGGGCGGATCCAGCGGAATCATCTGACGATGCCCGGCCAGCAGCCGGCTCAGCTCGCGGTATGGGACACCGGCTTCCACGCTAATGGTCAAGTCGCGCGGCTCGTATTGCCGGACGCGGCACATCGCGGACGTTGAAATCGTCATATTCGACGCGGCGGCCGGCCCGCCCATCCGGCGCTTCGAGAAATGCCCGCCCAACTCGATGGTCTGGTGGCGGGTCGACGCCCACCGCAGGGCCTCGGCCAGGTCCTCCGGACTTTGCGGCCGCACTACGTCAGTAAAATAATCCGGCATTCGAGTAGAAGAACAGGTGGTGCAGAATGTAGTGCAGAACGGTGAACACGATGGATCCGAAGAACGCGGGCAGAAAACCCTGCACCGAGAATCCGGGCACGAACACAGACGCCAGTTTCAGAAGGAACGCGTTCACCACCAGCCAAAACAGTCCCAGTGTGACGATCGTCAAGGGAAGCGTGATCAGATGCAGCGGCCACCCTACCAGCGTGTTCACGATGGCGATCACCACCGTGGCAATCAGCGCGGTGCCATAGCTGCGGACCTGGATACCGGCGATGATGCGCGGCAAAAGCCACAACGCCAGGGCGCTGAGCATCCAGTTGATGAGCAGGTGCACAAAAGGGTCCCCCGGAGATCCATAATAAGCCAATGGCCCGACTGTTTGCCGGAACCTCCGGTTTTGCTTACGCCCAATGGAAGCCGCGTTTCTATCCCGCGAAGCTCCCCTCCAACAAATTCCTGGAGCACTACGCCCAGCGGCTGAACTCCGTGGAGATCAACTATACCTTCCGGCGCATGCCCTCCGCCGCCACGCTGGAAAACTGGGTGGCGGCCACGCCGCCGGGATTCTTATTCGCCTTGAAGGGGCACATGCGCATCACGCACATCATGCGGCTGAAGAATGCGGCGGAAGCCACGGGCGTTTTCTTGCGCGCTATCGACCCGTTGCGCGCGGCGCGGCGGCTGGGGCCGGTGCTGTTCCAGCTTCCGCCGCAAATGCGCTGCGACATGGATGTGCTGCGGGCGTTCGTCGATATCCTGCCCGAGGATTTGCGCTACGCCTTCGAGTTCCGTCACGTCTCTTGGCTGGTGGACGAAGTCTATCGTTTGCTGGAGGGGCGCAACATCTCGTTGTGCGTGGCGGAGAGCGAGAAGCTGGAAGTGCCGGAAGTGGTTACGGCGGACTTTGTCTATTACCGGTTGCGGAAGCCCGAATATACGGCGGAAGATATCGAGGCCATCGCGGGGCGCGCGCAGGGGCTGCTTGGACAGGGCAAGGATCTCTTTCTGATGTTCAAGCACGAGGAGACGCCGGACGGGGCGCTCAATGCGGAGGAAGTATTACGGAAAGCGATGGGGGGCGGGCTTTAGCCCGCGCGGGGCTTCAGCCCCGCCGCTCGCCTTCACAGATTCGCGGCAGGCGGCCTGCGAGGCCGCCGCAGGCTGCGAGCCTGCCCCACTTAGGTCCGGCCTTTTACAAAGTCTTTACCGCGTCCGCACGTCAAGCTGCACTGGTCTAGAACAATGCAGGTCAGTAAGCAATGTGTAACTAAAGTGCTGCTAATGGTGGGAATGGCGGCGGCATATCTGCCCACCAAAGCCGCGGCTTTTACAGGATGTTTACTTCCCGCCGACAACATAGGGAATTGCCCACCGTTAAAGTTGAATCATGAAAATGCAAATTCCAAGCTTGAGTATGACTAAGTTGTTACTTGCGGGAATGACCGCGGCCTACCTGCCGGCCGGCGCCGCCGGTCAATCGATTTTTAAAGCGGTCCCAACTCCCAACGACAATCCTAACAACGGCCTATTCGCCGTTTCCGCGTCTTCTCCGAGCGATATCTGGGCCGTGGGCGACGCGGCGATCCATTTCGACGGCACGAAGTGGACCGCCTTTCCGGTGCCTCTGTTCACGGGGTTGAACACCAGCTTCCTGCAAGGCGTGGCGGACATTTCTCCCACGGAAGCCTGGGCGGTCGGCAATGTAGTCGACGGGCCGGACACAGGGCCCGTGATTGAGCGTTGGGATGGTACCCAGTGGAACGTGTTTCCCGGCCGTTCGCTCCCGCCTGGGGACCAAGCCGACCTTTTCGCCATAACCGCCATTTCCGCGAACGATATTTGGGCTGTCGGCAACCTGGTGAGCAACGGTTTCGGAAACTTTCTATTCGAACACTGGGACGGTACGGCCTGGACTCCCACTGCTGTCTCCAACAATAACGCCCTGCTGACCGCAGCTTCGTCCGATGCCACGAGCGACGTCTGGGCGGTGGGTTACTCAGGCTTCCTGGGCAGCGATAGCAGGACGCTCGTTTACCATTACGACGGCACGGCCTGGCATTCCGTGCCAAGCCCGACCGTAGGCGCGGCCGACCAGTTGAACGCCGTCGCGGCGCTGGCTCCAAACGACGTTTGGGCAGTCGGCTCCTCCATTGCGGTCGAGCACGATCCCACGCTGACGCTGATCGAACACTACGATGGCAACAAATGGTCGGCAGTGCCCAGCCCCAACGTGGGGCCGAACAGCGCGAATCAATCCAACCGCCTGTTTGGGATCACAGCCGTATCGCCCACGGATATTTGGGCGTTCGGATCTTATTTCGCCGCCAACGGCTCCGGCCATCAGATGACCTTGCTGCTGCATTGGGACGGCAGTGCGTGGACCATGGCACCCAGCCCGAATCCGACAAAGGGGGATTTCCTGGATGACGTTCTTTTCGGGGGAGTGGTCACCGCGCCCGGCAGCGTGTGGATCGTAGGGTCGGAGGATACCGCCGCCCCCGATCAACCGATTTTCTCAACGCTCGTTTTGCATACCGCGGGCGGCTAACGTGCCGGAGCGACCGTGCGCGATTTGGGGCGGGCGCGGCCAATCCCCCCGCGCGTAACTGGACGGACGCAGGCCGACGGGGACGCCGGCCCACGGGCGGCGCATGGCGCCGCCCCACACAGGCTGAAGACAGTGCTGCCAGCGGGGCTGAAGCCCCGCGCCGGCTAAAGCTCGCCCTCCAATTCCAGCTCCAGGCCCGCAGGACGATTCACATTTCCTTGCCCGCGTACAGTTCTTCGATGCTCTCGCGGAAGTTCTCCATCACCCGCGCGCGGCGCACCTTCATGGTGGCGGTGAGTTCGCCGTCTTCGATGCTGAAATCGCGGCCCAGCACACGGTACCTGCGGATCTGCTCGAAAGGCGCCAGTTGCTTGTTCACCCGATCCACCACCTTCCGGATCTCCTTCTGCACCGGCTCGGCAACGGCCATCTCGGCGGTAGTGTGACCCTTCATTGCATCCATCCCCTTCAGCGTTTCGGCCACCGCGGGATTGATAGTGAACAGCGCCGTCAGATACGGCAGGCGATCGCCGACCAGCATGATCTGGCTGATCAGCGGCTCGAACTTGAAGAGACTTTCCACGCGCGACGGATGGATCTTCTTGCCGGTGGAGGAGACGATCAGTTCCTTCTTGCGGCCGGTGATGAAGACGAAACCCTCGTCGTCGATGAACGCGATATCGCCGGTGTGCAGCCAGCCGTCGCGCAACACTTCGGCAGTGGCTTCCGGATCGCCGAAGTACTTCGAGAACAGGCATGGGCTTTTGATGAGCAGCTCGCTATCCTGTTCGGCGATTCGCAATTCGACGCCGGGCAGCGCCTTGCCGATGCTGCCTGCCTTGGGCCGGTCGAGCGGGTTCAGCGCCACTACGCCGCCCTCCGTCAGCCCGTAGCCCTCCACCAGCGGCATGCCGATCGCCTCGTAGAATTCAGCGAGTTCCTTGCTTAAGGGCGCCGCTCCGGAACACGCCAAGGTCAAGCGTCCGCCGAGGCGCGCCCGCACCTTCTGAAAGAAGAGCCGGTCGGCGATCTTCAGCGGAGCCCGAATACGCGCCGGCACGGGCTTTCCCTGGTGTTTGTAGTTGGCCGCGGCCAACCCCAGGCCCAAAGCGCCGTAGAACGCCTTACGGGCCACGGCCGGACGTTTCCGCAGTTCGGTGCAGATGGTGGAGTAAATGCGCTCCCACATGCGCGGCGGCGCCAGAAACACGGTGGGCCGCACGTCCCGGATATCCTGCGGCAGCTTGAGCAGGCTTTCCGAGAAACTCACCGGCGTGCCTTGGCGCAACGGCAGCATTTCCCCCACGATGCGCTGCGCAATGTGCGCCGAGGGCAGGAACGCAACCGTGGCATCCTGGGGTCCGATCGGCCACCTGGCGGGCGCCATGTCCATGTTCGCGACTACGGCGGCGTGGGTGACCAGCGCCATCTTGGGATCTCCGGTAGCGCCGGAAGTCAGATAAAGAATCGCGTAGTCGGGGGGGGTGACGTCGGCCCGCAGGCGATCCATATACTCGGGGTCCTCGGCCAGCGCCCGGCGTCCGCGTTCGCGCAATTGGTCGAGCGATAGCGCGCCATCCGCCTCGCCCGTGAGCAGGATGCGCGGCATGTTGGGCGCATCGCGCAGCGCCTGGAAGGTCTTGGGATCCTCCACGAACAGCGCCTTCGCACCGCAAACGGTAATAGTGCGGATCAGGTCTCTGGGCGGGTAACTGGGATACAGCGCGGCGGCGATGCTGCCGGCGGTCAGGATGCCGAGATCGGCCAGGTAGAACTCCAGGCGCGTCTCGGAATCGAGCGCCACTACGTCTCCCTTCAGGATGCCGATCGAGCGCAGACCGGCGGCGATCTCCTGCGCGGCGGTTTTGTACTGGTTCCACGAGTAGGTCAGATATTCGCGTGGTCCGTCTTTGCCGGTGACGGGCTGGCGCAAGGCCGGGGCGTCGCCAAACGTCGCCGCGGATTCTTCGAGGACCTGATAGATGGTGCGCGGATGCATTCGGCATTCATGCTATCAGATAGCGGGGTCCTTTGGTAGGATGAAGTGATGGAAGAGCCATGAAGCGCGATCACGTCATTGCCACGTTGCACGGACACGAGCCGGAACTGAGGGCGGCCGGCGTGGTGCGCCTGTCTGTGTTCGGATCCACGGCGCGCGGCGACGGCCGCCCGGATTCCGATATCGACCTGTTGGCCGGCTTTGACGAGACGCGGCGGCTGTCGCTCCTCGATTTGGTAGGCATCGAACTGAGGCTTTCCAGCCTGCTCGGCCAGCCAGTGGACCTCGTCGAGGAAGGGACTCTGAAACCGCGGGTGCAACGAAACGTAGAGGCAGAGGCCGTTCGTGCCTTCTAAGGCCAATTCGCCTGTCCATCGATATTTCCGGAGGACGTCAGAGCGTTCGTTGAGGCCGCCAGGGCATATAACGGAGCAAACTTCGCTCGCCTTTGGAGATTAGCCATTTGGTGGGGCAGGCGTCTACGCCTGCGGCGGGTCTCCAGACACGCCCCAAGCGAGCGTAGCTCGCTGCGTTGACAAGAGTGTCAACGCGGCAGGCAAAAGTGCCTGCGCCACGCCTCACTCCATTACGATGGGACCTTTGTGCGGCCCCACCTTCTTAATGAAAAACATCAGCGGGATGACCGCCAGGAAGATAATCCCCAGCACCCAGAAGCTATCCACAAACGCCAGCATCGCCGATTGCCGCTGCAGCATGCCGTACATCATGCCTTGCGCCTGCGCCATAGCCTGCGCGGCGCTGGCTCCCCGCGTGGCCAGCATGTGGGCCGTGCCGGCGAGCGCTTGTGCGTAGGCCGGATCGTAGGGCGTGAGGTGCGATACCAGCCGGGCCTGATGGAACTGCGTGCGGCGCGCCAGTATGGTGGTCACAATGGCGATGCCCGAACTGCCGCCGATATTGCGCGCCAGGTTGATGAGGCCCGTGGCGCTGCCCATCTTCTCCCTAGGCACGGTGGCGAAGGCCATGGTGTTGATCGGCACGAACAGGAAAGCCAAGCCGGCGCTCTGTATAACGCGCGCCATCATGGCGGTGCGGTAATCGATATCCAGGTCGAAGTGCGCCATGCCGAACAGTCCAAAAGCCGAGACGCACAGTCCGAAAATCACCAGCCAGCGCGGCGCGATTTTCGACAACAGGAAACCCACAACCGGCATGGACACCGCAATCACCAGCCCTCCCGGCGAAAGCACCAGCCCGCTGCGCATGGCGGTATAGCCGAGCAGAGTTTGCAGGAACACCGGCAATAGCATGGTGCTGGCATACAATACGAAGCCCAGCAGAAACATGGTCGCGGTGGAGAGCATGAAGTTGCGGTTCTGCAGCATGCGGAAATCCACCACCGGTTCCTTCTGCCGCAGTTCCCAAAGCACCACGCCCACCAGCCCAATGACCGCGATCACCGCCATGGTCACAATGAAACTCGACCCAAACCAGTCGTTCTTTTGACCGTCGTCCAGGGTGATCTCGAGCGCGGCCAGCCCCAGGCTGAGCAAGCCCAGCCCGAGGTAATCCACTTTCATGCCCTTCCATGCTTTGCGCACCAGGTAGACCGGGTCCCAGATCAGCAACGAGGTCAGGGTCAGCGACAAAGCGCCCACTGGTATGTTGATCAGAAAGATCCAGCGCCAGCTATAGTTGTCGGTAATCCACCCGCCCAGCGTCGGCCCGATGACCGGCGCCACCACCACGCCCATGCCGTAAACCGCCATGGCCATGCCCTGCTTGTGCCGCGGGAAACTCTCCACCAGGATGGCTTGCGAGATGGGCTGCAAGGCGCCGCCACCGATGCCTTGCATAATGCGGCATAGAATCAGGATAGGCAGGGTGGGGGCCAGCCCGCAGAGCATGGAACTGACCGTGAACAGCGCCACGCAAGTCATATAGAAACGTTTGCGGCCGATCAGAGACGAGAACCATCCGCTCAGCGGCAGCACGATGGCGTTCGAGACCAGATAGGAAGTCAGCACCCAGGTGGCCTCGTCCACCGTGGACGAGAGACTGCCGGCGATGTGCGGCAAGGCCACGTTGGCCACACTGGTATCCAGCACTTCCATGAAGGTCGCCAGCATCACCGTGAGGGCGATGATCCACGGATTGATTGCGACACCTGTATTGTTGGTGTTTTGCATGACGGACAACCCGTTTACTTAGTGATGATGGTGGCGTCTACGTTCATGCCGGGACGCAGGATCACGCCATCCGGCAAGGCGTCGAAGACAATTTTCACCGGAATGCGCTCGACCACTTTGACATAGTTTCCGGTGGCGTTTTCCGGCGGCAGCAGGCTCATGCGCGCGCCGGTGCCTCCGGCAATGGAATCCACTTTTCCGGAGATGGTGCGGCCGTACATGTCCACTTCGATCTCGGCTGGCTGGCCCGGGTGGACGTGCGCCAGTTGCGTCTCTTTAAAGTTGGCGGTCACCCATACGTCCTTCAGTGGAATGATGGCCATCAGGGCCTGGCCGGGCTGCACGATCTGGCCGGGCTCCACGGATTTCTTAGTCACTACGCCGTCCGCGGGGGCCACGATCGTGGTATAGCCGAGGTTCAACTCCGCGGCGGCCAGGTTGGCGCGGGCCTCCTGCACGCGCGCGGTGGCCGATACCGCCTGCGCGGAGCTTACCAACACCTGACGCTCGCCGGCGGTGGATTGCGCCAGCTCCGCCTGCATTTGCCGGACTCTGGCCCGCGCGGCGTCAGCGGCGGCGCGCGCCGTAGTTATCCCTTGCTGGGACCACTGCACGCGATCCTGGGCGGCCTTCAATTGCGCTTCGGTCACTTTGGCGGCAGCCGCGTAGGAATCGAATTCCTGCTGCGAGATCTCGGCTTTGGCCACCAGCGGACGCATGCGCGCCAGATCCGATTGCGCCTTCTCGTTGCTGGCTTCGGCGGCAGCCAGATTGGAGCGGGCGATGGCCTGGTCCGTGGTGGCCTGCGACACAGCGGCGTCCGCCTGGGCCACCTGCGCTTCGGAGGTGCCCACAGCCGCGGACATTCCGGAAGTGCCGCTGTGGGTGGTGTCGCGGGTGAGGGGCACGGTCACCTGCGCGGCGTTGGACTGGCTTTCCGCCAAGGCCAGCGCAGCCTTTTCCTGATCGAGCTTGGCCTGCAGATCGCGCGGATCGATGCGCACCAGGACGTCGCCGGCCTTCACCTGCTGGTTGTCGTTCACCGGCACATCCAGCACGCTGCCGAAGACTTTGGCGGAAATCGGAACGATATGGCCATCCACCTGCGCGTCGTCGCTCGAAACGCGATAGCGATAGTGCAGCCAGAACCCCGCCGCCACCAGCGCCACGATTAAGCCTCCGCCGAGAACCACGAGCACGGTCCTGGATCGATTCGCGGGCCTCCGCACGGCGGGCTGCTCGTTGACCGGTTTCCCCTCTTCAATCATCTGAATTTCCATACTATCCTCTCATACGTACTTCGCGTTCGGTCCTGCATACCGCTAGCTGACGCGCGCGGCTCGGAAACACACTGACGCGCGCGGCTCGTAAACGCTACTTGGCATAGACAGCTTCCATCTGTCCCGTGGCGCGAGCCAGGTCCGCGCGCGCCTGGTTATATCGATAGAGCGCCACAATCTGGTTATCGTTGGCGCGGGCCAGCGCATCCTGCGCGCTGATAACTTCAATGTTGTTGGCCACACCGGCCTGGAATCGATCGCGCGCCTGCGTCACTTCTTCATTGGCCAGGCTCACGGCTTGGTTGGCGACGTCCACCTCGCTGCGCGCGGCGGCCATCTGCGCGATAGCCGTTCTCACCTGCAGCGCGATCTGGTTGCGCTGTTCCTGTTCCTGCTGCGAGACTTTGCGCAGTTCCAAGTCGGCCTTCGCGCGCTCGGCGCCGATGCGGCCGCCGGTGTAGAGCGGCACATTCAGGTTGAAACCGAAGGTGTACGCCGGGATGGCCGTGGCAGGTGTCAATCCCTGCTCCGCCCAATAACCGTCGAAACTCAGAGTGGGGTAGCGGCTTTCACCAGCTTGCTGCTTCGCCAGCTCGACCTGCCGCTGCACGTGCAAGAGCGCCTTCATCTCCGGGCGATTGGTGTACGCGGCTTCCAGGCTCCGGTCGACCTCGATGGCGGGCGTGTCGAAGAAGCTGACCTGGTCGGTTAGCGCGATGTCCCGGCGGGGATCGACGTTCAGAAGCTGCGCCAAGCCGTAGAGCGACGTCTGAAACTGCGTTTGCGATTCGATCAGCCGCTGCCGCTCGTTCTGCAATTCCACATTGGCGCGCAGCGTGTCGATACCCGTACCCACGCCGTTCTTCTGCATGTCGGCGGCCTGATCGTACAAGGCCTGCGCCAAGTCGACGCGGGATTGCGCGGCTTTTACGTCCGCCGAAGCGCGCAGGCTGCCGAGGTATTGGGAGACCACCAGCATGGCGATCTGCTCGCGGACCCCCTGGTTTTGCGCGCGCGACGTGCCCACTCCTTCTTTGGATGCTTGCCACCGCCGCCATAGCGTCAAATCGAAGATCGGAACCGAAAAGTTGGGCCCGGCCTGGTCAACCTGGTACGGACCGAGGTGGCCTGGCAACGGCAGGAACGGAATGCTCTGCTGGCCGAACAGCGTGGCCACGGGGAATCGGCGGGTTTGTTCGTAAGCTTGGAAACTGGCTTGCGGCAGGAGACCGGCGCGCGCCAAGGCTTGGTCCTGCTGGCTTTGGGCGACGTTCAGATTGGCCACCTGCACCTGCGGATTCTGATTCAGGGCCAACTGCACGGCGTCGCGCAGGGTGAGGCGCAGCGCGACAGTGCTTTGAGCGGGGTCTTGCGCGCGCCCGGCGGCGGCGGCCAATCCGACAAGCAGGACCACCAAGACGTGCTTGCCGACGCGCGCTATTTCGTCGACGATGGACCGGTTCATGGGGCTGTGCGCGATCAGCGTGGCGCCGCCTTCGTGCATGCGGGCTAGCAGGTCTTTGCCCGCGCAATCGATGAACGTAACGTCCGCCAGGTCGACAGTCAGGAGGTGGCCCGGCGTGGCAGAGGTCCACGCTTGTTCCAGTTCCCGCACCCACGGGCCCGTGAGCTTGCCTTCCAGCTTGAACGTGCTGGCCTGAGCCGATTCCTGAATGGTAATGCGCAGCATGCGCTGGTCAATGCAGTTAGGCGGCCAAAGCTATCAGGCTACTTTTCAGGAAGATGCGCGGCGGCGCCGAAGACTGCCGATGCCGACGGCACGGCGCGCGCCGTTATTTCGGCGCGCGCACTCCTTATTGCTCGAGTGCCAATTTACCAGTTACCCGCCGGCCTGCGCGGCTTTCATCGCGGCCATGCGCTGCTGCATCTGGCGTGTAAGATGCGGCGTGATGCCGAGCATGCGCTCCAAAACCATGAGTTGCGCGCGATGGTGCATCTCGTGCTCCTTGGGGCCGAGCAGCATCTCGAAACGGGACTTAGTCGGCGGGACCATGCCGGCCGGGAAGCTGACGGATTCGCCGAGCCGATCTTCCGGCAGTCCTTCCAGCGCCTGGGCGAATCTCTCGCCTTCGCTGCGCAGCAGGTCAAGGATTTCGCTCTTGGATCGAGGCGTCTTCTCCTCGGCGGCCAACTTGCTCAGCAAGCTGACAAAATCGAAGCCCTCCATGGTGCTGCGATGCTCGACGATGTGCACTTGTTCCGGGAAGCGGGTGGTCACCGCCATATGCGCCAGCGTTTCGGCCACGGAACGCGACTCGGGCGCGGCGCGGTAGCCGTAGTGTTCCTCTGGAATTTCCTCGGCAATCTGAATGGTGTTGTGGCGAACGGTGCGGAAGGCGGCCGCCAGTTCTTTTGGTCCATAGTAAGTCATGATGAATGGATTCGCGCCAGGGCGGCCTGGATGCAACGCCGCCGATTTGCCGCTGGTTTTCCCAATGCCGCCGATGTGATAATCTGAAGTCGCCAGAGTGGTGGAGCACCTGCCCAAATACCAGGGATTGTGGATGAAAAACCCTGGGCCGGAGCGCCTTCCCCCTTTGTGACATATCCACTCTGGCCTTCCCGCCCCGAGCAGATATATGCTGACACATGACAGGAGCGGGATACTGGAGGATCTCGCAAGCGGCCGGACGCCGATTGGCCATTTGGTGGGGCAGGCTCGCAGCCCGCCTGCCTCGAAGCTCTGCCTAGCTTCTTGCACGGCTTGGTGGCATAGGCCTGTGCGAGGCGAGCTTCGCTCGCCTAAGGCGAGAGGCGAGCTTCGCTCGCCTGTGTCGGCAGAGTGCCGACACGGCACGCTGAGAGCGTGCGCCACGCGGGCTACATCGCGCGGCGCGCGAAGCCTGCCTTGGAGCCGGCTGGACTGGCTGGAAAGCTCCGCCCCCTAACCTAACCGGGCCGCCCCACATCGCAGATCCGGAAGACTGGCGGCCATCAGCCCGGCGCCCGGCCCACGGTCGATCGTCGAATGCGTGGAGTGCGTCGCGATTTCCGAGGATTTCCCGCCGACGCGCATTCACCAGGCTGAGCCATCCGAAGCGCCCGCCGTAGACCCGAAGCGGGAGGCCGCGATTCTGGCGCGCGGCGCGGACGATTCCCGGATCTCGCCGGAAGTGGGCCGCCCCACGGGACGCTTCGCGACGCCGGCAGATGCCGTACGGAGCTTTCTGGCCGTGCGCGAACGGACAGTGCGGTCCGCCGAGATTTGCGGCGAAGATCTCCGCGCGAAGCCTATGACACATCCACTGTTGGGCGCTATCGACTGCCATGCGGCTCTCCGATCGATTGCGGTGCATCCGCCGCGCCACGCCGGCCAGATCCGGGTACCCCTTGCATCCCTCCGTGAATTACTGGACAATGTAGTCTTAATATATTCGTTCCCCGACAGGAGGCAGTTGCCATGGCCCTTCCCCAACTCCCCGCCCGCTTCGGCGCGCTGGATGCGGCGTTTCTCAATTTCGAGTGCAAGGAGATGCCCCTGCACATCGGCGGTGTGTGCGTCTTCGAAGGGGTCATCCCGTTCGAACGCTTCGTTGCCACCATCGAGTCCAAGCTGGATTTGATCCCCCGCTACCGCGAGAAGGTGATGTTCCCTTTCCTGAATATCGGATATCCCACGTGGCAGTACGATCCGGACTTCGACATCCGCCGCCATATCTTCCACGTGAAACTGGATGCGCCGGGCAGCGACGAACAGTTACGGGAGTTGACCGGCCGGATCTTTACACCGTTGCTGGACCGCAACAAGCCGCTCTGGGAAACGTACGTAGTCGATGGACTGGCGGGCGGGCGCTCGGCCATGATCTGCAAGGTGCACCATTGCATCGTGGATGGCGTGGCGGGGATCGGGCTTTTGAACGTGATCATGGACCCGTCGCCGGAGGAGCGCCGGTTGCCGAGACGCAAGGCCTATCATCCGCCCAAGCCGCCGGACGCTGCCTCCCTTTTCGTGGATGCCTTCACGGATAGCCTGGCGCAAATCCCCAAGCGGTTGTCGGATGTGCGTGACGCCGTGAAGGGCTATGGCTCCCTGTTGCGGACCGACAATTTCGCGGCATTGGGGCTGGAGAGAGTGGTGGACAGGATGCCTGAACTGCTCTCGCCGGTAGAACATTTGCCATTCAACCGGCGCTGCTCCGGTGAGCGGCGCGTGTTCTGGACCGAGTTCCCCTTCGCCGAAGCGCGCGCCATTCGCACGGCTTGCGGCTGCACCGTGAACGATGTGGTGCTGACGGTGGTGGCCGGCGCGGTCGCCAAATACACCAAGTTGCACGGGCAGACCGTAAAGAACCGCTTCTTCCGGCCCATGGTGCCGGTGAACGTACGCCCGCGGGAAGAGGCCATCGGCGCTTTCGGCAATCTGATTTCGTTGATGCTGGTGGCCCTGCCGCTGGGCATCCGCGATCCCATAGCGCGCCTCAAGCACATCCATGAGCTGACCCAGGCAATGAAGGGCGCCCGCACGCCGGAATTGTTGCGTTTGAGCCTGGCTTGGCTGGGCCTGCTGCCGCCGCCCGTGCAAGCGTTCCTAGCGGGCAATTTGGGCTGGCTGAATACTCCGATTCCGCTGTTCCACATGGTCTGCACGAATGTGCCGGGACCGCAACTGCCGCTCTACGCTTGCGGCAAGCGCATGGTGGCTTGTTATCCGCACGTACCCACGGGTATGGATGTGGGCATCAGCGTAGCGATTGAAAGCTACGACCAGAAACTGTATTTTGCGCTCACCACGGACGCGCTTGCCGCGCCGGACGGCGGGCGCATGATCGATTTCCTGGAAGCCGCTTTTAAGGAATTGCGCGTTGCGGCGGGCGTGCCCGAAACCGAGCCGCACGCGACTCGCACGCGCACGCGCGCGCCACGTACGGCCAAGCCGAAGGCGCGCAAGGTTCCGGCCAAACGGCAGCCGAAGCCGGAGCCAGTGGCTGCGCCTGAGCCGGACGTGACGGAGTTGCTGGCGGAAGGGACAGCCGAAGAAGAGACGCTGGAAGATGCCACGCTGGTCATGGAAGAAGAACTCGAGCCGGTCTTGTAGGGCGGGCAATTCTGCCCGCAGCCGGCTTTTGGCCGGCTCTGGCGGCCTAAAATACTGCGTGGCATTTATAGTGGCGGTTTCGGCTCTAGCGCAGACGCCGTCCGCGGAACCCAAAACCGGCTCGATCGGCGGCGTCGTGAAAGAGGCCGTTACGCACGTGCCGCTCGAGGGTGTGCGCGTGTGGGCAGGCGATGCCGACGCCACCACCGGAGCGCAGGGCCAGTTCGCTTTTCAGAAACTGGAACCCGGCCGGCGTTGGATCTCGGTCTACGATCAGAGCCGGGCCGCCTCCGGTGGCGCCTCTATCCTGCTGAATCCGGGCCAGGACCTCACCGGAGTGGAGATCTACATCAAAGCCGGGGGATCGATTTCCGGGAAGGTCTTCGATGAAGACCGCAAGCCGGTAGCCGGCGCCGCCGTCATTCTCCTGGAAGCCACGTTCGAGTTCGGCCAGCCGGCATATAGGCCGGCGTTGACCGCCACGACCGGCCGCAAAGGCGAGTATCGCCTGGCGCCGGTTCCCTCCGACCGCGGCGTTCTGATCCTGGTGAAAAAAGCAGTCAAGGCGGCCGATCCAACTGACCCCGTGCCGTCCGAACCCGAGAAACGGCCGCGGCTTCCGATGCCTGCGTTCTATCCCGGTTCTCCCGACGCCCAAGGGGGGCAAGCCGTAACCATCGGCTCAGCCGAAGATCGCCGCGGCGTGGACATTCAGATGACATCCGCGCCCTCGTATTGTGTAGATGGCGAGGTGCGGGCGCCTGGGGGCGGACCTGCGCCCGAGCTGACCATCGCGGAGCAGTTGCCGCTGGTCTTCAGATCGTCGTTCACGCCCGTGCCGGTAGCCTTGTCCGCAGGCAAATTCCGCGCCTGTGGATTTCATCCCGGCGAGTATCTTCTTAAAGCGGTCAGCACGGAGGAGTCCGGCAAGCGGCGCTGGGCGGCCTTCGCGCACATTGCGGTCACGGATCGGGACGCGCAGGATGTGCAACTTCTGCCGAGTTCCGCGATGACGATTTCCGGTGAAGCGGTCTGGGAATCGGACCCGCACGGCAAGCCCGCGGATGCGCGTATCCGGATCCAGTTGATGAAGACCTGGAGCGACAAGCACGCCGATGAGGCCGAGCCATCTCATATCATGGCCGGTACCAGCCATGGCGACCGCATCCAAGTGCCGGGCCCGTTCGTTTTGGACGGTCTGCCGGTCGACGACTACACGCTCGAAGTACGGGAAGTGCCGGAGGGCTGCTACGTCAAGGACATGGCCTTTGGCGGCGCCAGCGTGCTGCACCAACCGCTGCGATTGACGCAGGCGGCGGGCGATGGACGGCTGCACCTCGCGCTGGCGTGCGACGGCGGATCCCTGACGGCCCGCGTCACCGATCGCGACGGCAACCCGGTTTCACACGTGCATCTCTACGTGATGCCCGAGGAGGCCGGCTCGGCAGCCGCGCTTTCCGACGTACTGCGCCAGGCGGATGTGGAGAACGGTTGGAGCGAGGTCGTGAAGCCGCTGCCGCCAGGCAAGTATTTGGTGTTGCCGTGCGACCTGGAGTTGGATGGAACCGCCGAGCCGATCCTAAAGCTGTGGCGCGCGCGGTCGAAGGCCAAGGAGGTCGAGATTGCCGCGGGCGAGACGGCGCAGGTGACCCTGGAGATACAGGAGGGGGGCGGACTTTAGTCCGCGCGGAGCTTTAGCTCCGCAGCGGGCCTACGAGGCCCGCGCAGGCTACGAGCCTGCCCCACGACGACTAGCTCCGCCGCAACTACCCGAGGAATACCCGCCAAATCCGGCACAATTTCCAAGTCCTGCCAGTGGCCGCCGAACATCGCCGCGACCCGGCCGCTGGTACTGAAACCCAGTTCCATCACGAGCCATCCCCCAGAACGCAGCACCCGCTCCGCATCCCGCACCAAACGCGCGTAGATTTCCAAACCGGTAGGCCCTGCGAACAGGGCTTCGTGGGGCTCCCAGTCGCGCACTTCACGCTGCAGGCCCGCCTTGTCGCCCAGCGGGACGTAGGGCGGATTGGAAACGATCAGATCGATCGACTCGTCGGCGAAACCGGACATCAAGTCGCATGCTACAAACGAGACTGGCGCATCCAGGCGTTGCGCGTTCCCCGCGGCCACGCCGATGGCCGCCGGGGAGATATCCGTGGCCCACACCGCGGCGCCCGTCTCCAAACGGAGCGTGACGGCCAGACAGCCGGAGCCGCAGCCTACGTCGAGAATGCGCGCCGCGCGCGGCGCCAGGCGCAGGGCCGTCTCGACAACATGTTCGGTTTCGGGGCGGGGGATCAGCACGTCCGGCGTGACGCGGAAGTCGCGGCCGTAGAACTCCTGGCGGCCAGTGATGTACTGCGTGGGCTTGCCCTGCATGCGCGCATGCAGGTAGCGCCCGTAGTGCAGCCATTCCAGCTCCGAAAGTTCGTGCTCGGGATGGCCGTACAGGTATGCGCGGTCGCGGTGCAGTGCGTGGGCCAGCAGCACTTCGGCCGTGAGCCGCGCCACGCTCACCGTGGCGTCTTCCAGGAGCTTGGTCCCCTGGAGCAACGCGATCCCGACGGTCATGCGGATCTAAGCCGCGGCTGCGCCCGGATCGCCCTCTTGCTTGAGCTTTTCGGCCTGATAGTAAGTGGTGAGGGCGTCGATAATGGGGTCCAGCCGGCCTTCCATCACGATATCCAGTTGGTGCAGCGTGAGTCCGATGCGGTGATCGGTGACGCGGTTTTGGGGGAAGTTGTAGGTGCGGATTTTCTCGCTGCGGTCGCCGGTGCCGACCATGCTGCGACGCTCGGCGCCCAGGGCCGCCTGCTGCTTTTCCAGCTCGATTTCGTAGAGCCTGGAGCGCAGCACGCGCTCGGCCTTGGCGCGGTTCTTAATTTGCGATTTCTCGTCCTGGCAGGAGACGATCAAGCCGGTAGGGAGGTGCGTGATGCGCACCGCCGAATACGTGGTGTTGACCGACTGGCCGCCCGGCCCGGAGGAACAGAACGTATCGATGCGGATGTCTTTAGCATCGAGCTTCACTTCGACTTCGTCGGCTTCGGGCAGCACCGCCACGGTGATGGCGGAAGTATGCACCCTGCCTTGCTGCTCGGTGACCGGCACGCGCTGTACGCGATGCACGCCGCTTTCATATTTGAGCTTGCTGAAGACGCGCTCGCCCGAGACCAGCGCGATCACTTCTTTCAAACCGCCCGCCGATGAATCGCTGGCGGACGTGACTTCAATGCGCCAGCGCTGCGACTCGGCGTAGCGCGAGTACATGCGGAAAATCTCCGCCGCGAACAGCGTGGCCTCATCGCCGCCGGTGCCGGCGCGGATTTCGAGTACGACGTTCCTCTCGTCGTTAGGATCTTTGGGCAACAGCAGGACCTTGATTTCCTGCTCGATGCGCGCCAGTTCCGGTTCGAGGCGGGCGGCTTCGTCGGCCGCCATCTGACGCAGGTCCGGGTCCTGGTCCTGCAACATGCCGCGCGCCTGGTCGAACTCGCTGGCGGCCTTTTTCCATTCGCGGAACTTGTTCACAACTTCCTCGATATCGCTGCGCGCCTTGGCGGCTTTGCGATATTCGGCGGCGTCGGCGATCAGCGCGGGATCGGCCAGTTGGTGTGTCAGATCGTCGAAGCGCGCCTCGGTCTGCTGGAGCCTGGGAACGAATTGCATGGAGGTTAGGCCATCTTTAGGCAATCACCAATTCGCCACCCTGGGACTGTTCCAGGGCCATGGCGCCTTCCAGCGCGTGTATGGCTACGGCGGCCTGCTCGTCGGATGGCGGCTTGGTGGTGATCCGCTGCAGCCACAGGCCGGGGGCGGTGAGGGTGGCCAGGAACGATCCGCGGCGTTTGGCGGCGAAACGGATCAACTCGTAACTGATGCCCGCGATGAAGGGCAGCAGCAGCACGCGGCAAAGCAGTTTCATGCCGAAGCCGGAGAACGGGATCAGCGTGTAGACCACCATGGAGACCACCATCACCACCATCAGGAAACTGGTGCCGCAGCGGGGATGGAAGGTGGTGAACTGCTGGGCGTTTTGGACGTTGACCGGCTTGCCGGATTCGAAGTTGAATACCACTTTGTGCTCCGCGCCATGATACTCGAACACGCGGTAGATGTCTTTCATGCGCGACAGCACGAACAGGAACGTGAGGAAGATAGCGATGCGGATGAAGCCGTCGGTGGCGTTGAAGGCGATGCGGCCCTTCAGCACCGGATACCATTTGCCGAGCGACGTGACGGCGTAGAGCGGTACGAACTTATAGAGGAAGACAAAAAACGCGAAGGAAAGGACCATGTTCATGGTGATGGCCCAGTTGGGGAGTTCCTTGACTTCGGCCTTCGGGGATTCGCCCTCCAGCATGGCGTTGGCCGAGAATTTCAGCGCCCGCAGGCCCAAGGCCATGGCCTGATAGAGGGTGCCGACGCCGCGCACGATGGGGTATTTGAAGATGCGGTGCTGCTCGGACATGCGGGCCAGCGGCTTCTCCTCGGTCACGATTTCGCCCGAAGGCTTGCGCACAGCCACACAGTAGCTGTGGGGAGCGCGCATCATGACGCCCTCGATAACGGCCTGGCCGCCGACCAGGGTTTCCTCGCCGCTTTCGAGGATGGGCATCAGTTGGATGTGCGTGAACAGGCGAAAAAAAGTGCGTAGGGACACAATACCTCTCAGAGTTGGACGCTTTCATTATAGCGGATGCGGCTGTTGGGCTGTGGCCGCTGGCAGGCGGAGGGTGTTAACCGATGTGAGCTAGCTATCCGCGTTTTCTCGCCGACAGCACGCCGGCGTTTAGGCCTAGCGTGCTCAGACCGCCGAAAAAGCGGGCGTGTTCGATCTTGACGCAGCGGTCCATCACCACTTCAAGGCCGGCTTGAAGGGCGCGCGCGGCGGCTTGCTCGTGGATCACGCCCAGTTGCATCCAAACGACTTTGGCCCCGGCGGCGATGGCTTCTTCCACAATGCCGGGCACGGCGGAGGATTCGCGGAAGATGTCCACGATCTCGATCGGCGGCGGGACTTCGGCCAGCGTCGCGTAACATGGGCGGCCCAGGATTTCGCGCTCGCGCGGGTTGACGGGGAATATCTGGTAACCGGCTGCCCGCATATACAGCGCGACGAAATGGCTGGGGCGGTAAGGATTCGCCGACAGGCCCACCATGGCGATGCGCTTGTACCGTTTCAGAATGCGCAGGTGTTGCTGGGCGGTGGTGGCAAAGCGCGTGCCGAGGACCGGCGACGTGCTGCTCACTTCGCCGCTCATGCCGCCTGCGATGCTTCGAGGGCCTGGTCGAGGTCCCAGACAATATCTTCGACGTCTTCGATGCCGGCGGATAGCCGCACCAGATCCTTAGTGATGCCGGCCGCAAACTGCTGCTCGTCGTTCAATTGCTGGTGCGTGGTGGAGGCAGGATGGATGACCAGGCTTTTGGCGTCGCCGATATTGGCCAGATGCGAAAGGAGCTGCACGGAATCGATGAAGCGGCGTCCGGCTTCCAGCCCGCCTTTCACGCCGAACGTCAGGATGGAGCCGCAGCCGAGCGGGAGATACTTCTTCGAAAGGTCGCGATAGGGGCTCGATTCCAGGCCCGGATACTTCACCCAGGAGACCTGCGGACTCTTTTCCAGGTGCTGGGCGACGGCCAGCGCGTTGCGGCTGTGGGCATCCATGCGCAGCTTCAGCGTCTCGATGCCGGTCAGGAACAGGAACGAATTGAACGGGCTGATGCAAGGGCCGAAATCGCGCAGGCCTTCCACGCGCGCCTTAATGATGAAGGCCAGTTCGCCGAAGGTTTCCGAAAAGCGCAGGCCATGATAGCCGGGGCTGGGCTCGGTGAGCTGCGGGAAATGGCCGGTAGTCCAGGGGAAGCGGCCGCTGTCGACGATGACGCCGCCGATGGAGTTGCCGTGTCCGCCGAGGAACTTGGTGGCGGAGTGCAGCACGATATCCGCGCCGTGCTCGATCGGGCGGCAGAGATAGGGCGAAGCCATGGTGTTATCGATGATCAGCGGGATGTGGTGTTCGTGCGCGATGGCCGCCACCTTTTCGATGTCGAGGATGTTCATGCGCGGATTGGCGATAGTTTCGCCGTAGAGCGCTCGGGTGCGGGGCGTGATGGCGCGGCGGAAGTTCTCGGGATCGTCCGGCTCGACGAAAATGGCGTTGAAGCCCAGGCGGCGGAAGCTGACGTCGAATTGGGTGTAAGTGCCGCCGTAGAGCGTGCTGGCGGAGACAATGTCGTCGCCGGGCTCCATGAGGCTGCTGATCGCCAGAAACTGGGCGGACTGTCCGCTGGCGGTGGCGAGGGCGCCGATGCCTCCTTCGAGCGACGCCACGCGCTCCTCGAACACGGCGGTGGTGGGGTTCATGATGCGCGTGTAGATGTTGCCGAAGCGCTGGAGGGCGAAGAGCTCGGCGGCGTGCGCGCTATCTTCGAAGACGAACGAGGTCGTCTGATAGATGGGCACCGCGCGCGCGCCGGTGGCCGGGTCGGGCTTTTGGCCGGCGTGCAGCGAGCGGGTGCCGAATCCGATCTTGGGGTCGGGGGTGGATTCGGG
>Ga0187871_10001078_pt1 | contig 24390 bp, 20 predicted proteins | sample June2016WEW_16_1_FD_132988 | JGI IMG/M metagenome (GOLD analysis project Ga0187871, IMG submission 132988) | Peatland microbial communities from SPRUCE experiment site at the Marcell Experimental Forest, Minnesota, USA - June2016WEW_16_10 | ecosystem: Environmental > Terrestrial > Soil >...
CCTTCTTCTGATTAGGCTCCGTCTTGTAAATCTCAATCAGCGCCGCCCGGCGCCAGGCCGCGTTGTACAAGGCTTCCGCTGCCGCAGGAGACTGCGGATGCTCCTTGGCATAGTTCTCGTAGAGGTCGGCTTCTTTGTCCGGACATTTCGCGATGCCTTCCCATTCGCCGCAGAGTTTGTTCTCGAGCAGGCGGAAGGCGGCCAGGTCCGACCATTTGGTGGTGGGATACTTCTTGATCACGAGCTTCATCCAGTCTTCTTTCATCTGGCCGCGCATGTAGGATTCGCGTTGGCGGGCGGAGGGCCGCGTCATCACGTCGGAGCGCTCGATTTGCCAGCGGATATCGGCGGCGCGGTAGAGTGCCTCGGCAGCGAGAGGCGAGGCGGGCATCAGGTCATAGACGCGGTAATAAAGACGCATCGCATCCTGCGCGGCATCGCGACGGCCACGGCGGCTGCTGGCCTGGTCCTCGGAGTCCGCGGCTTCGCCGAAAATGATCCGGTCGCCGTCTTGAGTAGTGCTGGCCACGAAGGCTTTGCTGGGAATCCAGCCGGTGATAGTTTTGCCTTCGGCTTCCTCGTCGGTTGCGCCTTCTTCGCGGCTGGGCGCCATCAGAATGGCTTCCACATGAACCCAGTCGCGGGTGGTATCGAGGATGATCAACTCGTGCCCGCGCTGGGCTTCGCCCAACCGGGCCGCATCGGCGCTGGGGCTGATGCGGATGGTTTCTTCATGCACCAGGGTTCCGCGCTGGGCATCGGCAAAGGCGAAACGAGTGAAACCGAGTGGGGCAAGAAATAGGATGCTGGCAGCGAGGATGGAGATCCGCCGTTTCATAGGTTCTTGGATGCTGGATATCTGGTTAAGCTGAGGCTTCTAAGGTGAGATGGTCAAGGAGAATCAGGGTAGTTGTCAATGTCCGGCGCAAAACATGTTTGGTGCAAACCATGTTTGGCGCAAAACAAAACGCCCCGGACTCGGTTTGAGTCGTGGGACGTTTGTTGATCAGCCCTCCCCCAAGTGCTGCTCAATTAGGAGGATAGGGCAATGCCCAGATTTGGTAAATGGCACCCAAGTGCTATCCGGTAACACGAAGGTGACATCTGTTTTCCCGTGGCGGTTGGTGCGGCGAGCGGCGCGTTTCAGGCGGTTGCGAGTCCAGGCTTTTCCCTAACGCCCTCGAAATGCGCTTCAATTTCCTCCAGGGTTTTCCCTTTGGTCTCGGGCAGGAAGAATGCGGCGGTGATGAAGTAGATCACGGTGCAGCCGGCGAAGCCGAAGAACATGGTCGAGTAACCGTATTTGCCGACGGTGGGCAGGAATGTGGCGGCAATGCCCGTGGAGACTGCCTGATTGAGCAGCAGGGCGATGCTCATGCCGTTGGAGCGGATGCGGGTGGGCATGAGCTCCGAGAGCGCCAGCCACACGCAGACGCCAGGACCGACGGCGTAGAACGCCATAAATATGAAGAGAGTGATGGCGACCCTCCATCCGCTGCGCGGGCTGGGCAAGGGGGTGATCAGGGCATTGTCGATTCGCAGCGGGGCGTGGCGCGCGGCATCGAGATCGCCGAATGGGTTGGAGAAGAACGCCACGACTTTGTTGGCGGGAACGCAGCTTTCACGGGTGATTTCGATTGGCGTGGCGGCGGTGTCGTCGGAGCGCGCGGCCTTGGTGGCGGCGCGGAAATCTCCGTAGGAATAGATGACGACCAGGGAAGTGGGCCTGCCTCCAACTCGTTGGGCGGCGTCTCCGGATGAGTTCAACAGCGTTCCGGCGAGTTCTTGATCGTAGATGAGCCTGACTTTCTGCTCGGAGGTGACCATGGACTGAACCGGGCTTCGGGAATCCACGCGCAGGCGTTCCGTTTGGTGGAAGAGCAGAGCTGTGCAGACGAGCGACAGAATAATCCCGGCGGTTCCTACGGACAGCAGAAACTTTCGGCCCTTGCGATCGACCAGCATGACGCCGCCGATCGTGGTCAGGAAGTTGATGATCGTAAAAAGAACGTAGCCCCAATGCGCTTGAACATCGGAGAGTCCGCTCTGCAGAAGAATGTTGGTGTTATAGCCGATGATGGAGTTGATGCCGGTGGCCTGGTTGCAGGCGAGGATCACACAGGCCAGGACAAACGGAATCACGTATTTCCGGTGCAAGAGCGATTCTTTTATCTTGGTTCCAGCTGAGGTCTGGGCTTTTTCGGAAGCTGTAGCTTGTTGCATTTCGCGAATTTCGATGTCGGCTTGCTCGGGCGTGCGAGAACGCAGAAGAGCGGCGCGAGCAGCAACGCTTTTGCCACGGCGATACAGCCAGCGCGGCGACTCCGCGACCATGATGCTGCCGATCACGAACAGGAGGCCAGGAGGCAACGAAACCCAGAAGATGCTGCGCCAAGCCGTGTCTTTGAAGGCGATGAGCCGGGCAGCATCGCCGAGTTTCGCAACCTCGTCGACCCGAATGCTGAAGTACATGCCGACTATGGCGGCGGTCGTGATGCCGAGGGTCAGCAGCCACTGGAAGATGCCCGTGCCCTTGCCGCGATTCGACGCCGCCAGGCACTCAGCCAGATAGAGCGGGACCACTACACCGATCAAGCCGGCGCTGATGCCCTGAAGAAGGCGGCCGAGAATCAACGGTCCGTAGCCGTGGGAGAGCGCAATCAGTGGAATGCTGACGACGAACAGCACGCCGCTGAGCGTCATCAGGAGCTTGCGGCCCATCCAGTCTGCCAGTGCTCCAGCGAACAGGGTTGAGATGACGCTGCCGAGGAGCACGGCCGCGACGACATTCGAAAGCTGGCCCGCATTCAGACCGGAAGTGGCCTCCAGATAAGGCAGAGCGCCAGCGATGATGCCGACATCTACTCCATAGAGCAAGCCACCCAGTCCTGCCACCAAGAGCAAGAAGCGGTTATAGGCCTTTTCGTTATGCGCCACGGTGGTCCTTTCGCCGAATCGGGAAAACGATAAATTCTGTTCCTCGCGAGGATACTACGGCCAACCGATTGGGACAGAATCTATCTCAAGTTATTGATAACATTGAGCCATTCGGTCTGTCGGGAAGGCCGGGACTTACTGCCGACCGAGGACTATAATGGGAATATCATGACCAGCCATAATACTGAATCACCTTCTGTTGCTGAAATCTGTGCCCACGTGAAGCATCTCGGCTTTGCCGCTTCCGGACGAATCCGGCTTTATGGGGAGGACTTTGAAGTGCTTTCCGACCCATTTCCGGAAGCCGATGGTATTGCGGTTCGCGTAAAGACGAAGAAGAACGCAAGCGTTCGGGTGCTACAGCTTCCGGCGACAGTTCTTCAAAGTGTAAAAGGTCGGCGCATTCACGCAGCCTGAGCGGCGCTCGGGGCGAGCATTCTTGCTGCATTGTGCCCGCGATGCGCAAACCCGATGCCTTGGATCGAAATTATTCATCCCAGGGAGCGGATGGTAACTTGACGCGTCGTTTGCCTCCCCCTATTATTCAGAAAGTATGACTAGGTTCAGCAATCTTCGCCAGATGTGTATGTGTGCATGTTGTTGTTGTGCATGCGTGTGCTCTGGCGCGGGGAGGCTGCTGACTTAGAGATTTCATAAGGATCACAGCACTTAATAACCCACCGCCAGAGAGCATCTGGCGGTGGGTTTTTCTTTTTGGCGGCAAATCAGTTGGCGGTAAATCACTTTATGGCAGACACGATCAAAGAAACGAAAGCGCAAAAGGTGGAACGGCTGAAGCGGAGCATGAATCCCTGGGACGGCCTGGCCGAGATTCGCCGCTTTGCGCGAGGAGGCTTCGACGCAATTCCAGCGGAGTGGATTGGGACGTACTTCCGCTGGTGGGGAGTCTATACGCAGGGCGACGGAGTTGGGGTGGTTGGCGGCAAGGACGGCCAGGGACTCGCGTTGCCATTCTTCATGTTGCGGATTCGTATTCCCAACGGACTGCTGCGAGCGGACCAATTGCGAGCTATCGCTGAAATAAGCCGCCGCTATGCGCGCGGGAGCGCCGACCTCACGGTGCGGCAGAACATTCAGTTGCACTGGATCACGATTGAGGACCTCCCGGAGGTGCTGGAGCAACTCTGGCGCGTTGGGCTGAATACGACCGGTTCCTGCGGCGATGTTACTCGAAACATTACGGGCTGCCCCGTCGCCGGCGTGGATGCGGACGAGATCTGCGATGCTTCCTCCCTGTCGCTGGAAGCGGATCGAATGCTGGCGGGGAATGCCGAGTTCTACAACCTGCCGCGCAAATTCAAGATTTCCATCACGGGATGCCGCGTCTGGTGCCCGTACCCGGAGATCAACGACGTCGGGCTGACCGCGGTCGAGCGTGTGGTGCAGGGAGAATCTGAGATTGGTTTTGCACTTCGGGTGGGCGGCGGACTTTCCACCGAGCCTTATCTGGGCGCACGACTGAATGCTTTCGTGCGCTGGAATCAGGTTCTGCCGGTAATTAAGGGAGTTGCCGAGTTGTTTCGCGATTCCGATCAATTGCGCGAGCACCGCGAGCGGGCGCGGCTGAAGTTTCTCTTCCTGCGGCACGGTTGGACGGCTCAGGCTTTTCAGGAAGAACTGGAACGGCGGATTGGATTTCAACTCGATCCTGCCGAGCCCGAGCAAGCGCCGGCAGATGTTTACCGCGATCACATAGGAATTCATGCGCAGAATCAGGCGGGCCTTTGCTACGTGGGGGCTGCTGTCCTCCGAGGCAGGATCACTCCCGAACAAATGGATGCAGCGGCGAATCTGGCCGAACGATTCGCGAGCGGCGAGTTGCGCACTACAAATATGCAGAACTTGCTGATCGTCAACGTGCCCCAACTGCAAGCGGACGAGCTGGCTAAGGAATTAGGCGCGATTGGCCTGCCGGTGAGCGGGTCGCCGTTTTGGCGGGGCGCGGTCGCGTGCAGCGGTACGGAGTTTTGCAAGCTGGCGATCACGGAGACGAAAAGCTTCTCCCGCTGGCTGGTGGAGGAATTAGAAGAGCGCTTACCCGGTTTTGATCAGCACCTGAAGTTGCACGTCACGGGTTGCCCGAACAGTTGCGGACAACACTGGATCGCCGACATCGGAATCGAAGGCAAGAAGCTCAAGGTCAACGGGCAAATGCTCGATGCCTATTACTTCTGCCTGGGCGGAGCGGTCGGCCTGTATCAGGGCATTGCGAGACCGGTGGGATATCGCTGCCTCGCGACTGAGGTTCCGGAAGCCATCGAGCGGCTTCTGCGCAGGTACCTCGCCGATGCGAAACCGGATGAGAACCTGCGGCATTTTTTTGCCCGGCACAGCGACACGGAGCTGCGCAACTTCCTGGCAGGAGAATTCGTGGAAGCGGTCGCACGCGATCTGCCGGAGGGACGCGTACCCAGTGGAGTGGAAGGTTAACGGAGCATCTGGAGAATCACAATGAGCAGCTTGTTTCCCATGTTCTTGAAACTCGAAGGCAAACGTTGCCTGGTGGTCGGCGCCGGCAAGGTTGGCGAGCCTAAGATCGCCGGGCTCATCGGGACAGGTGCGTGTATTCACGTGATTGCCCTGGAGGCGAGCGAAGCGGTGCATGAGTGGGCGAGAGCTGGAAAGATCACGCTGGAACTGCGTGCGTTCGGTGACGGCGATCTGGTGGGAACGTTTCTGGCGGTAGTCGCCACGGCCTCGCGCGCGCTCAACGGATCGATCTATCAGGAGGCGCAGCGGCGTGGAGTTCTGTGCAATGTGGTGGACGTCCCGGAGTATTGCGACTTCTACTATCCCGCGGTGGTGCGGCGGGGCGATCTGCAGATTGCGATTTCAACCAGTGGGCAGAGTCCTTCTCTGTCGCAAAAGCTCCGGCAACAGTTGGAACGGCAGTTTGGTCCGGGATACGCGCGCTGGGTTGCGGAGCTGGGGGAGACGCGAAGGCTGGTGCTGGCCAGTGATCTGGACCCACAACGCAAGCGCGAGTTGTTGCATTCGCTGGCGAGCCGTGAGGCTCTGAAGGCGGCATTGGCGGAAGAGTCGGCGAAAGACGAGACCTTGAACGACAGGAGGGTAACAGCATGAGCGGCAAGGTGTATCTGGTGGGCGCGGGGCCGGGCAATCCGGAGTTGCTTACGGTGAAGGCTCTGCGATTGCTGCGGAGCGCCGACGTGGTGCTGCACGACGATCTGATCGCGCCCGAAATATTGGATCTGATTCCGCCAACTACCCAAGTGCAGAACGTGGGCAAGCGCTGCGGGAGCAAGGCGATGCGTCAAGAGGAGATCAATTTTCTGCTGGTAACGCGGGCTGCTTCGGGATTGCAGGTGGTGCGGCTGAAGAGTGGAGACCCGCTGATCTTTGGCCGCGCCGGAGAGGAGATCGAAGAGATGCGACGATCAAACATTGAATATGAAATTGTTCCCGGTGTCACCTCGGCCCTGGGGGCCGCGGCAGCAGCGGGAATCCCGCTGACCCATCGGAAAACTTCCTCCACCCTGGTGTTGATGGCTGGCCATCGCGCGGCGGGAAACGACGACTCGGACTGGAGCCGGGTTGCGTCAGACGAATCGACCCTCATCGTTTACATGCCGGGTTACAACTACGCCGACATCTCCAGCAGGCTCACAGCCGCCGGATTCGCAGAACAGACGCCTTGCGCAATTATCTCCCGCGCGACAACTCCGCAGCAGCGGATACACCGCACGACGGTTTCGGATCTCCCCCGGGCGCCAAGGCTCGCATCTCCAACGCTGCTGGTTGTTGGTGAGGTGGTGAGATTCGCCGATCGCGGGTTAGCCGAGGAAGTGGCGAGCTTTCCTGGGCCAGAGCAGGGATTGGCTACCACGTTTGCCCGAAGCGTTCTTTTGCCGGTCGAGACCGCGAGACCAGATGAGGAGCCTTTGGCATGAAAGACAAAGTTGCAGAACTGCGGATTACCGCGGAAGCCTGGACGCCCGAGCGCGTCCTTGAATGGGCGTTCGATACTTTCGGAAATGCAGTAGCCATCTCTTCTGCTTTTGGCGCCGAGGGCATGGTGCTGATCGACATTGCTTCGCGGGTGCGGCAGAATTTTCGCGTCTTTACGTTGGATACCGAATTTCTATTTCCTGAGACCTATAACCTGATGGACCGGGTGGAACAGAAGTACGGCATCGTGATTGAAAGGGTTCTTCCGCTTGCTTCGCCGGAGGAACAAGAGCGGGTTCATGGTCCGGCGCTGTGGCAACGGAATGCCGATCAATGCTGCAATATGCGGAAGGTCGAGCCGCTGCGGCGCAAGTTGGGCTCACTGCAGGCTTGGATTACCAGCATTCGCCGCGATCAGACGGCGGCGCGCGCGCGCGCCGGCAAGATCGAGTGGGACGACAAATTCGGTCTGGTGAAGATCAATCCGATTGCCGACTGGACCTCAAAGCAGGTGTGGCGATACATCTACGAGCATGAAGTGCCCTACAACGCATTACACGATCAGGACTACCCCAGCATCGGCTGCACTCATTGCACGCGGGCGGTGCGGCCGGGAGAAGACCCAAGGGCAGGGCGCTGGTCTGGATCTGCCAAGACCGAATGCGGATTGCACATTATTCAACCGCAGGCGTTGAGCAAATCCGCCGGAAGCGATGCATGAGGAAGAATTTATGCGTGGGCCGTGGCGTCCGTCTTCTTGACGTAACTTGAGAGCTGCCGCGCCACTGCAATGAATGCTTTGTTGGCGACGGAGAGAGTACGATCGCGGCGGTAGGCGAGGCCGAGTTCGCGCCACAGTTCGGCGCCTTCCAACTCAATCAACTTTACGCGACCCGCCGCCACTTCGTCGCGCGCAAAAGATGCGCTGATTAGGGAGACGCCGAGATCGGCCGCGACAAAGCTCTTGATCATTCCGATGCTGGGCAATTCCATTCGGACTTTGAGTTCGGTGTGGTACTCGCGGAAAAGCTTATCCAGCAGCCGGCGCGTGTGTCCGGTCTTGGGCAGAAGCAGAGGATACTTCACGAGTTCGCTGACCGGCGCCGATTTCAACTTGGCGAGCGGGTTCTGGGGGCTCACCATCAACATGAGGCGGTCGCGGAAGATGGGTTGGATCTTCAAGCTGGGAGACTGCACCGGCAGGCTCAGGATGCCCACATCGAGCGAGCCATTCTCCAGTTTCTCGACAATCTTGTAGGTGAAGTTTCGATAGATGCTGATTTGCACATCAGGATAACGATGGCAGTACTCGGCAAAAACCTCAGGCAAAACATAGAGGCAAGTGGCTTCATTGGCGCCGACCATGAGGGTGCCACGGGGCGTGTGGCCATGGTCCGCGACGGCTACCAGCGATTCGTCGCGGAGACTCTTCAGGCGCAAAGCATATTCGTAGAAGATTTGACCCGCGGGAGTGAGCTTGACGGTCTTGCCCGAGCGGTCGAGAAGGCGGTCACCGTATTCCTGCTCGAGTTGGCGGATCTGCGCGCTGACCGCCGACTGGGAACGGAAGACTTTCTCTCCCGCGCGAGAGAAGCTGCGCTGCCGTGCCACCTCGAGAAAAGTAATAAGCTGATCGAAGTCCATGAGTAAGTAGAAGATTATAGCGGACTTCGCGCCTGTATAGTTACGGTCCGCCTGCGGAAATTCCGGGGTTTGCCTTGCCACACTGCATTCTGATAAGGTGCGCGGCAGCGGGTTTGCTCTCATTCATGTCCATTTCCTGCCCTCAGTGTGCCGCGTCCATGCCCGATACTGCGGCCTTTTGTCCGGGTTGTGGGCACGCCATGCGTCCTGCGGGGCGCGCTCAAGGAAAGGTCGGAGTGCTGCCTGAGACGGTGGCCGGCGCATTGGCATATTGCGTCGTACCAGCGATCGTTTTCCTCCTGGTTGAGCCCTATAGTAAGAACCGCTTCGTGCGTTTTCATTCCTTTCAGTGCCTGGGGTTGTGCCTGTCGGCGGTCGTGATTGGGGCGGGGCTGCGGGTTGCGGGCTACTTGCTGTTTTTCATTCCGCAGCTCGGGCGCCTGTTCTTCCTGCTGGTATCCATGCTGGTCAGCCTGGCGCTGGTTGTAATTTGGCTTGTGGCCATCGTAAAAGCCCTGCAGGGCGAGATGTACAAGCTCCCTTTGGTGGGCGACTTTGCGGAACGGCAAACGGTTTCGAGCTAAGACCCAGGAACGTTAGCCGGAATCGCCGATTGCTTCGGATTCCGCTTTCTGGTACCTTTCCGCAACGCCGCTCGCGACCAAACTGGCGCGACTGCGTGAAATCTAAGATGTTGAACTAAGAGACGGAGGAAACTCCAATGGCTTTTTGCAACCAGTGTGGCGCACAGATTGCCGACGGCACAACCACGTGTGCGGCCTGCAGCGGTCGCCCCGCAGCCGCTCCTGTCAGCACGGGTACGGGGCTTACTGACAACGTGGCGGGAATGTTGGCTTACGTGACCATCATCCCGGCCATCGTCTTTCTTGTGGTCGAGCCCTACAACAAGAGCCGGTTTGTCCGCTTTCACTCGTTCCAGAGCATTTTCTTCTGTGTGGCGGTGTTTGCCATCCAGATCGCGCTGTCGATTGCGACGGTCGTACCGTTCTTGGTTTTCCTCACTGCTCCTTTGCACGCGCTAGTCGCGCTGGGCGCGTTCATTCTCTGGATCATTCTTTTGCTGAAGGCGAACCAGGGCCAAATGTTCAAGCTCCCCGTGATCGGCGACCTGGCGATGCAACAGGCAGGCTAGGTCTAGCGTGTCAGCGGGAACTGAAACTGCTCGGGCTCCGTGGGAGCAGGGCTCGCTGCTGTTGGCAGGCTGGCCAGCGTTGGAAATGGGTTCGGCGCCGCAGCCATTCGGCGCCGTCGCCCTTGACTTTCTTCCTCTAAGCTGTCAATCCTATTAGCTTTTACCCTGTCCTTCGAAATGCCCCGGTTGTGGCCTTCGCGGGTCGGCGGAAATTTTGGACAACTGGGGAATCGATTGAAAGTCAGAGTCTTCTACCACGACAAGTGCTTTGACGGAGCTTCCTCCGCCGCGCTCTTCTCCCGCTTCTACCGCGAGCGCATCCGCGAAGACGCCAGCTTTGTCTTTTCCGGCCTGCTGCATCGCGCGGGAGCGCTGTTTGACGAATCTCATTTCGATGGTGACGAAAATGCCATCGTCGATTTCAAGTACTCCAGTTCGCCTAAGATCACCTGGTGGTTCGACCATCATGAGAGCGCTTTTCTTTCCGCTGCCGACGCCGCGCACTTTGAACGGGACCAGAGCAATCGAAAGTTCTATGATCCGGCCTTCAAGTCGTGCACCAGTTTCATCGCGATGATTGCGCAGCAGCGTTTTGGATTCGACCCTGGTCCCGTGGCGGACCTGGTGCATTGGACCGACATTATTGACGGCGCTCTGTATGCCGATGCGAAGACAGCGGTGGAGATGCAACAGCCCGCCATGAAGTTGACCATGGTCATCGAATCCGCTCCCGATCAAGGATTTGTTCCGAACCTGATTCCACTGCTGGCCATCAAGCCGCTGGCTGCCATTCTGGAAGAGCCGTTTGTTGCTCCTCTGTTGCCCCCGCTGATGCGGCGCCACGAAATCTCAATCGAGATCCTGCGGCAGCGGTCCGAGTGCAAAGACGGTACGATTTTTTTCGACATCACGGATCAAGATCTCGAGGGCTACAACAAGTTCATTCCCTACTACCTGCATCCTGAATCGATCTACAGCGTGGGGCTGAGCAAGAGCAGCTTCCGCGTGAAGGTTTCGGTGGGATCGAATCCCTGGGCTCCGCTGGAGCCCGCGGTCAATCTGGCGAAGATTTGTGAGCGCTACGGCGGAGGCGGTCATGCGCGCGTGGGCGCCATCTCGTTCAATGTGAATCAGCACGCGGCGGCGATTAAGGCGTCCCGTGAAATCGTGAACGAGCTCCGCGCCGCGGTGCGCACGCAAAAAGGTTAAGATCCGGGTGTTGCAATTTGAGTCGCAAGCCGAATTGCGAATCGTGTCACTGCACGGGAATGCCGCTGGCGAGACAGGCGGCAGGGTTGCCATCGGCCGAGTAGCGGATCGCTGCTGACTGGTCCGAGCAGAAAGCGCGCCGCCCAAAACTGTTCCCTCCGGGCGCGGCCACGAGGTGGTAGCCGGTTGCGGGACTTCCTGTGCATCCCGAGAGCGTGAATACATAACCGTACTTCTTCCCGCTGGCCAAACCGCTGGCGATCAGCATAGCTTGGTGTTCGTTGACCTCAGCACCGCCGAAGCCATCGAGATCGGACAGCGTACAGGTATAGCCCACCGTGCGATAGAGGTGGCTGTAAGTGGCTTCGGCAGTAAGAATAGATCGCATCGCCGCCAGTACCTGCGCATCGCCGCCGAATGTAGCTGTCGATATCAAGGTCGGAGACTGCATCGGCGTAGTCGTAGTCGATATCGACGTCGATTTCGCTGCGGCAGCGGCTTGTGCCTTCATCCCGTCCGTGACGCTCTTGAGGAAATCCGGGTCAGCCAGCGGCAGGCGAACCGTCACACGAACCTCGTTGAGTGTCCAAACGCCAGATTCCATTTTCATCGCGAAGGTGAGGCGCGGCATGAACGGAGTCCGCTGGAGCTGTTTATCTTTGTAAGTTTGAAACGACACTTCGATATCGTCCTCGTCCCCCCGCAGGGAGTCGCTTTCGACGGTCATCTCAAATTTCTTATTGGATTGAGGATCGTCCGCGGCCAGCATGACGGATCCGGTTTCAAAGGTTTGGAAGGTCGTTCCCTTGGTCTGCAATTGCCCGGCCAGCAGCGAGTATTGCTCCAACTTTGCCACTGCGCCTGACTTGGCCAGTGCGCTAAGGGTGGCTGCCGGTAGGTGCTTCACGAAAGTTCCAGGAGTCTTGCTGAAGAACATCTCCATCAGTGCCTGGCGGGCGGTTTGCGGAGGGGTTGGCGTGTCGGAGGGTGAGGCCCACACGGCGACGGCGGCCAGCGCCGAAAAAGCCAGAAGTTTTGCGAAGTACTTCACAGTGACACTCCTTGCCATTCCATGATCTTGCCATCCGATCGGAATCCTCACTAGTTACGGACGTAAGGACGGAACGAAAGCAGAAAAACGAGTGGGCGATCCCAATACCCGTGGTACTCTGAGGTTTTCCCGCGCCGCTGCATGCTCCCGTCTGCAACGAAACTCGACAGCGATGCCGCCCGGAGACGGTTGCTACGGCTGGTTGCTACTCTCGAATTCGCCAAAGGTATCTTGGTTTTGCTGATCGGCTTTAGCGCCCTTCTGCTTGTACACAAGGACGCGTGGGTGATTGCCGAAAGCCTGCTGGCGCTGTTGCACATCAATACCGACCGGCACTGGGCGCAGCTTTTTCTTGATTTTGCCGACCGCCTGACCGATGCCAGTCTGTGGACGGCGGCTCAACTTGCGTTTGCTTATTCCGTCTTGCGGTTTGCCGAGGCATACGGCTTGTGGAAGCAACGTACGTGGGCGGAATGGGTTGCGTTCGTGTCCGGAACCCTGCTTCTCCCATTCGAGATACGCGGGCTTATGCGTGGCATCACGATGCTTCGTATCGTGGTGTTCCTGGGCAATCTCGGAATTGTTTTCTACATGCTCTATCTGTTGCGAGCGGGACGCCGTCTGCGGGCAAGTCTTCCGCCGGTTGACGCCGAAACCGGCACGGGAAGCGACAGCTAGAGGAAGTCCGGTGGTCTTGATGAGTTTAGGGTTTCGCCGGGCTAATGGGATTGTCCCCGCGGCATAACGCCCAGCAGGTGAGGACTCCGACCGCGACGATTCCCAAGCCCTTGGCCCATGGGCTATCTAAGATTGCCCCGTTCGCGCCTATTCCCGCTGTCGGCTTGATCGCTGCCGCACATCGTTCGTCTCGAGTGGCCTGCTCACCCTCCCGCACGATGACGTCCGAGGATGCCGCCTGTTTTGATTTTCGGGCGACCGTACCGTGGTAGTGGATCTTGACGTCGTTCTTGTAAGCGACCACCTTCACTCTGCCATCGACGTCGGTCACATCGTACTGGGTCCACTCTTGCGTTATGGGAATCACGGTGAGGCAGTTCACCCGTACCCTCATTCCGCGCGCCGTACTCAGTTGCAGGCTGCCATGGTCGAGCACGAGCTCGTCGCCCTCGAATTGCACAATCGTGTCGGGTTGCACGGTGACGGTCGAGCCCTCCGCGTCGATTTTGGCGCTGTGATCCTTCGGGGTCTGTATGAGCGCGTCCGGGAAAATCGCCGAAGACTCCGGCGCGGGACTGCCATTCAGCCAGGTTCCCCCATCGCTATGGAGCATGGCGCGGTCAGTGCCCTGCGCCACGAGCGAAGCAGGCACAATGACGATCATCACGCCGCAAACGAGTTTGCGCCATTCCAGCAAACAGAGCCCCGCCTTTTCTCCGCAAAAACCGCTTAAGCAAAGGATAGCGTGCAGGGTTCCTGCCGGGTATTGGCTTGCGTGATGACCGCAGTCGGTGGACACTGGCGACCACTGGAACGGCTAGGCGCGGGCGAAGTCGATGTAGCCATGTTGCACGTCGGTGCGAATCAGTTTGACACGGAGTCTGTCTCCCACATCGGTTCCTTGGGACCCTTGTGCCAATAATCCCTCGATGTGAGGTTGCAGCGCGCGGACGAAGGTTCCCCGAGGAGTTACGCCGGTGACGATTGCATCGAAGATGGCGCCAATCTGGTGCTGCATCGCGACTGCAGCCAGCCGCTTGGACATTTCCCGCTCGACCTTTCGCGCCGCATCTTCCTTCTGAGTGCAGTTGGCGGCGACCGCCGTGAGTTCGTCATCCGAGTAAGGATTGGGCTGTCCCGCGAGCTTGGCCTTGACCAGTCTTTGGGTCACGATGTCAGGAAAGCGGCGGTTGGGAGCGGTGGAGTGAGTGTAATCCTGCACCGCAAGGCCGAAGTGTCCGGGCGAGGGATCGCCGGGCCGCTCCAGAACGTATTCTCCGGGGCCAATCAATTTGATGACGGCGAGCGAAACGTCGGCAAAATGATCGGGGTCAGCCGCCTTGCGCTTCACCAGAAAATCGTTGAGCGCCTTGGAATCCGGAGTTGCGGGAAGTTTCCCGCCATGCATCGCCGCAAGTTGAACGATGCGGTCCCAGCGCTCCGGCTGTTTCACAATGCGGCGCAAGGACGAGACTTTTTCAAGCAGGCGCGCCACCACGCCGTTGGCCGCAATCATGAAGTCTTCAATCAAGTCGGTGGCGTGGTTCTTCTGCTGCTGCACCACGTCGACCACCTGATCATTTCGCAGCAGCGGGAGAATCTCGTCGGTCTGAAGGCTGAGGGCTCCATTTTCCTGCCGATGGTTCTTGAGCTTCTGCGCCACCGTGTCCTGCAGGCGGAGTTGCGCCTGGAGGTCGGCCGAAGCGTCCACTTTGGCCGGGGCCGCTGCCGTGCCTTCCAGCCAGGCCCCCACTGAGTTGTATTGGAGTTGCGCCCGGTTGCGAACGAGTGCGCGATAGACGTCGCTGGTAGTCACATGGCCGCCGCCGTCCACCACAAATTCGATGACCACGCTCAACCGGTCCTGATTTTCCAGCAGGGAAGTCAGCCCGGTGGAAAGCTCTTCGGGCAGCATGGGGAAGATTCGGATTCCCGCATACACGGTGGTTGTTTCCGTGGCGGCATGTTGATCGATCGCGCTCTGTTTGGGGACGAAAGCGTCAACGTCGGCAATGCCGACCAGAATTCTCACATCGCCGTTGGACAACTGCTCCGCAACTTCGATTTGATCCAGGTCGCGTGAGGTGTCGTTGTCAATGGATGACCAAAGAAGATTTCGCAGATCGCGGATTGTCGGTCCGGCAGTGATTGCCGGAGGCTGAGTGCGCAAGGCTGCCAGTTGCTGTTCGACGGCGGGCGGAAAGTCGGGCTCAAATCCGTGTTGCCGCATGATTTCTCTTGCGGTGGCTTGCAGATCGATAGAAGAAGGATTGGCGTTGGGCATGAACTCCCCGTCAACGTTACGAGAGTCAATAAAAATCTTTCACCACAGAGGCACAGAGTCACAGAGAAAACAAGAACGGGAAAACCTATAGCTTTTCTCTGTGACTCTGTGTCTCGGTGACTCTGTGTCTCTGTGCCTCTGTGGTGAGAAGCTTTTGAATTTACTCGGTGACCACCGCCTTCACCAGATTTCGCGGGTGGTCCACGTTGTATCCTTTCTTCGTGGCGACATGATAGGCAAATAGCTGCAGCGGGATCACTTCGACGATGGGCAACAACAGTTCAGGAGCGGCGGGAACAAAGAATACGTCGTCGGCAATGCCAGTTACCTCCTTATCGCCTTCCGTCGCTACCGTCACCAGGCGGCCATGCCGGGATCGAACTTCCTTCATAACATCCAGAGTGCGGCGATAACGCAATACCGAATCGGGATCGCGGTGATCGCACGTCGCCAACACCACAACCGGAAGTTTGTCGTCGACCAGCGCGTTCGGTCCGTGTTTCAGTTCTCCCGCGGGGTAGCCTTCGGCGTGCGCATAGGAAGTTTCCTTGAGCTTGAGAGCGCCTTCGCGCGCGATCGCGTAATGCACGCCCCGCCCCAGATACAAAAACTTTTCCGCATGAAACTGTTTCTCGGCGAATTGCTCGGCGAGATCGTCCCAAACGCGAAGATTCTTTTCGATTGCATCGGGGAGTTGCAACAGCCGCTGCAGATAGGAGCGGGTAACCTCCGAGGTCATGCGGCCTCGCTTGCGCGCCAGGAACAACGCCATCAGATAGAGGACGGTCACCTGAGTGGTGAAGCTCTTGGTTGCGGGCACGGCCAGTTCCGGGCCGGCTCCCGTAATCAAGGCCGCGCTGGCTTCTCGAGGGATGGTGGCCTCGGCCACATTCGAAACCGCGATGGTCTTCACGCCGCGGGTCAGCGCCTCGCGTTGCGCAGCAATCGTGTCCGCAGTCTCGCCGGATTGCGTGACCACCATCACGATGGGTTCCACCGCGGCGTGCGTCGAGCGATAGCAGTATTCGCTGGCGTACTCCACGTCCACGGCCACGCCGGAAAGATCTTCGATCATGATTTCGCCGGCCAGTCCCGCGTGCCGGCTCGATCCGCTGGCGGCGATGATCAGCTTCTCGAAGGTGAGTAGAGCGCTCTCAATGGCGTGCAGTTCGCCGGGGAAAAGGATGTCGTCCTTCAGGTGCTGCTCCACGGTCTTTGCAATGGCCTGGGGTTGTTCGTAGATTTCCCGGCGCATCGCATGCGAAAAACCATTCGTTGCGGGGTTGGACTTGGCGTTGGTTGGATTCATGATTGACTGCGGCGAGAGTAAATCATTTGCAGCGCGTCGGGCAAACCGGGTGCGGATGTCACATACGTACAGCAACTTCAAAGAACGTCTCCCTTGCATCGCTTCAGGTATCCTCAGAACACCAAATCAGGACTCTCACGCGGTGCCAGCCTCAGTAAACCAGCGTGAGATAATGAGGCTACGTTGCGACGGCCCCGTAGCTCAGTTGGATAGAGCAGCGGTTTCCTAAACCGTTGGTCGGCGGTTCGACTCCGCCCGGGGCCCCCATCTGACTCCGCTGCTGGCATTGCCTTACCGGCGAACAATCTGATCAGCGCTGGTCACGATCGCGCGCCTAATTGTGTTCGCGGGACTCGCCTTTTGGGGCTGTTTCGAAGACCATTTTCGGAATTCAGAAGGGACCTTCCCGCAGCGGGAACCATAGCGCTTCGAGACAAGCTTTCTCCTTGACCTCATGTTTCGAGGCAGTTAGCGTTTGAAAGTGAGTTGTGAAATGAAAGACGGCGAACGGTGCGGGGAGTGTTTCAGGCGGGGCGGACTATGTACTTCGAGATCTTCCGTTCGAGCTTACCGAACGCATGGCGGGGCCACCGGGTGGAACTGAAGGATGGCGCAGACGACGAGGCGAGGTTGTTTAGTTAAATGGGAACTCTAGTTGCAGGATTTTCGGAACCGGTTGCCGCGGTTTTCTTGCTGGCAGAGAATCGGCTGCTGCGCGAAGCCTTGTTGCGCATCCTGGCGAAGAAGAATGATATCCAGGTGGTTGGGGCGGGATCGTACGGCCCGGATATATTGGAGCAGATTGTCGCGACGCGCGCCAACGTGGTGGTGCTCGATTCGGTCTCTCCGGTTCTGGCGGAACACAGTATGGTGCGCGAACTGCATCGACTGAACCCTGCCATAAACGTTGTGATGGTAGGTATGGAGGCCGACGAGGCAGTTTTTCTTCGCGTGGTGCAGGCGGGCGCCGTAGGCTTTGTGCTCAAGGACGCTTCCGCGATCGAGGTCGCACGCACCATTCGCGCGGTTGCCGCGGGCGAAGCGGTGTGTCCGGCCGTGTTTTCCCTAACGCTCTTTCAGTGGGTGGCGCGGCATCAACCCGTCGTTCCGAGTTCGCATCTCAAGAGCAGCCTTGGCCTCAGCCGCAGGGAGCAACAGTTAGTAGGCCTGATCCAGCAGGGGCTCACCAATAAGGAAATGGCCAACCGGCTGAACCTCTCCGAACAAACCGTGAAGAACCACATGCACCGCATGCTGCGCAAGCTCGGGGCCCCAGACCGTCTTGCGATCGTCGAGGTCTGCCGCAACGAAGGTCTCAACGTTTAGCCACGCCGGCGGCACTCGGCATTTCCGTGCTTCATCCTTCATCTTTCACTCTTCATGGAGCATCCCCGGCCTAAATTCGCCGTGAACGTGTTCGGTGCAGCCACCATTCTGGCAAACTCTCAGCGGAAATAGGTTTCCAGTTGACGGAAGGAGAACGACCGAAAATCCGGAATGACGGGATCCGCGCCCGCATCCCGGAGTAGAGGGGCTCGCCGCGCGTCCGCCACTCCCAGGCACCGCAAGCCCGCGGCCCTGGCGGACTTTACGCCCGAAGCAGCATCCTCTACCGCGAGCAGATGCTCGGGTGATTCCTGCAATCGCTCCGCGGCCAGCCGGTAGATGCCAGGATCAGGTTTTCCGGAAGGGACGTCATCGCCTGTGACAATCGTATGGAAACAGCATGCCAATCCAATTTCCTTGAGGGTCCCAAGGGCGCGGCGCCGGCTGGCTGAGGTCGCCACGGCACTAGGGATGCCTGCCTCCGACAGATGACCTAGGAATTCAACGACACCGGGCATCGGTTGAACCGCGTCGTTACGCTTTTGCAGCAACTCGTCCTTTCGGTTTCCATATTCGGCAATCTGCTCCGGAGCCAGTTTCCCCAGGAAGTGTTCGAGGATCTCCGCGCGCTTGTAGCCATCGAGGATAAAGTCCAGCTCTTCGTCGCGGGTTTCTCTGCCTAAGCTCTCCAAGAAAGCTTTCCAGGCCAGGCGATGGGCCGGATGGCTGTCGATGATCACTCCGTCCATATCGAAGACAACACCGCGCAACATGGTCAGTTCAAGCCTCAGGAAATCCGGGCCAGGTGGCCTGCGCCCGCCGATAGTTCTCCATCGTGCCGATGTCGATGAGGTAGTCGCGTATGGGAAAGGCGACCATTCGGCCGGTGAGCCGCGGCAGCACATGGAAGCCGATGTCGGCAGGGGTGTCTGGCGGGATAATCTCCAGCATTTCCGGAGTGCCGATCATCAATCCTGAGAACGCCCAATTGCCGCTGGGGTGGAAGGGCTTTTCCACGAACGTTTCGATCACGCCATTTGCGTTGGTGGTGACAATGCCGCAGCGGCGGGGGTCCGGAACCTGGTAGACGCCGAGAGTCGCAGCCGGCCGGCGATCGCGGTGCAGCCGTAACATGCCTTCGAGATCGGCGCGATTGAGAACGTCCGCATAGAACACCCAGAAAAGATCATCCGAGCCGATCCAACCGCGGTTGGCCCGCAAGGTTCCTGCGCTGCCCAGTAACTCCGCTTCTTCCACGATGCGTACGGGCGTGTCCGCTACATTCTGCCGCAAGAACTCTCGCACCGGTGCGGGATGGGCATGGAGGTTGATCATGACCTCGTCAATCCCCAGACGCTTACAGCACTGGAGCCAAAGGGCGAGAATCGGGACACCCTGGATGGGGACCAGGCACTTAGGAATGGTATCGGTGATGGGGCGCAGCCGAGTGCCATGTCCGGCCGCCAGCAGAAATGCTTTCATGGGCATACCTCCGGAGGAATGCGGAGCTAGTCCGAGCCGCTAGCTATCGCGGAGGCCTTGGGCACGAATACCCAGCGGGATCCACCCCGCTCGTCGCCGTCGATGAAGGGATCGTTCACAATCGCCTGCGCTCCCTGCGAGTCAAAGCCGAACGCCATCTCATGAACGCCCTCCTTGTGCATAGCCTCCCGAACGGCGGCTTGGTGCGCCGCCTCACAATAGAACAAGAGGAATCCTCCGCCGCCGGCACCCGTGATTTTCCCTCCGAGAGCTCCGCACTGAAGTCCGAGGGAATACAGTTTATCGATGCGAGGGGTGGAGATCTTGTGAGAGATCCGGCGCTTAGCCTGCCAGCCTTCGTGCAACAGTTCTCCAAATTGATGCAATTCTCCTCGTTCGAGGCTGGTGCGCATCCGTCCGCCCAGCGCCTTCACTTCGTGCAATGCGTCGACCGTAGTCTCGTTGCGGCTGAGCGTGGATGCTTCCTGCTCCTGCAAAATGGTCCAGGAATGATGCGCAGCGCCGGTGAAAAACAACATGAGATTCGATTGAAATTCGCGTAAAACGGGGGGCTCCAGTTCCACCGGCTCGACCAGCGTGGTCCCTTCGGGATGGAACGAGATGTAGTTCAGGCCGCCGAAGACGGCGGCGTATTCGTCCTGCTTCCCGACATGCTTTCCGAGAATGTGGCGCGCGACAAAGAAGGCGCGCTCGGCGAGGTCGTATTTCGAGAGGGGACGCCCGAGGTAGGTGCTTAGCGTCTTGAGAATATTGACGCACACGCTCGCCGAAGATCCCAGCCCGGTTCCGGGTCAGGTCGGCCGCATCGGTGAAGGCTCCCCGCTTCAGGCCTCCCGCCAGGCGCACCAGCTGCGCAGCGGACATATCCTCGCCCAAGGGATACCTTCCCGGCCGGGCCACTTCGCCTTCGATCTTCACCGTGGCCGGATCGGCTTTGGACAGATTGCGGTGGATGATGACTCGATCCCTAGGCTCAAGGGGAATATTATCCACCGCGTCCCCCGCCAGCGCGTGCGCCAGATTCACGCCGAGTACCTGCAGCTTTCCGTCGGCGGTGCGGCGAAAGACCTGCGCGTCCGTAAGTAGAGCATCCGGGGTAACGCCGCCCACCAGGTAGACCGCATCGCGCAAGCGAGTCTCCCCGTTGGTGAGGTGTTCGCCGGGATGGCGCACTTCGCCGCTCACCGTAATCGTGGGAGGATCTTCGAAGTCGAACCGGCTGAAGATGCGCACCGTATCGAAGGCCTTGAGGGTCACATCCTGGGCTGGGTGAGCATTGGTTTCACTGGTGTTATTGCCCGGTCCCGTGCCCGCCAGGGCATCGGCAAGATTGAAGGCAATCACCTGGGGAGCGTAATCCGGCGGAGCCAGGCGGATGATTTCGGCATGGCGCTCGGCGGGCTCGGGCAGAAGATCGGTGTAGGAATGGATCAGATCCGTGACCCGCATGCCTTCGCGGTAAGCGCGCTTGCCGGGATGAACGACGTGGCCGTCGAGATAAACGGTTTGCTCGCTGTAGGGCAGGATGGGCGAGATGCGGATCTTGTCGCCGTCCTGGATCTTGAAATCTTCAAGCGCGCTGGTTACCGCCTCCTGATTGTTGTTCTCCGGTAAATCGAGCCGCAGCATGGAGCGGCTTTCGTGGGCGACGACGCGCTCCACCTCGATGTGGCGGAGGGTGCCGGTGTTGAGCACGCCGCCGGCGAGTTGCAGCGCCTCGGCAAGATCGCCTTCGTGGTTCAGTTCGTAGATCGCGGGACGGCGCACCATGCCTTCGACGGTCAGCTCGGCGCCGAGCGGCGGAACCATAATGGTATCGCCGGGCTGCAGCCGTTCGAGATTCGAACGAACTCCGTGCAAAAGCAGATCGTAGAGGTCGATTTCCCCGACCAGTTGCGGGCCGCGGTAGTGGCGCAAAATCCGCAGCGATCCCCGAGCGGTGGGGCCGCCGGCCTGGTAGAGCGCATTGAGCGGCGTGGACAGCGAACTGACGTCATAAGCGCCCGGGCGCAGCACGTCCCCCACCACGTAAACCCGGACCGTACGCAGGCGGGCCAGAGAAACGTCGGCATGCACATCGCGAAACTCGCTGCGCAGTGTAGCCTGCACCAGCTGCTGCACATCCCCGAGACTGCGGCCGTTCACCTCGACCGCGCCCGCTTCCGGCAAAGCCACGCGGCCTTCGCGGTCGACCACGCGCTGCAGACGTTGCGAAATCCCGCCCCACAATTCGATGCTGAGAGCGTCTCCCGGACCGAGCACATAGTCCGTTCCCACCGGCAGATCCATGGGAAGTTCGTCGAAGTTGCCCGTACCGTTGCGGAACACGTCTTCGCCAAAACGAACCAGCACCGGCGATTGCCGGGAGAACTGGGTGTTGAGATCGTAAAGGGAAGGCACCTCGGCATACGGGTTTACCCGGCGGCGAATGGCGCCACGATCGTCTGCGGGCGCCTGCAGCGGCCGCTGTGCCCGGGTGTCGAGCCGGGAGCTCCACGCCCCTAATCCGGAATCGGTAGCCGAAGGGTAGGGCGAGCCCGGCGAATTGGCTCGGGAACGGGAAGCGAAAGAAGAGGAGTACGGGGAAAAAGAAGGCGCATCCATCGCACCGATCCTTGCTCCGGACCATGGTGCGGACACACCCGACGGTCCGGACACACCCGATTCTTCCATGCCGGCACTCAGCAGTCCTGGCATGGCTTCCGGGCTGATGCGGGGCAACGAGCCTGGGTCGGGCGGCGCTCCGTCGTAAGAGTCACGCTCCGGACTCTGCAGACCGGCCAGGCTCTGCCGCCGGCGATAGTCTGGAGGCGCTGGAGCAGCGGGTTGCACCGGGGAGACATTGGACGGCGCGGGCTCGGAGAATCCATCTTTTGAGAAGCCATCGTCTGGAATGGAATCTGACTGCGTCATCATCCGATCCGGCGGGGCCGGCTGCTCATGTTGGGCCCAGTACTTCTCCTCTTCACTCCCGCCTTGCACGGCCGGCGCCCTGGGCAGCTTTTCGATCTGCTTTTTCTCGATTTCCTGCCGCGTGGGTTTGGGCCGCACGTATTCGCGCTTCTCGATCTCCTGGGTCGCCAGAATGCGGACGTTGTCGTCTTCCCGTAACAACTGGAACAGCGCTTCATCGGTAAGATCGGCGGGATCGAGCAAGCGTCCCTGCTCGTAGGCTTTGCGCACCAGCACTCTCTTCACTTCCAGCAGCAGGCCGGGTTCACGGCGCAGAATTTCGCTGATGGTGGCGGCGGACAGCGAGACCATCGGTTCCGGGTCGCGCTCGTGGGGGTCGGCTTGGACTGAACTCCTCGGCTCTGGTACCCGCTCGCGATCGGACTGGGCCAACACTATTCGCTGCCCTGAGTTCGCCAAGAGCAGAAGGCCGAAGGCGAAAGTCGCCGGCGCTTGCCAGCGCCGGAAAATGTGCGGCGAAACGTATTTGAGATGTCGCATGAGGAGTTAATCCAGTCTGACCAGGAGTCGCGGCACGAGTGATTCGGGGGAGTCTTCAGTTGCGACGCTTAGAGTGGGCGACCGGCTCAACGTCAGTTTCATCGACTTCCACGGCTACGGAGCGCATGATGAGGTCCAGGGAGAAGACGACGCGGCAGCGGTCTTTCCGGCGCACGATGATGCCTTCGAGCCCCTGCATGGGGCCGCCGCATACGCGCACCCGGCAGCCTACGCGCAAGTAAGGATGAGGTTCCAGGCAGCCGCCGCTCGAGAGCCGCTGACGCAATAGCTCGATTTCGGCTTCCGGCAGGACGGCAGGCTGGCCGCTAAAACTCACCAGGCGCACCGCGCCGGGCAGTTGCAGAACTCTAAGCCTGTCCTTTAGCGCGAGGCGGACGAAAACGTAGCCTGGGAATAGCGCGAGCTCCAGTTCCTTGCGGTGATCTTTCCAGCGGCGCACGGAACGGTACAGCGGCAGAAAGCAGGAAATCGAGCGCTGCTCGATCTGCTGCGCTACGCATTTCTCGTGGCGCGAGCAGGTGTAGAGCGCATACCAGTTCAGATCGGTTCCGCCCTGCGGCAAGCTCACAGCAGCAGCGCTCGTCGTTGCTTCTTGCGCTTCTTGCGAGTTCATTAGCAGGTTCCCAGAAAAGTCCATTCGGTTGCAGCTTCGCCCCCTCAGCTCCCGGGAGCCTAGTAAGTTAAGTCCTGTTATTTCAATCTAATAACTGCTTATCGTGCGACCGTCAGTTTATCTTCCATCGACACTTGGCAGCTTTTCGCTCGCTTTAATTCTTCAATTCTTCAGTTCTGCGCCGTGCCCACCAAAATTGGGCGCTCCCGCACGGCGTTCAAAATCCCCGCCTCGGAACTCTCCAGCGCCTTGGTTCGGATGTCGACTACGGCCCAATAGAAAATTCCCCGGTTTTGCTCCGGCGCCAAGGCCAGAATCCTCATCCCGGGATGACGACCCAGAAGAAATCCACACTGGCCAAGTCGTTTCTCCGGTTGGTCCATGGCGATGATCAGAACATCCGGTTCCACCTGTTCGACGGTATCCGCCAAGTCGCTCTCGTTTTGAACTTCGCCCACGACCTCAATATCGGGCTGGTCGGCGATCGTTGCCATCACCAGTTCCCGCATCAAGCGCGGATGATTTGCGACCAGTACACGGACTCGTTTCACAAGGCAATCCCCAGCGCAGAGCATAGGTCGGCCAGCCCGCAAGCACAAGGTTCAAAAGCGATCTATGCTGAACCCCATCAGTGGTACTGGAGCAAACCAGGGGCGGAGTACTTACGTAGTTTCGAGGTGGTACCAGGGCTCGTACTAATAGGTACTAAGCTCTAAAGGACGTGGCTAGGAGCCTCTTTTGAGAAATGCCGAGTTCAAGGCGATCATGACGGATCGGAGATAGTCACGCTGGAATTTATTGAATTGCTGTTGGGCGTCTGGGTTTCATCGAAGCCTGGTCGACCCGGAACCCATCGGCCGGGAACATTGGAGAATCTAGCGTCCGCGATCAAGCCGACGCTGTGCCTATTGCAAACTCTTCGAGCCACGAAAATAAGGTGGTGTTCCGGTTGATTTCGCCGGAACACCACCCAGGATTCTTAGCCGGAGCTTACGCGCCGGCGCGCACGGCTCTGGCCAGTGGTGCGGTCTGAGCCTGCGCTTCCCGGCCAAAGTACAAGCGGTAGGAGTGGTGAATCCCATACATCACCGGGAAGACCACCAGCGCCGCCGGCCAGCTGAAGCGATGGCTGACCAAATTGACCATCGAGGTCATCCCCGCGCTGACTATGTAGTAGGGGAATGACAGTTGCACGATGCTCAGCCAGACGCGGCGCATGGCCGCGCCCTCGGCCACTTTGAGGATGCCCGCCACCGGAGCCGTCTGCCCCAGAAAGAAG
>Ga0187871_10001079_pt1 | contig 24387 bp, 22 predicted proteins | sample June2016WEW_16_1_FD_132988 | JGI IMG/M metagenome (GOLD analysis project Ga0187871, IMG submission 132988) | Peatland microbial communities from SPRUCE experiment site at the Marcell Experimental Forest, Minnesota, USA - June2016WEW_16_10 | ecosystem: Environmental > Terrestrial > Soil >...
GTGGACGAATTTTCAATTGAGCGATCTGTTCGGCAATCCGCCCGACAGCAATAACCGCAAGGTGCTGGTTACCTTCAACGCATCGCCGTCCGGCCCGCTCATCGTTTCGCCGAATCCCATGCGCCGTCCGGGTATAGTAAGCGGGGGCCCGAATCTGGTGATACAGGATAATAGCAACAATGCCAGCGATCCGGTGAGCAGTCGTGGAGGCGGGGTAAAGATGACCTTTGACGTGCCGGTGCCGAACGCCGGCGATACCGGCGTGACGGTGCAGGCATCGATCGCTATCTACGATATACTCGGGAATCTTGTCATATCGGGCCAGAACAGCCGTTTCATTTATTACAACGGTTCACAGTGGATACTGGATAATGGGGGCGGCGGCGAGTCGGTAGCGGGTCTTGTCGGTACGGGCAGCATCGTTCGTCCCGCGATATACTGGAGCGGTGAAAACGGTCGCGGCATGGCGGTCGCTCCGGGAGTATATCGTGGCGTCGTTGCTCTGCATTACGCGGGCAGCGGCAAAGCAAGTTACGGCGATCAGCACAGCTCGGCGAACATCGGAGTGATGCACGCCGCAAGGTAAGAGTGATAGTATCGTTTCGGATTTTTCAAGCCCCTCCCATTGAATGTGTGGAGGGGCTTATTTTTATGGAGCGAGGGCAATGTATCCGGTCTGAAAAGAAAAGATAAGCCCGGATCGGGATAAAAGAGCGGTTGTAAAGAGGAGGGGCACTATTTTCCATGCGTCTTAGTGAAGTTTTCAACACGAACGGCACCGTTTTCAGTTTTGAGTTTTCTCCGCCGAAGGATACCGCTGCGGCGGAAAAGCAATTTTCGGCAATAGCCGACCTCGCATCGCTCAAACCGACATGGGTAAGCGTCACCTATGGAGCAGGCGGGTCTACCCGCGAATTGACCCGAGATCTCGTTGTGCGGATTCAAAAGCAAACCACCCTGATGGTGGTCGCGCACCTGACCTGCGTCGGATCGTCTCAAAAGGAAATCGGCGGTATTCTTGAGAATTATCAAGAGAACGGGATTGAAAACATCATGGCCTTGCGCGGCGATCCTCCCCGGGGTGAAATGCACTTTGCAAAGCCTGAAAACGGGTTCGATCATGCGGCCGAATTGGTCGCTTTTATTCGGAAGAATTTTCCTGCAATGAGCATCGGCGTAGCGGGTTACCCGGAAGGTCATTCCGATACGCCAAACCGGCTGAAAGAAATCGATTATTTAAAGGAGAAGGTCGATGCGGGGGCGGATTACCTCTGCACCCAGCTTTTCTTCGATAATCATGATTATTACGATTTTTGCGAACGGTGCGAAATAGCAGGGATTTCGATTCCAATCTCCGCCGGAATAATGCCGGTTACTTCGCGCAAAACGATGCTGCGCATGGCCGATCTGGCGGCGCGCAGCCGATATCCGGCGCCGCTACTCAGAGCGCTGATCGGAGCCGACGGCGATGATAATTTTGAAAAGGCGGGAATCCATTGGGCGACCGAACAGGTGCGGGATCTTATCGATAACGGGGCGCACGGTATTCACTTTTATACGTTGAACCGGTCCCGCGCCTGCCTGCGAATCTACGAGACACTTGGACTGGGTTCGTCGCGGACAATATCCCGATAGTAAATAATCATTCGCCGTAAAGATCGCGGAAAGCGCGCTCATGTGCGATCCTTACGGCGTATCCGACGAATGTCCGTTTACTTATACTCCACTGCCCGACTTTGCCGCTTTCTTCGCCTTGATTTTATCCCATTTCTCTTTAGCGGTTAATTTCGGCTTGTTCGATTTGTTAACTCCCTTATCCATGCTTTTTGCCATTCAAACCTCCTTGGTTCAGGGTGATCGATCCTCATTTCAGGAAGCGATGAATTATTAATCTATTGCAGGGCAGACTAAAAAGTCAAGTCTGCGCGCAGCGGGGTCGAGTTATCATGTCGTGCAAAACCAGGATGCCATTACGGCGGCCATGGATAGATGCCGGGTGAAGAAGTATTTTTACACCGTTTTTGTAATCAGGGTTTTCGAAAACCGAATCGCGGCAAGGCGTCTTTCTTCTCTTGCTGTATTGATGAAACGCTGGTTTTTCGAGGGGGACGAATTTATGAACCTGTTACGGGCATCTGCGAAGGGAGACCTTGCAGCAGTTAAAAAGTTTGTAGCCGAAGGGGTTGATGTCAATGCAGCAGACGGAAGCGGTCGAACGCCGCTTCTTGAGGCTGTATGGGCCGGCCATATTGATGTCGTCAAATTTCTGGTCGAGAAGGGCGCGCAGGTCGATCTGGCGGATAAAGCGGGTTATACGCCGCTCATGCGCGCCTGCGAAGAGGGACACCTGCCGGTGGTCACCTACCTTATCGGCAAAGGCGCTTCCGTTAATTCCCGGGGGAAAGTGAAGGGAACAACGCCGCTCATGCTCGCCGCCGAGCAGGGACATGTGAAGGTTCTTGAAGTCCTTGTCGCTCATGGTGCAAAGATCAATGCCGTCGATCAACTCGAGGAAACCGCGGTATCCCGCGCAAACCAGATGAATCAAGATAAAGCGGCCGCATTTCTGGAATCGAAAGGCGGCAGAGGAAAACCGGAGCGAAGCAGCCTCTCGCACTATGCTTCAAGGGACCGTGGTAAGCAATCAGTAAAAGCCGCTCTGCCGCAATGGAGCGCGGCGGCATCCGAATCGGGTATGGACGATGAAGAAATGGAAAGGAACGCGGGCGGCAACGAAGAAACACCCGATGAATAAATCTTAAAAACTAACAGCGCTTACCTCTCCCCTATGATCGCATCGGTATCATTTGATGCTGCGGTACAATTATCGAAGGCGGCCCGGGGCGATGCGTTCGCATAACAGTAGCAGCACTCGTGACCGCAAGTATCGTACCTGCCGATATCCTTGCTTGGGATGCATCGGCAGCCGGGACGCTGGCCCTTGTCTTTTGCCCTTGCGTATGCGTTCAGGAAGCGCATAAGGCTTTCGTCGTTTCCCCAGAGCCGCCGGGCCAGGCTGTCGTCGATACATTTCCCCTCCTGAACTCCAAACAGTTCATTAGTCGATCCTCCGGCGCAGGTAACCCCCCGGATGTTCCAGGCGACCAGTTTTTCTGCGAGACGACTCAGGAGAGCGGCCTTATTAACGCTATTCCAGCCGCCTGAGGTTATGCCCGCGTTACGAAGATTGCGCTTTACCTTTACGTATTCGGTCATGAAACTGATGGTCAGGCGCTCGGTATATTCCGCAAGCTGGTCGCCGATTCTGCAAATTCGAACCATGAGCTGCTCCGGCCCGAGGGACTCCGTCGTAATGAGGGGATCGAAACGCCAGAGAACGCGCTCCCGACCGATCATGGCGGCAAGTCGCTTGAAGGTTTCAATGCGTTCCGGGAGGGGAGGGACGCCCCTCTCAAGCCCCTCGCTTTCGTAATCATTCAAAGTAAAATGAAAGTAGTAGGGGATGCCTCTGCGGTCGATCTGCTTGAGAAGAGGCAGGAATGGAGCGGGGTTTTTGGTCCAGAACACGATAAGCCGAGCCTCGCGAAGCGAAACGTAGCTCGATCGCCCGTTCCAGGGATTGACCCACCGAACATAGCCCGCTGCAAGCCTATTAATAAACCATGATCCGTAGAAGGCCGGGATATCCGTGGATCGGCTGGCGGAGATAATAACCGGCGCTATGGCTTCCGCCGGTGCGCCGTGATCCGTCACGATCGTGATTCGACGATGAAGTTGCATCAAATTTCAGCATTCATTCCGGTTGACTCAAAAATGCAGGCTGCAATTTTCATCAACTGTTTTTTTCAGGATATCCAACGGTCTGTCCAAAGAGTATCCGCTGGTCGGCTCGTAAATTTAATTTTGCCGCAAGACCGGATTTATTGCAATTATGAAACCATGATGCCAGACCTTGCGACGTAGCAAACAAATAAACATTGCCTGCAATGAGGCCGGTGTCGGCATAATAATATGATTTTTGAATTTCAGGATCACGCAGTCCGGGCTCCTGGTAACCCGAGGTATTGGCAAGCTTATTCACATCCGCGATGTAGATGAGACGAACCGGAGCCTTGGCGGCGAGATTCGCCTGGCCATGACTGATTGCAAGCGCGCGCAGGTCGCCCGCAACGACCGGATCCAGCCGATGATGAACCGCGTTAAACAGATAAATGCCTTCCCGCAAGGCAACATACAGATCGATTTCCTGTGAGTTACTTGCGGACGCGGCAGTTCTTCCGGGAATTCCAAACGGGCCGATTGTGCGATTTACCCCGCATGCCGCCCAGAGAAGGTTTGAAAGCGCCTGCGCGGAAAGAGGTTTATCGCTTATTTCACGGATAGTTTTTCTCTGCTTTAATGCTCTCAGTACTGATGTATCACGGCCGCGTGTCGGTCTCGGCAATGTTATTGACGGCAGGTTCCGTGAAGAAGCCGGATTTCCGGGCATGGAAGCTGCGGTGGATCTTCTTTTCCCCTTTTTTTGAATCATCGTATCCTTCCCCAAAACCCCCAAACGATACTTATGGTATTGGATTCTTCTATTCCGACTTTCGTGCATTCAGTATGAGTCCCAACAGGATGGCCAGCGTGAGCGTAAACGATCCGCCGTAGCTTAAAAACGGCAACGGGATGCCCACCACCGGCATCATGCCGAGCGCCATTGAGGTGTTGAAGAAAACGTGAATGGCGATGATTGATACGCTCCCGACGATCAGCAGGTTACCGAACCTGTTGCGGATCGATTGCGTAAGGTAGAAACCACGGGCAATCAGAAAAAAGAATAGACAGATGACGAGGGTGCAACCGATAAGGCCGAACTGTTCTCCGAGTACAGAAAAAATGAAATCTGTCTGCTGCTCCGGCAAAAAAGAAAGTTTGCTCTGGGTGCCGTGAAGGTATCCTTTCCCGAATAAAAAGCCTGATCCGATAGCCACCTTGGATTGAATCACCTGATATCCGGCGCCGAATGCGTCCCGCTCGGGATCGACAAAACTTATTATCCGCATTTTCTGGTAGTCCTTCAGTATCCGCCAGACAATGGTAATAATCGTAGCGGTAAAGAGGTTGGCGAACATAACTCCGGCAAAGATGAAAAGATGGGGCCTGGCTGCGTACAGGGCCGCTATGAGAAGCAGGAAAAATACACCCCACGGAATTGCTCCGGCAAAGCCGATATCTTTCCCGTTGGCAAAGCTCATGATGAGGGGGACGGCCGAAAGGACTAGAGAGATGGCGGGTGAAATGAGAAACGCCACTTCGTTCAACTTGAGCCCTGCCCAGTAAAAAAGGGGAATAGCCATTGCGCCCAAGACCATTGCAGTGCCGAGGTCCGGTTGCTTCAACACCAGGAGAAACGGAATTCCTATCAAAAGTGCCGGCACGATAAAAGTTGAAATACGTTCGAGGCTGATTTCATGGTCGGAAAGATAACGGGCAAGGGCGAGCAAAAGGCCGATCTTGGCGAATTCAGAGGGTTGCATCTTGAACCCGCCTACGGCAATCCACCGTTCCGCTCCCTTTGCCGACGAGCCAATGGCAATTGCCAGCAAAAGCATAATTATTGACAGACTAAACAGGACATACGCAAAGGAGGAAAAGAAACGTCCGGGAATGGAGACGATGGTGATGATAATGCAGATGGCCATGATCACCCACATGATTTGCTGCTTATAGAGCCCTGCCAGGGGTCCGGTTTCCGCAGTATAGGTTGCGCTGTATACCATGAAGATCCCGATAACCCACAGGGCCAGCGCAGTCCAGAAAATGGGGAAATCGAATTTAATAAATTTGTTTTCTTCAATCATACCTGTAACCTTTTGCTGGTGATCCTGAAAATCGTAAGCGCCGGCGCCGGCATTTGCCGGTCAATCGCCCCTTCCAGTTCCGGAGACAGTCTTCATGGATCCGTCCGATCCGGTTCCGGCCTTGTACTGCTGCACAATGGCTTTCCCTTCTTCGGTTTCCGAAAAGTAATATCGCAGGATATTGCCGGCTATCGGCGCGGCAACCGAGCCGCCGTGACCGCCATTTTCGACTACCACCGCGACGGCGATAACCGGCTTATCGATCGGCGCGCAGGCAATGAAAATCGCATGGGTTATTTCACCCTGGGGGTTTTGGGCGCTCCCGGTTTTCCCGCCGACCGGGATGCCGGGGACCGCTGCCAGTCCTCCAGTCCCGCCCGGTTCCATTACCTTAACCATGGCGGTATGCAGGGTAGAAATGGTATACGGATTAAACCTGAGTGAATCTTTTACAACCGGCACATATCGTGTCACCACCGCGCCTTCGCGGTTTCTTTCCTCCTTAACGAGGTGCGGCTGAAACAGCAAATTTCCATTGCCCAGGCCGCCGACGGCCATGGCGAGTTGAAGGGGAGTCACCACCTGAAGCTGACCGATCGCCATATCCAGCAGCAGGCCACGTGTCCAGACCCACCCCTTGGCTCGATACCGCCGGTTATAGGCGGCTTCACCGGAAATCCATCCCTCTTTTTCATTTGGTAAATCGATGCCGGTGATTGATCCGAATCCCATCTCTTCGGCGTATTTATTGATGGCCGCATCGCCAAGGAGGAGTCCTACCTGATAGAAATACACGTCGCACGATTGCTGGATTGCGCCGATAAGATCGAGAAAACCATGGCCTCGCTTTTCCCAGCAATGCGCAATGCGCGATCCGAATTTATAGGCTCCCGTGCAGGGAGATGCCATCTTGCTTGAAGCGTTGAGTTTCCCTGTTTCAAGACCAGCCAGAGCGGAAATCAGTTTAAACGTGGATCCCGGAGAATAGGTTCCTGCTATAGCGCGATTATTGAGGGGGAGGCTGGGATCCGTCGCGACCGCCGCCCAATTTTTGCTTCGCAGCGTCCCCGCCATGGAAAAAATATTCGGATCGACGCCCGGATGGCTGAACATTACAAGCACCTCGCCATTCCGGGGATCCAGCGCCACAACCGCTCCCTTGAATGAATCCGGAAACGACTCGGCTGCCTTACGCTGTAGCCGCGCATCAAGGGTTAAGTACAGATTATTTCCCGGGATCGGGTCAACGCGGGGGACATCGGGAACCAAGCCTTTGTTCCGGCCGTAAGCATCCACTTCGATATACTCCTGACCGCAGATGCCGCGCATGGATTTTTCATACTGTTGCTCAAGCCCCGATCTCCCGATAAGGTCGCCGTAGTAATAGTCGCTTTGTTTCAGGGAGTCAAATTCGTCTTCCGGGATTTCACCCATGTACCCCAGCGTATGGAAGGCGCTTTGGCCGAGCGTATATTCACGGCGGGATTCCGATACAACAGTGATGCCGGGCAATTCGAGGGAGTGTTCTTCCACGATGCTCATGAGATCGAGCGATACATCCTCTTTGAGTCGGGTCTGGTCGTACCGACGGCCGTAGGCTTTTTTAATTGTCGCCTCGAGCTCGGCCGAATCGAAAACCGCCGCTCCGGAGGAATCACGGATCTTACAGAGCTTCGCTATGATCCCTTTCCGATGTTTCAGTTTTGAAGGAATTACGCAGATGGAGTAGGAGGGTCGGTTGCGTGCCAGAATCTCACCGTGGCGGTCGTAGATGCATCCGCGTGGCGGAAGAATGACCCGCAGGCGCATGCTGTTTTCCTTTGAAAGGCGAATATTAAGATCAGCCTGGAAAAGCTGGAGATAGGCAAGCCGGAGCATGATGAGGAAAAAGAAGACCGCTACCGTGACAATGAGGAAGACGCTCTTCGAGTTCCGCTCCTGCTGTTCATCTTGCAAATGTACGGCAAACTCCATGAAGCTACAACCGTGGGGTGGAAGACCCGAAAAAGTGATTCTTGAAATACGGAATGAGTGCGAACAGCATCGAATAGAGCGCTCTCGGGAGAGTCAGGACAAGGCAATGCCAAACGATTCCTCCTGATCCCCCTGATTTTATCAGTTGCACTGCCAGATAGACGGCGTCATTGACGAAGAAGGTCAAAAGCAGAAGTACCATTTGCACAATCATATCGACGCGCATCATTCGAACATTGAAAATGCCGGCAAAAAAGCCCGCAATTGTTTTCGATAAGGCATTCTGTCCCAAAATTGATGGCGAGTAAAGATCTCCGGCCAGGCCGAGAAAAAATCCCGCCCACAGGGCTGGCATCGGGCCGGTCCTGTACCCCAGGAAAAAAAGAGCTACCAGGGGGAGATCGGGATGAACCCCGAAGATATCGATGAGCGGCACCATGGTCGTCTGGAGCATGAAACAGAGAAGAAATAAGCCGAACCACTTTAGAAAGGTCGTGTTCATGGTTTTTGCTTTAGGGAATCGAGTTGCTCCGTGAAAGCAGCCCATTGCGGTGGGCGCTTAATGACAAAGAGTTCTTCGAGGTGCTCGATATCTAAGTTCAGCTTTATGGTCGCCCGCTTGAAGAGCGGATCGCGTTCGAATGAAACTTTTCCGATGATTCCCACCGGGAACCCGCGCGGATAGATGCCGCCAAGTCCCGTTGTTATAACCGTATCGCCGGGGAGAACATCTTCATGGACACGCAGATGGGTGAAAAATTCGATGCCATTTTCGGTTTCGAGAATGCTGATCGTTCTGCTGCGCCGAGCCATGATGCTCACATGGTTGAGCGGATCTCGGATCAATTGGACAAGAGATAAATCGGGCATTACCTGTACGACCTTGCCAACTACGCCCTGCCGGGTTACGACCGGCATAAAGGGCAGTATGCCCTTGTTCGTTCCGACGCTTATTACGACGCTCTTGAAAATGGGAGAGGGATCGCGTGCGACCACCTGTGCTGGTACGAGGGGCAGCGGCGTCGATTGATCGAATCCCAGCAGATCCCGCAACCGCACGTTTTCAGCTTCCTGCTCCTTGAGTTGCGCCACCTGCGCGTTCAGGAGGGCGATATCTTTTGTCAACTGCTCATTTTCAGCATAAATGTTTTTTGCCCGTGTAACCTGGTCGACAGTGATCTGGACCGGATAAAAGATGCTGATGGTAAGTAAGCGCGCGGTGCGAGCCTGCAGATGGGGAGGACTGGAGACCATCCAAAGACTGACCATGCAGGCGGCGCACATCGACGCAAACAGCCGATACCGGATGAGGAGTTCAATGACCGTACGCATGGAACCGAAAGGGGGGAAGGATTGGCCGGGCGTTCATAGGTATCCATCAATAAGAGGTGCGTTTGACCCACCGCAATCAAAACCGGCGCGCCAGGCGGCGTCTCGCTTACCGGTTACTGCGCCGGCCGGATGCCATGAGCACCGGCCGGTATTGGTCGAGATTCTCGATGATTTTCAACGCGCCTCGCGCAACGCAGGTGAGCGGTTCGTCGATAACGTTGACCGGAAGATTCGTCTCCTGCCGGATACGTTCGTCGAATCCCCGGAGCTGGGCGCTGCCTCCGGTCATAATAATTCCTTTGTCAAGTATATCTGCGGAGAGTTCCGGAGGCGTCCGCTCCAGCGCCTGCTTGACAGCCTCAATAATGATGGCTATCGGCTCGCTGAGCGCATCGCGGATTTCGGTGGAGGATATGCGCAGAGTTTTGGGAATACCCGCGACGAGATCCCGGCCTTTGACCTCCATTTCAAGCTCTTCCGGAAGCGGAAATGCCGAACCGACCTGGATTTTTATCTGTTCCGCGGTGCTTTCGCCGACCAGAAGGTTATAGGTCTTTTTCAGGTAGGAAATAACCGCCTCGTTCATTTCGTCGCCGGCGACTCTCACTGACACGTCGCAGACCGTGCCATTTAAGGCGATAACCGCGATCTCTGCCGTTCCACCGCCGATATCGATAATCATGTTTCCCGATGGTTCATGAACCGGAATACCCATACCGATGGCCGCGGACATGGGCTCGGCGACCAGATAGACTTCACGTACTCCCGCATGCTGCGCCGCATCAGTCAATGCCCTTTTTTCCACTTCGGTAATGCCGGAAGGCACGCCGATCACGGCCCGGGGCCGGAAATAAAAGCGATATTTTTGTACCTTTTTAATGAGATAATTCAGCATGTACTCGACGAGCTCGAAATCGGCGATGACGCCATCTTTCATGGGGCGTATCGCTTCAATTTCGTTCGGCGTACGGCCGAGCATCCGCTTGGCTTCAAGGCCGACGGCCCGCACACACTTGTTAACTTTGTCAATAGCGACCACCGATGGCTCGTCGATGAGCAACCCGCGTCCGCTCACATAAATCAACGTATTGGCGGTGCCGAGGTCGATGCCGAGGTCGTTTGAGAGAGGGAAAAAACTCATACCCATAGTAATATATCCTTAATGTTATTATCGTTCGAATAAAAGCACAGCACGAAAGCGATGGATTTTGGGGATTTCAAAATCCTTTCAAAAATACAATACGTTCGACTACAGGTGCAGTGATTACGCGGAGATGAAAAAGCGGAATAATCCGGTTGTGCGTTTCTGTGTGTGATGAAGGCGGATTAGTGTGTAAGTATGGGTACTGCGATGACCGATGAATCGGATGCCGAATTCGGTTTTAATATCTGCGGCTGAGAGGCCGGAGTATTTCCCGCCAGTTGTTTTTCTACCGCATGAGGGATGTGCAGGGCATAGGAGAGGCCCAAGAGCCATTTCTGTTCAAGGGAAGCGCCCGGGATAAGAGCCGGCTGAGTAACCCCGTAGTCGAAATCGCAGGTAATCGAATTTATTCGCAGGCCGACCCCAAAGTGGACTATATTCGATGGATCGTGAATTGGTACACCCAGACGTGCGGCAAGACATGGCAAAATCCATGCCTCTATTCCAACAGGCATCATGAAACGCTGATAAACTGCGCTATACACGATATCGGCGGAAGCGGTAAAGGGCATTGCAGCAGATTTCAGAGTATCGGTCCAGGCTGCGCCCGCCCGGACATAACGCGGAAGACTTATCGCGCCGCCGAACCACGCGAACCGTGCAAGCGAGGTATCGAGCCGCACATAGTTCCGGAGCGAACCGCCGAGCGTCACCTTGCCGGGAACAATCTGAAATAAGAACCCGGGTGAGTAGGTAACCGCCTGGTCATTCACCACGTCGCCCATACGATCCTGGTAAAAATCAAAACAATTGCCCATTGCAAATCGCCCAATTTTAAATCCGCCGGTAAGCGATGCCTGCAACAGTTGCCATGATGCAGCGGGCCCAATTCCCTGTTCTGTCGAGGTGAGATACTCCGTTGACCATGTCGTCAACGAAACGCCGGCAAACCATTTCTTGAACATCCAGGCAGCTTCAAGTTTGCCTTTAGTAAGATCGCCGGTATTATCATCTCCGGGCAGACTGCCATATTCCACCGAAATAAATGGCAGTTCCGCGAATGCCGGCGAAGCAGCGTTGTAGAAGGCGAACCCGCCTCCCGGGATCGCGGTTCCCACGCCGCCCATGGCGCTGAGGCGCGGCGTGGTCGGTTCGTCGGCGATTTGCAGGCGACCCAGATCATCGATTTGAGTCTGAGCCGATGCACTGCCTAATAAACAGAGAACCACTGCCAGGAATGATCGTTGTTCAGCTGAGATAATACCCATGACAATCCCGGAAAATGCTTTCCCTTGAAAAGTATCCACCTCTCGTCGACCATTTTCAATGGGTAATCGTTACTTAAAACGATATTGCAACATCGAACTGCTGATCCAACCCCTCCCATATGCGGTCGGTCGAAGCGGCATAATTAAACCATGTGTTCTTATGCAAATAGTTCGTAAGATTATAGGCAAATCCGACCGAATAGCGGGGACTGAATTCATTCGCATACAATACTCTATTATTGAACAAATCGCTGTTGATGGTCACTTCGCCGATCCCCGCCCGGACGTAGAAATTATCCCATTCGCGCCACTCTGCGCCAGTTGACAGTGTAACATCTCCCTGGTCGGAGCTTTGCGTCGAATCGCCGTAGATGGATATCCGGCAATCGAGGTTCCAGATGAGCGGCCGGTCCGCAAGCGATGTTCGAAGGCTTGATCCCAGAACAAGATTTGGCTGGTACTGATCTGTTTCATCCAGGCCGTTCGTATCGATAGCGACCCAGTTCAACCGCGTCCCGATATTTTTGAGTACCGCCGCCAGAGTCCAGACGCCGGGAATAAGGCGGTACTGGGCGGCAAAATCAAAAGAGCCGGTGCTGGTTGCGGTCGTGTAGGTGAGACCGCCATCTCCATTATAGGCCGGGAGACTCTGATAGAAAACATTGAAGCAAGCGCCGATCGAGAGTCTGCGCGTTGCGTAATAGCTGACTGAGCCCATAAAGGTGAGCGTCGTATAGGATGCGGAGGGTAGAAGGTTTTCATTGGCATCATAGAGATCGCCCAGGTTGGGATCTCCCCGGTACAGCATAAATAATCCGACACCCACCCGAGGCGGAACATGAAAATCCCACGAACCGTAGGCATCCATGCGGCCGAGCGACCTGACGGCCGTACCCGCAGCGAGCCGTTCTTCCTGCAGGGTTGCCGGCATAGCCGGGTTCCACCATGAAGCATAAAAATCCGGCGCTGCAGTAGCTGCGCCGCCGAGCGCCGTAGCCTCGGCACCCACCGGCAGTAGCAGATAGGCGCCCGCTTCACCGCCGGTTCCCGCCGCAAACGTGGCGACCGGTGCGGCAAGGAGCGCTATCCCAAACAGCCACACCTGAGGGCGCTTGCTACTACATGGCCTTCGCAACAACAATCTTCCCAAAGCTTCGTTCTCCCGTGCTTGCCGTAATTTTGTAATAGTAAATACCCGGAGCCGCCAGTCGGCCAGAATCGGTTCTGCCGTCCCATATATCCAGAGCCGCATTGGTGCTGCGGCCGCTGGTGGTTGAGGCTTTTCGGGGCTGATTATTAATTACCAGACGGGTAAGCTGCATGTTATAATCGTAAACCTTGATCGTCACATTTGCGTCGCGGGTCAATTTGTAAACAAAGGTCGTGTACGATTTTAGGAGCGATCCGCTGGAAGAAAAACCGCTGGTCAGGATGCCCGGCAAGGCATACGTTTCCGAAAGACCGCCGCTGATGGTCTTCGCTGGCCGCATGGTATATGCCAGCGAATCGGTAGTAATGCCCGGTATTTCTATCCATGAGGAATAAAGTCCGGTTCCGGTGGCGATAAATAAATGTCCCGTCGAATCGTGGGTCGGTATGAACACAATATCGTTGTATTGTTGCGGTTGCGGGATTACTGTTATGTTAAGCCGGTTGAGAAATGCAAATTCATTGACAATAGGTTGCAGGGGCGGCGTAATGGTATCCGCATCGGCCAGGGAATCGCGAAACACCTGAATGCGATTATACCCTTTATCGACGGCATAAAAACAGCCGCGGCTTGCCGGCGCTATGATCGTCTGTGGTGCGCTTAAAAGGAGCGACCAGGTCTTCGTGCCGTAATGGTAGCGGAAAAGACCCGAATCCAGCGCGTTTTTCGCCGTATAGTAAATGAGTGCGTACAGCAGGGGTTTCGGCGTTTGGCTGTAGCCGTTGGCAAAAACCAAGGACAGGGAGTCGAACGTCATTGAGTTCGACAGCGCCGTCGTGACGGTAGTAGAATCCCAGGAGTTCTGCACATAATTATAAATCCAGATGCGCGAAGCGGCGCTCGCAACGAGAGCGGAATCACCGTAGAGGTCGATCGAGCGGATCGCAGCGGAACTCGTTCCAAACAGCGGATGAACGCTTATATTGATGACGGTGTCCAGCGGGAAGGGGAGCGGGTCACCGGGGAGAATGCCGGTAAGTCCTTTCGGTCCGCTGGCGGAAGGATTCCATTTGACAATGCCGCCTTTGGTGCAGGAAAAATAAAAATTTCCTCCGGAATAGACGCTGTTGTTCCCTGCGAATGAATCGATTGGTCCGGAAGGAGTATTAAATTGGATGGACACCGTGTCCGCCGAAGCGCCGAGCGTGCGATGCCACAGAAGGTTTGAGTGTGAAGGATCAATGCCCGATCCATTTGCCAGCAGGGGAACGAGCAAGGCTGTCACCGTTCCGCCGCCGAAGGCGAGGCATTGCAGGCCGTAGTTGGAATAACAACCGAGATACTGACCGCCCCACCCTTGTCCCCCGGCAATTGTATCGTTGACTCCGAGACCGAGTGTTGGATCATTGCTTGCAACCCACAGCGTATCGCCGGTCCCGGAATTCCCCGCCAGAGCGACCATGTTGTTGCTGATAATCTCGCGCGTGGAATCACATGAACCGCCATAGACACCGGCAGGCAGAGCGTGGAACAACAGAATGGTAACGGCGGCATTAGTTCCGCATATCAACAATGTGCGCAGATTTTGGAATCGCAAATTCAAAGGTCTCCTTGGAAAAATTTCTGCCGAATTGTGTACCTGAAAAAACATAGGTGAACGTATTGCCATTATGGTCGGTCATGACGCACCGATCAATCAATCCGGTTTGCTCGTGCGTCCGGAGCAGAATCGAGATATAAGGTCCGCTTGCCGTGTCATTGTTCCAGGAAAGCTCCACTACACCGTCGCGGTCTTCCTTCGCCCGGAAATGGAATTCGATGAGAAAGCGGCTGAAAATCTGCGACGGTAGGCTTGACTGGTCGACATCGGCCAGCCGCTTTATGACGACCTGCTGTGAACCGGGTGAATAGTTCCAGAAAGTCTGCCCGTTGCTTACCCACGATTCACCATCCGCTTGCACCCTGAACCGGTTCCCGGTCGTAAGGCATATGTTTCCTTTTTCCTTCTCCTGCCGCTCCCGCACACTCCAGAAAATGGTTAGAGCGAATTGCGTGGATAGGGAAGATTCGGGGCTGTAATTTTTACGAATAAGCGAGAGGACCGATTCGGGGCGAGCTGTGGCGTCAACTTGTGCAAAGGAAAAGGAAAACAAGAGTGGCATAAGGGCAATGCCGCCCGCAATCAGTTGGCCGGTAATGCGAAACTGAGATTGATCCATTTGTTATGCTCTTTTGCTCATACCTTGCTGCGTTTAGGATGAGCGGAAAACCTGCATAGCGCAAGTCGGGCATACCGCGTGCTGCTTATATCTTAATATCGCACACCAAATATCGCACACCAACAAAACCTTGAGCCTATGGCTGCCGCAACATTGCCAGCGTATCGTCGAGCTCGTCGGGTCGTACAATTACCTCTCGCGCCTTGCTGCCGTTGGGCGGACCAACGATACCAGCATCTTGCAGCTGGTCCATTATGCGCCCCGCCCGGGCATAGCCAAGATTGAGTCGGCGCTGCAGAAGCGAAGTGGACCCGAGCCCGGTATCGACGATAATCTGCGCCGCTTCTTCAAAAAACTCATCACGGGGACCGCTGCCGGCACTGAATCCCTCATCGTCGTCACCACCCGCGACATCGGCAAAGCTTTCAATTTTTTCAATATTCACCTGCTGCTTGCGCACTACCCCGACGATCTTCTCGACATCCTCTTCAGAAAGAAACGCTCCATGAAACCGTTCGATTTGCGGCGCGCCATTGCGCAGAAAAAGCATATCACCCATCCCGAGAAGCTTCTCTGCACCGATATGGTCCAGAATCGTTCTCGAATCGTTCGATTGAATGGTGCGGAACGCGATGCGCGATGTCAGGTTTGCCTTGATCGGGCCGGTTATAATATCAACCGACGGTCGTTGCGTTGCCACAATGAGATGAATGCCTACCGCCCGGGCCAACTGCGCAATCCGCTGAATGAGCGTTTCTACGTCTTTGGACGACTTGGTCATGAGATCGGCCAACTCGTCTACGATGATAACGATAAAGGGAAGTAATTTATTGTCCTCATCGGGAATAATATCTTTAAGCTTGCCGCCTTCGACCCGGCTGTTGAAAGAGTCGATATTACGCGCCGCGACCTTTGCAAGGAGCCGGTAACGCCGTTCCATTTCGCCGACGCCCCAGTGGAGCGCTTTCACCGCCTCTTTTGATTCGGTGACGACTGGCGAGAGCAGATGCGGGATCCCGTTATAAAACGAGAGTTCCACTTTTTTAGGGTCAATCATGATGAGCCGGAGCTCTTCCGGCTTTTTTGTCATGAGCAGGCTGGCGATAATGGAGTTTATGCAGACACTTTTTCCCGAACCGGTCTGCCCCGCGATAAGCATATGGGGCATTTTGAATATATCGGCCACATAAGGAGCACCGGAAATATTGGTGCCCACGACAACCGGCAGCTTGGCTTTGGATTTGGTAAAAGTCTCCGAGGTCAGAATATTCTTGAAGTAAACGATCTGGCGCTGTAAATTGGGAAGTTCGATGCCGACCGCCGATTTCCCAGGGATCGGCGCTTCGATACGGATCGGTTGTCCTCCTACGGCCATGGAGATATCGTTATGGAGATTTACAACTTTGTTGATCTTTACGCCGGGCGCAAGCACGATCTCATAGCGGGTAACGACCGGACCCGGACTCACCGAAACCACTTTGCCCTCGACGCCAAAATTCGCGAGCGTTTTTTCAAGGATCATGGAGTTTTTCTCTATGTCCTCCTTGTTGATGGTGTCCGAGACGGGCGGTGGATCGGGCAGGATCGAAGCGCTTGGTATTTCATAGGGTTTCTCGGGTTCCGCAGGTGTGGTTTCGGCAGGAGCCCCAGGAATGGCAGCGATCGCACCGTGGGACCTGATCTTGTCTTTCGACTCACCCTTGTCCCGAAAACGCACCGTATCGATCTCCGGCTCATCATCGGCCGCCACTTCGGTGGTTTCCACAGTCATAATTTTTATCGGTTCGCGCTTTTTTGCCCTGAATGCAGCCAGTTCTTCATCGAATTGCTTTCGCAATTCAGCCTCAGCAGGATCAAGCACTTCCGTTTTCGACTGCCCCGACTCATCGGCGGGAAGCGTTGTTTCGGCTGATTGGAACAACGATTCTTCAAACGGCAGTTCTTCCGCCGGCAGCCTGACAATCTGGCGGCGCGTGGTCGGTTCCTGGACCGAGACCGCCGGTGTGTTTTTCTGTTTTTCAGTCGCACTGCGGTCAGACTTCCTGACACAGATCAATGCAAAAAGTGCGAAGAGTTGATTACCAGCGGCGAAGATCGCTTTCGCTGCTGCTATCGGCGATATGCGCAGGCAGTAGAGCGCGGTAAGGACGAACGCCGTACCGAAGATGTAAAAAGGGCCGAACCGATGGTGATCGAACAGCGGCCCGATTACCTTGATAATCGCGGAGCCAACCAAATTATCATTCACCGCAGAGTTCATTTCCAGCCATGACCGATCAAGTAAAAAACCAAGCCTTGGAATTGCGATTAAAACACAAAGCTCGATCATGAGCCCGGAATAAAGCATGATATTCCTGAATTTAGGATGGTCTTCGCGCAGTCTGGTCCATCCAATGTACCCGATCACACTGGGAAAAAAGAACACGGGAACTTTGCCGAAAAGAAATACCAATCCTTCTGCAAGGGCAGAGCCGAGATATGGTCCGAGAATGTCGCGGTTCAGGAAGTGTGCGATGAGGCTGATCACCACAAGCAGCGCAAGCGCCAGGAACACGATGCCCCATATCTCGCGAATGATGACCGCTTTCCGCTCCGCTGCCTTTTTTGCGGACTCTTCCCTATCCCTTGCCACCGATCAAATCCTTTTCTGAGGTGTAGAGGGAAAACCGCACCTTTTTCGCAGCTTCAGAGAGTTCCACACCCCTTGGCGGGTCGATCATTTTGGCATACTCTTCAATCACTCGGCTCGCCTCCTGGCCCCGCTTGAAATTGGCGACAAGAAGATCATTAAGGCTGGTGCGGTCGCGTTCCTCGGGTCGGACCTTCTTGGCGAAACAATCGCTTTCTGAGTCGCGGTTGGCCAGCAGTTCGCCCCGGCCGATAACTGTTTCGACTTCGATCAGCCCATGGCGAAGAACTTTAAGCCCAACGCATACGTCGGGCCGGTCATCGATAAAACGGTAATACTCCTCGATGACCCGCAACGCCTCGCGCAGCCGGTTGAGGTTGGCATCGAGGACGCGGTAAACGAGGCAATTCTGGGCGGATACGGTGTTTGATTCCATTTTACAATATATAAAAATATATGTCATGGCCAATTAATAATTAATAATATAAACTACGGGATATTTGCTGGGGGCTTGCATAGCTTTAGCAAAAGATGCTGAAAAGACCTGGCTCCATCGTGATGTTTATTTCAGGAATCAGGAAAAAATAACAACGTGATGTGAGCCGGTAAAATAATGTGATTTGCCAGTAGAGTTTAATTATATTGAATTTTGACTCTATATAGGATTACGTTATTACAAATAAATCTCGAATCTGACTATTGACCGGACGTAGTTTTTACTCTATAGGAGTGGATCCCTTTTAACAAAAAAATATCCTCCTTAGAGACTTGACGGATGAATCTTTAAATATCATACAAAGCCATTACATTCAAGGCGCGAGAGAAAATCTTCCACACCATTAACCAGGAGAGAGTATGAAGACGCTTTATGTGCGTTTGGTGGGAATTTCCGCAGTTCTTTTGAGTGCAATTGGCTGTATGCCCACCGTGCCTTTAACCTCCACATTGAATAACAATGTTTTTATAAACACTAAAACGAATTGGAACCAGGACATAAGTTTCGATTATTCATCGGATGTTACAGATACTACCTATGTTCCTTATGATAAAGACAAAAGCGGTTCCCCGCAAGGCTATCACGGCTATTCAATAGTACCTTCAGCGACATTTCAAAAAATGTTGACGAAATATATGAGCAGTAAATTCGCTAAGCTGAATCGAACCAGTAAAGCTGCAAACGTAGCAGTTAAATTTAAAGATTTTTGGATTGAACAATATTCTCAAAATAACATGGCGACTCAACCTCTTGCTCCAAGTCTAATGGATGAAACGTGCGTGGCGCAAGCGAAGATGGAAGTTAGATTAGAGAGGGATACTTTGAATATAATTAAAATTTTATCAACTTCTACCAAGATGGAGGTTAGGTTGGAGAATAATTGCAAACAAGGTGCATCCATTGAATTGGTTCACGCTAAAAATATCAATGAGTGTTTTAACAAGTTGATAATGCTGTTAAATTCATTTCTTGAAGAAAATCGCCTCTAATAAAGTTCGGGTACAATTTTAAGACCGGTCAGAGTGGTAAATAAAGCAACGTTTTTTTCTTGCTCTTATTCATCGGGATGAAGTATTTACATTACTGTGCCAAGAGAATCAAGCTTGTTAATGTTCTGGGAGGTGGAAGTGGAGTTCAGAATAACATTCCATACAGAGGGGAGACCAATATGAAAAGGCTATTATGGGTTGTGTCTTTTTTTGCTCTTGTGACACCTTTAGCGGCCCAGAACGAAATCCCGAACGCGGGTATGGAATCATAGGATTCAACGTTGACCATGATGCCCCATGGGTGGCAGACGGTGATGGGAGCCTCGCGGGTGGCGGGCCATAGCGGATTATATGCTTGTCAACTAGTCAATTCCCCTTCTAACGGCAATCCCGGCGTCGTGATCTATGGCAACACGAACAACGGGCAGCAATTTTTCGGGGGCATCCCATTTACGGAACGGCCGGATTCGATTACCGCGTATTTCAAATATCACATCGTTCTTGGCGATACCGCATTCTTTGGGGTTCTGTTAAAAAAGCAGGGACAATTCATCTGCTCTCAGTGGCTGCCAATTGCGGCAAACGGCGCCGTTTCGAGCAGCTTTACGCAGGTTACCAGGGGAATAACTTATAGCGATACCAATAGCGCCGATCTGCCGGATTCCCTGATCGTGGGGGTGATCTGTACAAATCCTCATAATCAAGTTAACAATATGGTATGGCCGGCGGGCGATACCTTAATTGTGGATGACATTTCATTTCCCGGCGCACGAGAAACAATACCTAATGGTAATTTTGAAACCTGGGATTCGGCGTTCTCTTACTCGCCGGTCGGGTGGTATGGCAGTTCTGGCGGCCCGAGCGACACCGTATTCAGTATCAAGCGGACAACCAGTACATTCGCGGGCACCTATGCCGCCTTGCTACAGAGTTTTGTCGGGGACGGAGATTCGATGAGCGGGTATGCCGGCACCATTCCGCCTCAGGATACTATGACTACGACGCCCTCATTCAAAGTGTCGCAGCGATACACGACCTTTTCTTTTGCCTATTAAGTATCTGCCGCAAAACGGCGATTCGATGGTTGCCAATGCGATTTTTTTCAAAAATCATTCGCAGATCGGCGGATACAGTTACTTTCCCGGAGCGGCGGATTCGGTGTGGACGCAGGTGAACGTTCCCATCACCTATCCTTATGACTCGACCGGCGTGGCCGTTCCCGACAGCGCCACTATTTCTCTGAGCGCCAGCAATAACTATCCGAAAGGGAACTCGATGCTCTATATCGATAACCTTGCTTTTAGTAACCCCAGTGCTGTCCGCTCGAATCAGATCGTTCCCTCGCTTGGAAGCGACAAATTTACCGCAGAACTGAACGCTCAAAGCAGGCGATTATCCATAACGTTCCAACTAACAACGGCCGATCACGTCACCATTAGACTCATGGATATGACGGGACGCGAAATAAATGAACTTTTGAACCGGGCGGTTTCTAAAGGCGCGTATACCATTACTTTTGATGTATCGTATTTGGGTGAAGGCATATATCTGGTCCAGAAAAAGACTGGCAATTCACTGGAAACCAAAAAGATTGTTGCAACTGCAACAAGGTGATTTTGTCTAGGTCGATTGCAACTGGTATGGCGATTATAGAACGAGTAATCAAACTAACCCCCGCCAAGGACCAGTTGAGCCAACATCGTATGTAGTTTCCGAGCGTTGCGCGTGAGTGTTCGTGGTACAACTACGAACTTTCCTTCTATGAGGGGTGCCCATGAATTGCAGATATGATCTACCTGCCTATTGCATTATTTTACTAACAAGCTTCCCTCATCTAAGATCTTTTGATCCTTAAGGAAACAATATTTGTAAACTCCCTGCGCCACAGTTTTATTGTTCACGTGCAGTAAACTTTCTTTTGTTGCAGCCGCACTGAATAATGTCTTGAATATCAGCCTGCCGTTCAAGGAATAAAGTACAAGGACACCGTTATAACCGATAGCTGAGGTCTTGAATTCCGGGGCTACGAGACTTGCCGCGGTCGACGAAGCGCCATTAATAACCGTGACATTGTTGCTGACACTATTCGCGACATAAATCATGTCGGTTAACGGGTTAAGCGCTATCGCTTCGGGGTATGCTCCCACGCTTACGGTAGTCGTCACATTAGTCGCTCCGTTGATTATCGTAACGTTATCCTCCTCTTCATTCGCCACGTAAATCATGTTAGTCACCGGGTTAACCGCTATTGCATAGGGATATGCCCCCACGCTTACGGTAGTTGTCGAATCAGTCACTCCGTTGATTACCGTAACATCATCGACGTTATAATTCGCCACGTAAATCATATTGGTCACCGGATTAACCGTTATTGCATAGGGGGATTCTCCTACGCTTACCGTAGTTGTCGAATCGGTCGTTCCGTTGATTACCGTAACGTTATTGCCGTTATAATTCGCCACGTAAATCATGTTGGTCACCGGATTAACCGCTATTGTACAAGGGAATTCTCCCGTAGCTACGATAGCCGTCGAATCGGTCGTTCCGTTGATTACCGTAACGTTATTGTCGCCAAAATCCGCCACATAAATCATGTCCGTCACCGGGTTAACCGCTATCGCATAAGGGAATTCTCCGACGCTTACCGTAGTTGTCGAATCGGTCGCTCCGTTAATTATCGTAACGTCATTGTCGCCGGAATTCGCCACGTAAATCATATTGGTCACCGGGTTAACCGCTATTGCATCGGGGGATTCTCCCGCAGCTACGGAAGTCGTCGAATCGGTCGCTCCGTTGATTACCGTAACATTATCGCTGTCAGAATTCGCCACGTAAATCATGTTGGTCACCGGGTTAACCGCTATTGCATCGGGGGATTCTCCCGCGGCTACAGTAGTTGTCGTATTGGTCACCCCGCTGATTACCGTAACGTCATCGTCGCCAAAATTCACCACGTACACCTTGTTGGTAACAGAGTCTATGGCAATTGCCCCGGGATCCGATCCCGTTGACACCGTTACAGTAACAGCATCAGCCTGCACATCAATTACGCAAGAAAGGGCTATCACCAATCCCGAGATCACTTTTCTTAATGGGGAGTTCATAATACCTCCCATATGCGAGTTAACCACCAGTCTTAGCGTATCCGTGAAACCATATTCCTCTGCCATAAAACTTTCCTCAGTGGTGTCTTGATAAAAAAATGAGGGAAGGAGAGTCGTGAACCTTTTGTTATCGTCGAGTTTATAAACAATTGGACGATAGGTTAGGAAGCAACCGGTGAAGAAAAATACGATAGCGGAGGTGGGCGGGAGTACGCAAAAAACACAGCAGGCTCGTGCCCCGAGGAGGCTGCAGCGAGGGGAAACCGTGAAGCGGTATCCATACCAGAAAGAAGGTAAGATTGATTCTACTATAGAGAAGCATGTATATTCTAAAAGTTTTACCATCCTCATCTACCCCTTTATTTTTTGAGTAAGTAGTGACTATGCCCCTTCGAAGCATGACAGGATTCGGGCTGGCGGAAGTATCGACGCCTTCAGGCGAATATCGCGTTGAGATCCGGGGGGTCAATAACCGGTTTCTCGATGTACAGCTCCGACAACCGCGTTTCGTGAATAACTTGGAACAACAGATTCGCAAAGAGATTCAGGCCGTTGTATCACGCGGCTCTTTAAGTGTCACCATCGTCTGCGAACGGGGAGAGGAGAGTAGAAAGCTCTCTTACGACCGGCAGAACGTTGAACAGTATGTCCGTATTTTAAATGAGATTAAGGACGCATATAAACTCGCCGGGAAGATATCCCTCAAGGATCTCGTAAGTTTCGGTGATATCATTAAAGCCGATGTCGGCACCTTCGATGACGAACTGATATGGAAGCATATCCGGCCGGTTCTGGTGAAGGCGCTTGAAGCGTTCCAAAAGACCCGTGAAAAAGAGGCGATTTTTATTCTTAAGGACCTCAAACAAACTCTACGGAATAGCGAAAAAAATTTGAAACTCATTGAAAAGCGAGCTCCAGTTCGGCTCAAGGAGTACTCCGTAAGCTTGCGCGAACGGATAGGGAAACTTGTTGCCGCAGAACCCGATCCCTCTCGGATTGCCCTTGAAATTTCCATTCTGGCCGACAAGCTCGATATCAGTGAGGAATGTACGAGACTCCGGGCGCATATTGCAAAATTCGATGAAGACCTTTCAGCCGATGAACCGATTGGGAAACGGCTCGGGTTTCTGTTGCAGGAGATGAACCGGGAGGCAAATACTATTGGATCGAAGGCGAATGAGACCGGGATTGCACAGCTTTCGGTAATTCTCAAGGAAGATATTGAAAAGATACGGGAGCAGATACAAAATATTGAATAGTCTGGCGGCCCTTTAATGGGCAGATGCCGGCAAGGAGACTCTATGCCGCAGGATTTGTATGAATTGGAAATCGAGAAGCTTGAAAGTCGTGGCATCAGCCGCTACAAGGCGGTGCTTATGGCGTCGCAGGAGGCACGATTTATCAATGAGCAGATAAAACTCGGCATTCTCGAAACCAAGGAAAAACCCGCATCATTGGCCCTGAAGTGGCTTTATGACGGTCGCGTTGTTGAAGTCGAAGAGACAAAATCGGAAGAGTAAATTTTGGAAAAGAAGCGGATTCTCGTCGGCATTACCGGTGGCATTGCCGCCTATAAGGTTCCGCAGCTCATCCGCCTGCTGAAAACAGAAGGGGCCGAGATCAAGACGGTCTGCACGCGTTGGGCTCTGCGCTTTGTCGGCGATGAAACTCTCCGTACCGTGACTGACAATCCGGTGTTCCGCGATGATAAATCATTCTACGATATCGATCATATCCGACTTGCTGAATGGACCGATCTGTTTGCCATCTGCCCTGCTACCGCTAACTCAATCGCAAAAATTGCGCACGGGATTGCCGATAATCTCCTGACCACTACCGCCATCTCTATTCCTCCCGAAAAAATTTTGGTGGCGCCGGCCATGAACACAGTCATGTGGTTAAACGCGGCTACGCAGGAGAATGTTGCCATCCTTGCAAAGCGCGGCATGATTATTCTTCCGGTCGGGGAGGGCGAGCTGGCCTGCTCCACTGTCGGGCCGGGTAGGATGCTCGAAGTCGAGGATATTGCCGCACATATTCTTTCCAAACTGCATGCCGAGCCACTGCTTGCCGGGAAGCGGGTACTTATTTCCCTGGGTCCAACCGAGGAACCGCTCGATCCGGTTCGTATGATTACTAACCGTTCTTCCGGCAGGATGGGCGCTGCTCTTGCGCAATCGGCCATTAAGTTCGGTGCACAGGTGACCATGGTGAGCGGCCCCGTAAGCGCATCACTTCCTGCAGCGGAGGTTGTAAAGGTCCGCACGGCATCGGA
>Ga0187871_10001082_pt1 | contig 24324 bp, 25 predicted proteins | sample June2016WEW_16_1_FD_132988 | JGI IMG/M metagenome (GOLD analysis project Ga0187871, IMG submission 132988) | Peatland microbial communities from SPRUCE experiment site at the Marcell Experimental Forest, Minnesota, USA - June2016WEW_16_10 | ecosystem: Environmental > Terrestrial > Soil >...
GGTTACTATACAACAGTGCAGGCGCACCAATTGCAAATGAATTGTACACAAGCAATGCATATACAAGCAACAGTTATAGTTATCTATTTAGCAACTCAGGAAATTACGTAGCTAATGTATTCATAACAGATTCTGCTACAACACAAGTAACTGCAAATACAATTAATTCAATAATTACAGTTGAACCAGGATCAGGTTACATTCAACCAACAATATCATTAACTGCAGAATCTCCAACCCTCAATTCAGGTGATGTAGAAACATTTGAAGTTTTAGTCCAAGGAGGGACAGGTCCATTCACGATTGAATTATACAATATAACAGGTTCATCACAACAAGGCACAAATGTGATAATACAAAATCCAAATGGTAGCAACACAATAAATATTACTACAAGTTCTACAGGAACCTTCAGTTATAATGCAATCACAACAGACCTTGGAAAAGCTCCTGCATATGTATTTAATTCAACTGCTGTCCAAATAACTGTCAACTCCAATGGAGGCGGAGGTGGCGGTGGAACTGGTGGAGGAGGCGGAACTGGCGGAGGTGGCGGTGCATCTGTACCTGTAGTAACATACGTAAACAGCTGTGCAGTAATAACCGATGTTGCAGTTCCAAACAGCTTCAGTTTCCATGTTGGTAATATACAATTCACAAATGTTGTTGACAATTATATAGGATCTAATTACACAAGCGTAATAGTCAACGGAGTTACTTATGTGCTGGATCTTAATACAAACGTATCGATAAACAGTTCAGTGAATATGGAATTGATTAATGTTTCATATCCACCAATACAACATACAGTTACACTACAAGCATGCTCAAGTTCTACATCAACAAACAACACTACAAATACAACAAAAATCAATAAGCCAGTAAGCAACATAAGCATCAACATTACAACATCGCCACTTGCAATAAGTGTACAGCCAGGCAACTTGACAAAACTTATTGCATTGGGAATTGTATCTAATACTCCAGCAGCTCCAAACGGACTTACGAAGTATTTGGTAATAAACATCACTTCAACTAACTTGACAAATGCAACAACATTGAATGTAGTTGAAAAATTCCAATGCAGTCTTACAAATGTAGAGCCATATATACTTGAAAACGGAATATGGAAGGCAATAACACCATATTCAATAAATGCAAAGGCATGCACGGTGTCGTTCTCGATACCTGCAGATCCCATTGTTGCACTTATGGTTCCTTCACAACCACAACAGCAGAAGCCAGCAGCCAGCACAACAATTGCACCTGTAATAATAGAATCAAGCAGCTCAAAGAAAGCAAGCAGTTACAATAATTATTTGATACCTGTTGCTGCAGTAGTCATAATAGCTGCACTAATAGGGATAGGATTATACGGAAGAAAGGGCAACAATAAGAACAAGGCTGTTGTTAAGAAAATACTTGCAAGAAGAAGCCAGCAAAGCAAGAAAGGAACAGGCTGGCCGAAATTATAGATAATATTAAAGCGTGATTGAATGAAAAGTTTACCGGCAATATTAGTATTGCTATTCGCGTTCGCAATAGCTTTGGGAGTGGCACACGCATCTGCATCAGTGCAATGCAATAATGTATTACAGCAATGCGTAGGTCCGACAGTTCCTATTCTTCCTACTACTGTAAATATAAGTACAGCAGGAAATCAAGGATGTGGAGGATTAGCAACTTGTTTACCGTGCATTGGATGTTCTGTCAGCGCAACAGTTAATACAACATTGCAGCAGGGTTGTGGAGGCTTAGCAACATGTGTACCATGCATTGGATGCACAGGCACAGTTGGACCAACAGCAGTAGGCCCTAACATATGCACAGGAAACCCATCATTGTCATTAAATCCTAATCCAACAGGACCAAATTCAACTGTTGATGCAATTGTATCTGGATTAGAGAATTGCAACGGTTATATAGTTACAATAAAAGACTATCAAGGTTGTTCAGGAACTACAATAGGATGGTTTGTAAGTGGCCCAAATGGAGGTAATGTATACTTCCAAAGCCCAGGTTCTCAAGATAGCCCATATGGCTATTATGCATGCATAGATGGCATGAACAGCAGCAAGGCAATACTGATAGTTTTACCACTATCTAATACAAATTCGACAGTAGGACCTTGCGTGGCGTGCAACAACACAAGCAATTCAACAACAATTCCTCCTTGCACACTTTGCAACAACACAAGCAACTCAACAAGTAATTCAACAGTAAATACAACAATAACTACATTGGATAATACAACAGGAGGTTATGGAGGATCAGGTAATTCTGGAGGCGTTCCTGTATCAGGTTCTGGAGGAGGAGTACCTTGCTACCAATGCGAAATGGTTTATAACCAGCAATTCGGAAATATTGGTACACCAGTTACATCCTTTGCGCCTTTTGGCCAACAGGGAAGTGCAACTGTAGTTACATCACCAACACCACAAGTCAATACAACAGAAATGATGTGGTATGTACCAAATGACGGAATATACATAATGTACACAAACGGAAAAGTAGTAGATACACATTCGTCTGACTTCGCAAAATATGGGTAAATAGATATTTACCCTTTTCTTTTTCCAATCTAGCAGCACATTTATATTCTTTTCATTCTTATAGAGTATATGTGCTGTAATTCTGGCATTTAAAGGTTTGATTTATTGAAAGCATTATTGATAAAATTTATTTTAATAATTTTAATTCTTATACCAGTTTCGATTCTATCTTATGCCCAACCAGTAAAGGGAGGCAACTGGGCAAATCTAATGTTCAATTACAATGATACGCGATACCAGGCAAATTCTACAATTAATTCTTCCAATATAGCAAATATAACGGAAATATGGCATATCACTTCTGGAACAGTTACTTCAACTCCAATAGTAGTAAATGGAAGTGTCTATTTTGATGATTGGAATGGAGGAGTATATTCCGCGAACATCTTAACAGGATCAACAGCATATCCGAACTGGCACGTTAACCTTGGAGGCAATTCAATATCTGGAACTCCTGCAGTTGCAAATGGAAGGGTATATGTTGCCCTAGGTCCAGATGATCCGCAGCAACCAACAGTATATGCATTATCCCAAGCTAATGGTGATGTACTCTGGGAAACACATCTCCCAACAAGTTCAAATGAACTATACGCTTCTCCGATAGTTTTAAAAGGAATTTTATATGTCGGAGTTGCAGGAGACCTTCATGATCAGGAGATAAACGGCAATTCGATAGGCGCAATATATGCGCTCAATACAACTAATGGCAACATAGTCTGGGCAGTAAATACAATGATCGGCAATGAAGGTGGAGCTGGAGTATGGGGCTCAGTTGCAATAGATCCTATTCTTAATTCAATTTATTTCGGAACTTCGAATCCTTATATTGCAGGTACAAACTCTCTTTACGGTTATTCCATAATGTCTTTAAACGCAACGAACGGCAACATAAACTGGTATAACCAAATCTACAAGAATCCAGATGAGGACAGGATGTCAGGGGATTATGATTTTGGCTCAAGTGCAAATCTTTTTTCTGTTGAGATAAACGGAGTTATCTACAATGCCATAGGTCTAGGAAATAAAAATGGCTGGTACTATGTTTTAAACAGAGTAAATGGCGAAAACCTTGAAAACATTTCGGTAAGCAATCCTGGTACGCCAGATGGCATAAGAGGAATTGGAGGGTTTGTTTACCTTTCAGGTAATTCATTCAATCCTGAAATATTCGTTGATTCTTCATATGAGAATGTCTCTGAACCCAACATGGCAGGAGTAACAGAGGCGTTTTATCCATCAAATAGTACCATCGCATGGAGATTCTACACTCCAGGAGAATTGACAGGCTCTGTTTCAATAATTCCTGGTGCTGTGCTTTTCGGTGATAGCCTAAGCAATTTCTATGCGCTTAATACTTCAAATGGAAACATTATATTACATAAAAACTTCAACAGCTCAATATTAGCTGGCATAACACCTGCATCTAAATTCATCTTTGTGCCGCTTGCTGGAGTTCAGCTTGATGTTCCTCAGGGAATTGATGCCTTCGCGATCAAGACAAATGCAACTCAAATAAATAATACTTCAACAAGCACCATACCAGCAACAACTACCATACCGCAAAACACAAATTCCATTTTATCATATATATCACTTACGGCAAGCAACACGGTACTTGATGCTGGCCAGATTGAAACATTGACTGTTAGAACGGCAAACAGTACAACTCCTAATCTTACAGTACAAATTGATGTTGGCCATTCCTTCTATTCATTTTACTTTGTAAATGGACAAACCGGTCTTCCTTCTGCACCTATCTATGGAATCAATGGCAAGCTTTGCAGCAATATCGAAGAATTAATCATTGCAACATGCACATTCAAGGAAGCAATAGGTAACTTTTCCTATGGAGTTGGAGCTCAAAGCAGCTCGAGAAGCGTTAACTCTACTCCCATAAAAGTGAATGTCTATGGAGATTACAACAATACAAATGGGAATGTGCCAATAGTTACAATAACACCAAGCAGCAATTCACTAACATTAAATAGAACTGAAACATTTACAATTGCAGTTACTGGAGGAATAGGTCCATTTAATGTGCAAATCTACAATGTAAGCAACAAGTCTAATTTCCTTGTAGGAAGCGTATTTTTAAATTCGTCCAACAATTACTCCAATACCATTCAATTTAAGATAATAAACATGACAGGCACCTATGCATTTAGAGCAACTGCAACAGACACAGGAACTAATCTGCCCTTCCAATTCAATTCAACAAAGAATTTGATAAGCATAACTACCCAAGCAAGCACCGGAAACATAAAAAGCATAGTTCCAAATACAATATCAATTACTGATGAAATTTTAATTGCGATAATAATACTGCTTATAATAATAATCGCACTTATGGCAAAACGCAATTCTGTTATAATTAAACAAGCAAAGCAAAAGAAATGAACAATATACATTTAGTGTTTTTCTTTCTCGAATCTGAAACTTTTCAGTATTACTTCCTGTTCTTGTCCATTGATAGGAGAGTCTCCCTTTACTAACCATAAATTAAGGTGAACTTTCTCATTATCAGTTTTAGGAATGTAATCCAAAGGATATTTCCATTGTTTTGTATTATCGCTGCTCTTTGTCTGGAAGCTAATCTCGGAATCTGACCAGAAGAACTGGTTTACTGAAGAGGCATTTTGATCTATGTAGAATTCATGATGATATGGATTGTTGTGCTCCTTTGTTGCTGTTGTTTGCTGAACCACAAAAACCATGTTAGGAGAACCAGGTATTCCCCATCTGCTAAATTCGATGTCTATTTCCTGCTCATCATTCTGATATACGAACATGCCAAGCACAACATTATCTGCTAATTTGGCAGCTGATTCTATTTCGAAGATGTACTTCCCGTAGCCGAATGTTTCTGTGCCGTATATTTCAGAGCAATACCATCTTCCGTTTTTGCTTATTATTTTTAAGTGCAGATTCCCAGAATCATCGAGATATACGTTTTCCTTGTCATCTGCCCATTTGTTCGGGCCTGGGCCCTCATAGCCAGTTTTTATAATCCACGTATGCCCTGACCAGTTGATTCTCCTTTCCATCTTTTCAACTTTTTTAGATTGCATTGTTAGTCGGATTCAGCATCTACCAATGTAGTATAGGATTCTTTCCTATTGTCAAGTATTGCCCTTACGATTTTGACCTGCAATGCATCCATCATAAGAACAGCATTAACCAGGCTAAGGAGGTTTACTGCATTGTCATTTCTGTATCTTTCTATAACTTTATCCGTTAGTTTACTTGTATAATCCTTATTGCCGCATTTAGTTCCCCATCTTATTGCCCTCATATGGCCTAATTCGAAGCCAACGATTCTGGATAATATTCCTTTATTTTCGCATGAATCACCATATTCCTCGTATCTTTTTGCAGCTCTTAGCACTATTGCCTTTGCAAGCTTCTCGTCTCCAACTTCAAGTGCTACTGTAACAGCTTTTGATACAAGCATAGCCGCTCTATTTAGGAAAACTTTGCTTTGCAAGAATATGGCGCGCTGCTCGTAATCATTTATGTTCTTCATGCCTATTCTGGTTATTGTTTCAGGATCTCCGGAAACCTTCGACCATTCAAATGCAACTTCTAGCTTTTTCTCTTTTTCGAATCTTTCTGCAACTTTGATTTTTAGCTTAGTAGCAAATAAGCGGTCGCCGTATTTTACTGCGAGTGCTATTGCATTCTTGTATTCTATTTCTGCTTGGCTCTGGAATGCGAATTTGGTAAGTCCTCCAGGAAGCTGCGGAATATATGCAACTGTGCTTGCCTTCTCGGCACGGTCAACAAAGTCCTGTATTCTCAATGCTTGCTCAGCAGGAACTATTGATCTAAAAAGTTCTTGAGATCTTGGATGCTCCATTCTTTTTTTGATAGAGGTTCTTTGAAGAGTTGCAGTGCTAATGCTGGTTTGCTGGTACCTTGGCTGCTGCCAAAGCTTTCTTCGTGCTTCTACTTTTGCAGAATTTGCTTGGCTTTCCTGTCGTGCCAGTGTTTTATACCTAGTCGTGGTGTTCTTGTTTTGGCTGGTCGTGGCCATACAATCACGATTTAAGTATATATGCATCTGTATAAAAAGCTTTATAGCATTGGATATTTGTGGCAGTAAGGGAAATTAGCAATTACTTTTGTAGCATGTGAGTTTGCTTTAATTATTACTACGGCGACAGACTAAGATCAGGTGTATACATTATCTGCGAGCGCACTGTTGCGAATCCTATAAGCATTATGCCGAATAGCGACCCTGATAATATCATCCATGTATAGTTTGTACTGGATGTTCCTGTCCCCTGCGGTGCAGCCACACTTGTTTGTGGGATTGTGCTTGAGCTTAAACTTCCAGACACACCAGCGCTTGCAATTGTTGTGCTTGAGTTATTTGCTGGAGAAGTCAATTTTGTAGAGTTGGTTGGAGCATTAACCACCAATCCAGATGAATTTGTAGGATTGTATTCTGCACTTTGTATACTTTGATTAGTTGAATTGAGAATTTGTTTTACAGGATTGTTGTTTATGGGACAAGCCTTCAATGTAACGCTGTGCAGTATAGGCAAGTAAGATACATTAACCAATTCCATGTCTGTTGATCCGCTCACTTGAACTGATGTGTTTAAGTTTAACACGTATGTAACACCATTGACTATGACGCTTGTGTAATTAGAACCTACATAATTGTCCACAACATTCGTGAATGTTTCGTTGGCAACAGTAAAGCTGAAGCTGTTTGGCACTGCGACATTGCTTATTACTGCGCAGTTGTTCACGTAATTCACTACAGGTAACGATGATCCTCCTGATCCACCGCCGCCTCCTCCGCCACCTCCGGATCCGCCTCCGTTTCCTCCACCGCCGCCTCCGCCGCCGTTATTTATTGTGGTTGTGGGTGTTGATGTTGTAGTTGCAGTTGTCGATACTGTTGTGCTTGCAGTTGAACTAGTTGTATGCGACGTGGAAGTTGAGCTTGATGTACTTGAGGTGCTTGCAGTTGAGCTGGTTGTATGCTGTGTTGTTGTGCGCGATGTAGATGCAGATGTGGAAGTAGAGCTAGATGTAGACGATGATGTGGATGATGAGGTAGATGATGAAGTCGTATTTGTCAAGGTTGAAGATGTCGTATTTAACGAAGTTGAGCTTGAAGAGGTAGATGTAGAGCTAGAAGTCGTAGAAGTTGTTGAGCTTGTGGTTGATGAAGTTGTAGTATTTGTAAAGCTCTTGACATAGTTTACAAGAGAGGTAAGCGTACTATTGCAGCTGTTCGTGTCGCACAATTCCTGTAGTATTACGCCGTCTATGCCAGGTATTTGCGATAAAGAGCTTATGTCGCTTTCCAATAGGGACTTGCTCCCTGCAGCAGTGTCCAATTGCACAAACACTATTAGATTCGGGTTTTCGCCCTTTGCAACGGATAATAATTCAGTAACATTCTGCGCCAATGCGCTTGGATTGCCGCTAAGGAACTGCTCCTGCAGGTCAAGGAAATCCACGCAGGTCCAGTTCACTTCATTGAATTGGCCCCAGCCAGGAACATCTATTTCTGGAGTGAATGCAAACTTGTATCCAGCATTGTGAACGTAGTTGCATGCCATTTGGGTATAATTGGCCTGGTTTATCTGCTCGTTTATGGGCGTAAGCGCCCAGTCCTCGGAATCATAGCCCATGTAGTCATTGGGCGAGAAATTGTATGCCTGCGCAAAGGGAACATCGTTTGTATATAAGCTATAGGTAGTGTTGGTAAGCTCGGAGTAGTTGTTTGCAAGTATTAATCTGCTAAATGCTTCTGGAGCATGCCAATAGTCAAGATAGGCCCTAGGTACTGGAGAGTATGCATCATCAATCAAAGTATCGTTTGAGGTTGCATTGGCGTAATAGGTCTTGAATTTAGGAAGCAGTGTGCTCGTATTGGTATATATTGAGAATCCAAGCGGATGAGCATCTGCAGTGCTTAGCAATCTTATGACAGAGACAACGCTAACCAGAACAAGCACTATGAAAATAGCCCTTGTCCGGTAGTTTCCTCTCCTGCCGATGTTTAGCATATTCGTAAAGCTGGTCGTAATTACATAACAATAGATTGCTTCTTAAATATGCGATTAATATGCAAGAATAGCGGAATAGCGGAAGTTTTTTGAGAAAAACAATGCATTTTGGCTGTTTTATCGCCTATGGAGAATGGTATTTTCTTGCCATTTGCTCAAGCCTGAACATCCTATACTTCCTGCCTATGTGATTGCTAACTTTGTTGATTTTTTTCTTCTTGAAAAGCCATTTGTTGAAGAATTTGGCAGTATCGTATATTCCAGACAATGGAGTATAGCTTATGATGACGTTCTTAACATCATTCAAAACCTCCCTGTGCTCGTATTTAATATTGAATTTGATTTTTCTTGTTTTCCTCATCTAAACACCCCTTAACTGTCGTATTTCCAAATGGAAATACAAATACTACATCACAACCAAAAGACTTAAAAAGAGTTTAACACAGTTCATTAGCGGTAGTTTTGTACTATAGCCTATTGGCGCTGTTGAGTTCGTCTGGTGTGTTTATGCCGAACCATCTGTCAAGCTTTTTCAGCTTGAATTTTATGCCATGGAAAGAGAGTATTTCAGGTGCATCGGTAAGTAATATCTCCTTTTTCGCTATGGCCTTTATCTCATCGTAGTAATCAAAGAACTCTTTTGGCATTATGAATACTCCAGTATTTATGATTCCTCTGCCGGATAATTGCTTCTCTATTATGCCATCAACAATCCCGTTGTTTACAACCAATGCGCCGTATCCAGTAACATCTTCAACTTCGAATCCGAAAACAGCAGGTTCTTTTGCATCAGATAATTCTTTGATGTTGTATTCCGTAAGGTCATCGCCCATCATTACAAGGAAAAGTTCGTCTTTTACGAAATCCTTTGCTGCATATAATGCGTTCCCAGTCCCCAATGGTTCATCCTGATAGCAATAGTTTATTTCATAATGCTTTAGTTTTTCCCTGAAAATATGCTCGTCATTCTTATTTATCACAGTACATATCTCGATATTATTTTCAACAAGCCCATTTATCTTGTGCTCTATCATGGGCTTTCCTTTTAAATCAAGCAGCGGTTTTGGTATTGTCTTTAGTTTATGGTCTGTGCTGTTTTCATTCATTCTTTTGCCTTTTCCTGCAGCGAGTATAACAGCCTGTTTTATCATTTTATCCACTATAGTATTCTAGCTCTCCAGATATTTATGTTTTCTTATCAAGAGAATTAGCTATTGGTTTGTCTTGTTTTGATTTTGCTTTTGAGCCTGTTTCTGATCCTGCTTTTTAGTGCCATTCTCTTCCTTATCTTTGCCCTTCTTTCCTTTGGATAATAGGTAGTAAGCAGCTATTAGTATTATGATAAGTATTATTATCCCACTCACATCCAATTCGGAGCTTGATATGGTTAATCCAGATTGCGGTATTGTTGTTGATACTGAGCTGGCTATGGTGGTTGGCAATGTTGTTACTGAAGTTGAATTTATTGTAGGAACTCCCTGCTGATTCTGGAATAAGCCCACAACAGCAAGCTTTTGAGGTATATTGGTGCTTTCGCTGCATCCTGTTGCATTTACCGTAAATGCATTTATTGGAATCCATGCTCCATTGGCCCCAAGCTCGTATAGTGCAAGCTCTCCGGGAGACAGGAAGCAGTGGTACTTGATTGTCAATGATTCGGTTATGTTAACATTGCTGGATGTATTTAAGCTGAGAACAAGAATAGGGTTGTAGTTTTGAGGAGCTGTTGTTGAGTTGGTTATGTTAGTTACAACAAGGTTTACAGAACCCAGAGCATATGAGGTGATATTTATTGATGCGCCAGTATTTGATATATTAAAGATTAATGGCACATATTTAGTTAGATTATAGGTAGAATTCAGTATCGGTGGTATTGGCTGAGTTACAGGATAGAAATATATGTTTACGGTTTGCGGGTTCGCAAGATATGCGGAATCGGTCAATTTAGCATAGAAGGTAGTTCTTCCTACTTTTCTAACAGGGAACGGCTTGTTAAGCGTCAAGGAGTATATGGATCCATTCAAACCTATTGCAGCTGTGCTTGGAGAGAGTATGTGCGCAACATATAATTTGAATATTGATCCGTTCATTGTTATGATGAACTGCTTTATGAGCGTAATATTGGATACATTATAACCGATGCCTTCTGGAGTTATTACTATGGTCGAAGCATTATTGCTGGAAGTGAAGCTGGGATTCCTTATGCTGGATAACACGCCCTTGCCTGAGGAATTGACTATGGCAACGGCAAGTATTGCTACCAGTACAACTGCAAGTATAAGCTTAACGTAGTTGTCCATCGTAGAATGTTGGATGGAAATTTATTTAAATACAGCTGTGTTTGGCTATTTGGCTAGGTTTTATGTTTTTACTAAGATCGCAAAACGCTATCGATTGGAATTGGTCCTTCTGCCTCTTTGGTTATGCAAGCAACCCAGCATCGAGACTCAATAGAAGTTGCAGTAATTTCAAGTCTGTATTCATGATTCTGGTAGTTTGCAGATACGATCACAGGTAAATTACCAGGATAAATTCGTGGCACCCTTTGATGTGCTGGTTCTTGATGATCAGGTTCTACAGTTTGAACTGCATTTCCAGCTCCTATAAATAATACAAAAGAGCTTGGATCTGCGCTTGCTTCTGGTCCTTTAAGACCTATTTCTGCAGCTTGAACTGGTTCATATTTTAACATCTCAAAAAGATCAGGGTTTGCATTTACTTCTTTAGTAATTAGTGACACAGGTGCCCTTTCTAATCCGAGTTCTTCGACTCTTCTGTCACCATCTGAGCGTTCCAATCGTTCTGGAATTAGAGTAATAGTGCCATATTGGATTAACTTTGTATTTTGTCCATGATGTAGTAATCTAGCTTTTTGCTCCATTTTATCACATTTTTATTATGGATTTCTTAATATAATAACTTTTCTATGGAAATTTTCCGTCGATTTGACGTCGAGGATGCGATTGCCGGGATTTGAACCCGGGTTGCAGACTTGGCAAGCCTGCGTCCTACCAGGCTAGACTACAATCGCATGTTTATCTTATCTAGATTAGATTTGGTTAATTAATACCTTTTGCTAATTCCTAAAAAATTAGGAATATATGTGGTCATTGCTGCCAGTGATGGTTCTGCTGAGTATTATTGTATTGACAGCATAAATGGAGTCAGAACTACCTGTAAGATCAAGGGTTATGGTGGCATTGCCTATGTATACAACATCTGAGCTTCCAGTGAGAGTTGTTGCCATGACCGAATTAGTAACTGAATTAAGTATTATGTTGCTTGTGCTTCCGGTTATTGTCAATGTATTAAGATGCAGTACCTTGAAGCTTTGAACCTGATTCCCGATACCCGTAAGTGTCATTGAGCTTCCATTCAATATGCCGTTGAGTATGTTGTCAGAGCTTCCTGTTATCTGCTCGCTTGTAAGTACAGTATTATGAAGCGTTAGTCTGCTTGAACTTCCGGTCAATGTCAACTGTATTGATCCGTTGTACACGTTTACCAGATTAGAACTGCCGGTAACTATCAGTTGAATGGCGCAGTTGGGTCCAGGCATATTTATTGTTATGTTGTCCGAGCTGCCGGTAATTGTGACAGTGGTTTGGTTTGTTATTTGAACAAACTCATGCAGGTTGCTTCCGGTTATGGATAATGTTCCTCCGTTGCCGCCAGATGGGCATCTGTTCCATATTGTTGTAGTTGCAGATGTTGATGTGGATGTTGTTGATCTTGAACTTGTAGTATAATAACTTGAACTGGTTGTTGATTGGCTTGTGGTTGAATATGTTGATGTGGATGTAGTAGGCCTTGACGTAGTTGTTGACACGCTTGTTGAAGATGTAGTTGGAATTGTTGTCGTATATGAAGTTGTTGGTCTTGAGGTTGTTGAACTGGTAGATGTGCTAGTTGAAGAGTGAGTAGTAGACGTTGATGTTGTGTGAGTAGTTGTAGAACTTGTTGCACAGGTAGTTGAAGATGTTGTTGATCTTGAGGTTGTTGAGCTTGTTGAATATGAAGTTGTTGGCCTGGTTGTTGTAGATGAGGTTGAAGTGGATGTTGTTGAATATGTGGAAGTTGTAGTTGTTGGAATTGTTGTCGTATATATTATTGTGCTTGTTGTTGGAATCGTTGTCGTAACTATAGTTGATGTAGAAGTTGTAGTTGTTGGAATTGTTGTTGAAATTGTGGTTGTGGGTATTGTTGAGGTCGATGATGTAGTAGTTGTAGATAGAGATGTCGAACTTGTTGAAGTTGTTGATGAAGTGGATGTTGTAGTTGAGGATGTTGTGACAGTGGATGATATAGATGATGAGGTGCTAGTCGAGGATAAGGTTGTTGAAGATGAGGTTGTTGAAGAGGATGTGGTTGCTGATGAACTTGTTGAAGTTGTAGTTGATGAAATTGTTGAAAGCATTGATGAAGACGAAGCAGTGGAAGTAGTGGTTGTTGAACTTGTTGAAGAGGTCGTTGATAATGTTGTTGTAGTCGAGGTTGTTGAATTAACTGTTATGTTTATAATATTTGAAACATTCATATCGTTGATTGAGTCGATTACTGTTTCATTTACCTTATATATGCCAGTTTCCAGGAAAGTTATTGTATTATTATTTATTTCGAAACTACCTCCGGTTACATCATAGGAATAAGTATATGGGGGAATTCCTCCAAGAGTAATATTTGTAAATATTACATTGCTTCCAACATATACTGCATTGGTTGATGAATATAGCGTTATATTCAAAACAGGTATCGTTGTTGTTGATGATGCTGTAGTAGTTGTAGACGTACTTGTTGAAGAGGTTGTAGAAGAAGTTGTTGTGGTTGTGGTAATAGGAACCACATAGGTGTCAATTATAATGCATGTAAGGCTCTGACCAACATATATGTTGCCCTCGCAGTTTATTGAGCTTTCATTGTAATTAGGCAACTGTGATTCCGTTATGTTATACGCACCCTGCTTTATGCTTATTTCAGTGCCGCTGCTGTTTCCTGGAAACGAAGAATTAGATGGAGAATTTCCATTTACATATACTGTGAAGTTATTTGCAGTTGCATTGCCTCCAGCTGTGTTGTCCACATATACAATAATCTCTATATTTGCAGGGAGATCATGATCCGTAAATGTGCAGGTTATATATGAATTGTTTGCTTGTGTGCCTGTGCAGTTTACTGCACTTGTTAGTGCATAACCGTTTGGTATGAATGATTCATTAAAGTATAGCGTCCGTATGAACTAAAGTTTACTAGAGTACCATTTGAATTGCCCGGAAAGGTTGTAGGAGAGGCAGTACACCCTCTTGTTAATTGAACTGTGAAATTGTTTGAAGTTGCTGCTCCTCCATTTGTATTATTTACTAAGACTATTGTATTAACAATTGCATTGCCAGGTAAGCATCCACCTACGGCATAGCTTGTTGTACTTGTTAAGATTGTGAATAGCAAAGCTGATAGGATTAGTGTGGTAATTGGTATTACAAATTTACCCCTCAAAGAATAACCGACTTGTTAGGGTAGGTATGCCAAATTATTTAAATACACCTATTCTCTTCGGTTATGAAATTCAATAGGATTTTGCAAAGTTCGCCATGTGCTTCATTTTCCTAGTGCAGTAGATGCAATTTGAATCAATCTTTTTCTCATCGAACGGAATGTTTGTTATTTTCGCACCAGTTTCGTCTTTTATCTTGTCTTCACATTCGCTGTTCCCGCACCAGGGAGCGCTTATTATCCCTTTCTTTTCAGTTAATGTTTTCTTGAAATCATCATAGTTAGTTACGGAATGTATGTTTGATTTGAGGAATTCTTCAGCTTTTGCATACATGTTCTCGTTTATTTCATTAAGAAGCGTTTTTATCCTTGCTTTTACTTCCTTTGAATTGCATTCTATTTTTTCTCCAGTGTCCCTTCTTGCAAGCACTACCTTGCTAGCTTCCACTTCCCTTTGGCCTATTTCTATCCTTACAGGTATTCCTCTGAGTTCCCAGTCGTTGAACTTGAATCCTGGAGAATATCCATCCCTATCATCTATTTTTGTCCTGAATGATTTGCTTAACTGCTTAAAAACAGATTTTGCATAGCTTTTTACAGATTCTACATTCTCGTTCTTGTATATTGGCACAATGACAACCTGTATATATGCCAATTTAGGAGGAAGCACCAATCCTTTATCGTCACTGTGTGTCGCCACCATTATACCTAATATTCTAGTAGTAATCGCAAACGTATTCTGCCATGCATAGGATGATTTTCCATCCTTATCCAAGAATTTTATATCAAATGCTTTTGCAAAGTTCTGTCCATCATTATGGAAATCTGGTCCTTGTATTGCCCAGCCATCGGGCATAACATGTTCTATGCTGTATGTTGCAACTGCGCCTGGGAACGTTTCCTTTTTGGATTTCTTTCCAACTATTCCAGGCAATGCAAAATACTCTTTCAGTATTTTCTTGTATATTTTCAGTATTTGGTTCCTTTCTGCGTTTGCCTCCTTTTCTGTTGCAAATACAGTGTGTCCTTCATTCCACAGGAATTCCCTTGATCTTATGAAAGGAGTAGGATGCTTGAATTCCCACCTTACAACATTATTCCATTGATTGTACCGCATTGGAAGATCTCTCCATGACCTTATCCATTTGGAGTAGCTTACATACATTATTGTCTCTGATGTTGGTCTGATTGCAAGCTTTTCGCTGAATTCCGTATCACCAGATCTTGTCACCCATGCAACTTCAGGCACAAATCCCTTGAAGTGCTCCATTTCCTTCTGAAGAAGCTTCTCAGGTATAAACAAAGGGAAGTAAACGTCCTCTATGCCAACTTTCTTGAATTCTACATCTGTTGCATTGACAACCAATTGCCAGGCAGCATAGGCAGAGGGCCTGAATATAAAGCAACCTGAAACGTCGCTGTAATCCATGAAATTTGATTTCACAAGAACCTGAAGGTACCAGTCCATGAAGTTCTCTGATTTTTTGATAGTAATTCCACTGCTCTCCGGTTTTTCTTCCACTGATTCACCAATGTAGAGTATATCTCACGATAGCTTTTATATATTTACTGTATTGCCATAGAAAAGCAATAAAATAATTCTTGCATCTTTCCTAAATGCAATGTTCTAATTTCTTTTATTTTTCGTATATTGGATCTTGTTCAAAGTCAGCAGAAAGATACGGTGGCCTTTCAGTTCTTAACATAGGTCTTACATCACTTATCTGCCTTTCTGAAGATGTTCTTTTCTCTTTTGGTTCAGATACTGGTGGTCTTGTTTTTTTCATTTTAATCTATCCTTTTTTACAAATTATTGCAACTATATTATAAACAAAATTGATTTAAGCATATATGTTAAGTTTGGTATATTTTCATACATATTATTTAGCAGCATTAGGTGCCTCATCCGTTCTTAGGTGTGGTGCAACTCTTAGCATGTTGCCTTCAAAAGAGTACAAATTTTCCATGATAATTTTATATGTTTGTCCTGAATTGTTCATTATTTCGGAAGAACCGTTCTGCACTGCAGACTGATTCATTATATGAACAATATCTTGCAATACTAATAGAATTTTGCAAGCCGCACTAGTTTTATCCTTTGATATATGTAAATCAAGAGTTTTTGTTAATAACTTAAATACCTCTTGCAGCCCATCTTTATTTTCAGGATTTGAGTCGTATAATTCTGATATCAATTTAATCGAACCTGTTGTGATGTCTTCTTTGGTATGTATACCAACTTTCTTCAAAACGTTTATGAATGACAGGACACATTCTTCAGCTTCAGTATTCCCGCATAATTTTCCAGCAATATCAGATAATCCATTAAGAACTGCTGAAACAGAATCTGAATTAACAACCTTACAGGAAATTGAGAATTCGTTCGGTTCAAATAAAGAGATTGCTTCTCTTACCACGCTAGGGCTTCGAGAAGTTTCAGCTAATTTATTAATTTGATCGTATAAAATTTGATTATATTTTTCCTTCCATGGAGCAATACTAGACACATTAGAGAATTCACGCATTGTTTTTCTTAATGTTTTATCTATCTGAAATCCTTGTTTTTGTATCGCTATAACTTCTGCCATTTTTATCACTTATTTATTATGACTTTTCAAATATATAAACCTTTCCAAAAACTTGTCGTCTATTTGTCGTCGAAGGTGCCGCAAGCAGACATTCTGTTTGCTGTTCAAATCCTTTTGTATATAACTTTATATACAAGAGTATATGTTGACTTCTTTAAAAACAAACATATAAATATTTGATAAATTATATAATTTAATGTGATGAAATGGCAATTTTAGCAAAAATAAAAGAATATAGAAGTGATCTTAGAACCACTGAAAATCCTACTGTAAATTCAGGTATGTTAGAAGATATCGCAGTAAGAAATATTTTAAAAGGTCTGGGTGGCATTTCATTTAGATTTAACACATTTAGAATGTTAAGACTTGTTGAAAAAAATCCGAATGCATCACCAGAAACAAAAAAGTTGATATATGAGGCAACGTCTTATTTGAGACAGTTGGGAGATCAGGATGCATTAATTCCAGAAATGTCTAAGTATTCAGTTAGTATGCTTCATATTACAGAAATGTGTCATCCTGGTGATTTAGAACAAATGGAAAAGATTTGTAGAAGTGCTTTACGTAAAAATTAAGCTCTTTTTTGATTAAAACTATTTTGACACGGCATCAAACAAGCCTTAGACGACAAGCAGAATTGCCGCAAGCAGGATTTAGATAGCCGGGTTATACGTCCTTTTTCTGTCTTCAGATAACTACCAATCCATTATACGAAAGTAATTACTTTATATTTTTCTAATAAATCAAAAATTAAAGTGAACATTTCGATAGTTATAAGTATTATATAAAATAGAATAGAATTTGTGATAATTTGTTAGAAGTTACTTTGCTAAAAGTTAAACATTCTGGAGAAAATGAAGCTAAAAAGTTATTGCCTTACATAATTAGATGTGACGTGTATTCTACTGAAGATGCAGGTTTTTGTGCTAATGATCTAAAAAATGTTCAAGAGTGGTGGAAAAATACTCTTAAAATGTCCCGCTCTGCGGCTAATGTATCATTTAATGAGAGGAGTACAGGCATTAGAGAAATCGATGAATTTGGTAATAAAAGATATGATTACTTACATCGTAATCAAAAACCCTTATTAGCAATAGAACGTTGGAATAAAAAAGAAAGTGACGAAATTAAATCAAAGGTTGATACCTATGTTAACACTTCCAACGAATCGTTTAAATTTTTACTTATAGATGACCTAAAAAGTTATTTTGAATCATATACATTTTATTTAAAGCAATTACAAGAAAGTGTAGAAGCAAGAGACAAACATATAGCACAAAATTTATCAAAAGCAGAAGAATGGATTAGACACGAAAATCCAGAGTTAAGTAAAAAACAAACCTTAAATTTAACAATAGAATTAGGATCGGGTCATTTGCCAGAAAACTTTACACATATCCCAATAAATGTAATAAATTTAGTAAATTTAGGTACTAACTTTTTAGAAGAACTTACATCAAATATATCAAATACTTATAGGATTGAAGATTTAACTCAAAGAGATATTCTAGCATATGGTATGGGTCAATTAGCTATTGCCGGAATTGTATCAAAAATAACAGATCATGAGCTTAGGTTTGCATCGATGGAGGAATTGGGAAAAATTCTCAAACTCAGAAGAAGAATTTAAATCATAGATTAAAATCCAACATAGATAACAAGTTTCATTTTGTCGTCGAAAAATTTACCCTCTGCCGCAAGCAGGATTTGAACCTGCGACCTTCCCGTCTTCAGCGGGACGCTCTCCCACTGAGCTATTGCGGCATGAATTACTTTCTGAACTGTAAACTATATAAGAGTATACAAAATATTAAACCTCTCTTGCTAATTAAGTATTATGGAGTTATCATGGAGTGCGCTTTCTCCCTATGATAGGCTTGTAAATACTGAGAACTTGCAGCCAAGGGCCTATCAAATCAACATAATAAAAAGCCTTTACAACGGAAGAAGCACGCTTGTTGTACTGCCTACAGGACTAGGCAAAACACTCATCGCTGTCTTTGCGATTGCTCATGCACTTCACGATGGAAAGAAAGCTGTTATTCTCGCACCTACAAAACCGCTCAGCGAGCAGCATTACCAGTCGCTTTCAAAGCTCCTCAATATGGAGCAGGAGAAAATACTGCTATTGACAGGAAGCATAAGCAAGTCAAAAAGGGAAGAATTGGAAAACAACGCAAAGGTAATTGTTGCAACTCCGCAAACCTTCGGAAATGACCTCAAGAAGGGGCAAATCTCTCTGGAAGATTATGGTGTAGTTATATTCGATGAATGCCATCGTGCAGTTGGTAGATACGCATACACCTACGTTGCCGATGAAGCAAAACTAAAAGGAGCACAGGTTCTCGGGCTTACAGCTTCTCCTGGTAGTGACAACAAGAAGATAGGGGCATTGATAAGCGCATTGGGCATAGAGAACATAGAGATAAGGATAAGCACTGATGCTGATGTAGAACCTTACGTAATGAGAAAAGACATTACAGTATTGACAGTTGACAAAGGTAAAACAATAGATTCTGTTCTTGCATTACTGAAGCCTTTGATAGACGAGCATCTGTCTAATCTGTATTCGCATGGATTGAGCCCTTTCAGAACTTTTGAGAACATGCCCAAGGGCAGATTATTGAGCATTGGCGATGCGATAAAAAAGATAGAGGCAAGGAACTACAGGTTCATGGGAATCTACAACTACGTTTATGTGCTCACTCTTGTGCATGCCTATGATCTGATAAGTGCAGAAGGAATTTACCCTTTCATAAGCTACATGGATTCATTGGAAAACCGTGAGAATAAGAGCAGAACTGTAAAAGGAATACTTGCAAACAGGTCAGTAATCTCAGCAATAAAGATCGCAAGGGAAGCACTGGAAAAAGGGGAGGAGCACCCGAAGATGGCACTGCTTACAAACATGTTGAAGAGTGACTTGAAAAACGACAATGTGATAATATTCGCGCAATACCGCTCAACTACAAAGAAGATTGCACAGCTTCTGAACAGCAACGACATATTGGCAAGGGAATTCGTTGGAAAGAAAGATGGAATAACTCAAGCGCACCAGCAGGAAACGATAGCAGCATTTAGGAGAAATGAATTCAGAGTGCTTGTTGCAACATCAATAGGGGAAGAGGGCCTTGACATACCAAGCGTTGATGCAGTTATTTTTTACGAGCCAATACCCAATGAAATAAGAAACATACAAAGGAAAGGAAGGGCAGGAAGAATAAAACTCGGCAAGATAATGATACTTGTCGCAACAAAGACAAAGGACGAGACATACTTATTCATATCAAGGATAAGGGAAAAAAGAATGCGCGACACAATATTAAAAATCAAGGACAGAATGGACCATGGAATACGTATAGGACCAAAGGATTCAGGTCAGAAAAGGCTTGGTTGAAGTCATTATTAAGAAGTGTTTTGCTCGATTTTCCTGAAATGAGCGACTATTCTGTCTCTTGCATCTATTCCGCCTTCACGCAGAAATGCCTGACCAGCAGGAGTTTGATAGTGCTTCTTTTTTCTGCCAATGTCTATGGCTGCACTTATAACTTCTTGAGATGCTTCATCTATTCCAGATACGCGCATTATCCTATCAGTATCTGGTATGTATCTATTGTATGGCCTATCTATGAGGAACTGGAATGAGTAGTCCCTTGATGTAATGTCCTCTGCCAATTTTGGCGAGTCATCAAAATACATTTCATATCTAAGATTGAGCTTTTTTATTTTTGTTGCATCGTAGAAATAAGGCAACCAATTTATTCCTTGCATCTTGAGCCAGGCTGTTGCCATTTGACAGGTACCACCAGTTAACGCATGAGCATGGTAATCCCTGGTAGAGCTTATGTCCTGAACAAAATATTCTTCAGAATTTATCAGGCTTTCCCTATTGCCCATAAGCTTTATTTCCTTCCAATGATATTTCCAGGCTTGCACGTAGAAGCCCATCATTTCGACATAATTAGAACCTATTGACTTGAAATCCCAGTCTTTATGGTCCTCAACTGTGTATGATGTTCCCTTTGCTTCGTTGTAGAGTTTTATCATTACAGTATGTACATCAGCAAGGGTCTGGTCTATGTCTATGGCTATTACAATACTTCTGTCTAGTCTTAGCATCGAACGCAAGCTAGCTCTGGTCTCTGCTCTTGTTCTTGAAATAAATTCTACCACAAATATGTTTGGAACTTTCAAATATATATAAGTTGATTTCTGAAGTTCCCAAAAGGTAACTTGCATTTGTATATATTTACTAAAATAGAGAGGTATTGATGATAATATGCAGGGAATTCAAAAAAAATCAGAAACTGTTAATTTAAGAAATGTGCAGAGTTTGAGATTAGAACCAAGAGACAAATTCAGATGTGGCTGGGATAGCATATCTGAAGTATTAGTTCTTTTAAGGAAAGACCCTCAATTACTAGAGAAAATGTCAACGTTAAGGCAATCACAATTTTTACAATCCGCCCTGCTGGCCCATGCCGAAGCTTAATGGATTGATTCCACCAGGCTTGTTGCCCTGCTTTTTCTTTATGCTGTTGTCTATGAGCTGCTTGTCGAATCCTTTTGGCAATACTTTTCTTGTCTTGTAATCATAAATAATCAATTTGAAGCAGTTAAACAATACATATCTGAGAACTACTCCAGTTACTATTACTATGAATCCTATTGCAACTAGTATGACGCCCAAAATTACAGAACTACCAAACAACAATACACCCCCTATTATTGATATTATCCCTATTACCGCAAAAAGAATCTGGAATAGTTCAGTGAATATAAGGCCTCCAAACGTTTCCCCAAAATTGCTTATGATGAATTTTGCACTCAGTTTTATTGTATCTATGGGACCTTTCTTCTCGTCAAGTATTACAGGCAAAGAGAATGCTATTGCAGCCGCAAAGGCAAGGTTCATTGCACCAGATATTACGCTGCTTATTACAGCGCCGGAAAGGCCTCTACCCATGGCCCTGTTTATTAATCCTTCTATTATGCGTATAATTGTGGCAATTATGGTGTAGAATACCGCCCATTCAAACAGCAATTTAAGATATGGTTTTGTCCTGTTTATCGATTCATTGAAACTTATCTTGCTGTTCTTGCCCTTTGCATATTCCCTAAACGAGATAAGCATTGCGGCTGTTAGATACGTTTCTATGAAGAATACAGCAAGATAATAAAGATACAGTATTATAAGCACAAGAACTATCTGTGCTGCACCGCTCCAGTTGACAAGCACACTTGTTATGAAAAGAAATATCAAGATCACAAACATTATTATGCCAAGAATTATTGCGGCAAGTGCAGTGATTATCGGATAGGCGAACAGCCCCTTGTCTGCAAATACCAATTTTCTTACAGCGTTTGCAGTCTTAAGACCATTCTTCAAGTTTTCGAACATCCCCAATACCTTGTTATTATAGTGCACTTGCTTTTATAAAACATACTGGTATTAAGTTTTTAGTATTCATATGATACTGATCAGTGATATCTTGACCAGATATGCTAAGGGCGCAAGGACAGAGCGAGAACTATTGAAAGTGCTCCATGAAAAAGGATTCTCGGTAATGAGAGGCGCTGGCAGCGGCATCAATACACTTAGCCCTGACATAATAGCAATCAAGGAAGGGATAGGCTACGCCTTTGAGTGCAAGGCCTGGGACAACGATAGTCTTTCCATAGAGAATGACAGGTTTGAAGGCCTTATCAACTGGGAAAGAAATACGAAAATGAATACCTTTGTTGCATGGCGCATGAGCGGAAACGGCTGGTTCTTTATCAAATTACAGGAAATGAAGGAAAACCTCAAAACCAAGACAGTTACAAAGAAAACAACCCTTCAGATCAATAGAAGGCTTGAATCGTTTATTGCTTGATAAGATGAACACATACCTTGATGTTTACATGTTCTTTCTTGCACTTGTATTCCTATTCCTAATGATAATTGCAGTTATTCCTGGAAAGAAAATAAAATATGCAGCAAAGAACTACAATCCAAAAGTGCTTGTCATAATGCCATGCAAGGGAACCGACATAAAACTTGGGGACAATCTCAAATCAGCGCAGGACCAGACCTACAAGAGCTATAAGTTCATTACAGTTGTTGCATCTAAGAGCGATGAGGCGCTCAAGGCAATACATGCAACAAAAACCGATTATATACTGGCAAATAAGAAATACAGCAAGGGAAGCGGTAAAGTGACAAACCTTGCAAGCGCAATGGCAAAATACACCAATTATGACATTTATGTAATACTCGATTCTGATGTATTAGTAAGCAGGAATTGGCTTGAATTACTCATAAGGCCGTTTTCCGATAAAAGCATAGGGCTTTCAACAGCTTTTCCTGTATTTGAGCCGATAGGAGGCATATGGTCCAAGGTGAAGCACAGCTGGGGCTATGTGGGCTTTGGCTTGATGGAAAACGAGAGAACAAGATTCGGCTGGGGAGGCAGCCTTGCCTTCAGAAAAGAGTTATTGAAAGGAAATGCCTTCAATTATTTTGCCGAATCAATTTCGGATGACATTGCGCTTACCAAGATAGCGAAAAGACTCAAATTCAAGATAGCCTATGTTCCTGAAGCCAATCCGATAGTATATACCAATGATAATTTCCAGCAATTCGTGGAATGGAGTACAAGGCAAACGGCATTCTCCATAGCTGGTAGCAACAAGATACTCTACTATGGCATTGCATTCTACTCTGCCAATGTGCTTCTCCTTGTTTCAGGGATAGTGCTTGGCATTGCTGTGAATCCGATACTTTTTGCATTATTGCTTCCTTTTGTGCTAAATGCAGCAAAGGCCTACAAGCGCTCAAAATCACTGCATGTGCTTGCAATTTATCCATTCATCAACTTTGTTTACTTGTTTAATTTGCTAAAGGCATCAACAATGAGAAGCGTGAAATGGCGCGGAAGAACCTATGATATTAGCAAAATACCAAAAACCGAAATCAAAATATAAAAATACTCTCATAAAATGAAACTTACGTCGAAATTTCATTTTAGTGAAAAACCAAAATTTATACGTCAATACACTAACTCTTGCGAAGGGTTTAAAAACATATCGCTGATAAGATATATTGTGAGAATATGCCAAGAAACACACCAACAGCAAAGCCTAAGGACAAGGGCGCATGGCCTGATGTTCTAAGATTCATTGCTGCACTGTTGTTCCTATATGTAGTTTTTACAGGAGCAGGTGCAAACCCACCATTCGGAAACGCATGGTTAAATGGAGCAGGATCTTTATGGGTGCCAATACTTTTCGGCGTAGCAGTCCTTGGATCCATAGGACTATTCTTTAGCAGCTTAGCAGGAGCATTGTCAAGCAAGTGCCGCATGGGTGGCATGGTAGGTAAATTGTTAATGTTTACCTCATTGGCTTTGGTCATTCTAACTGCAAGCCCTGCATGGAATGTAGGCTTCTGGATAGTAATAGTAGGATTCCTAATAGGATGGATCGGAAGCGCTATGCAAATGATGTAAAAAGGCATTAATTCCTTTTTACTTTCTTTTTCTTTTTTATTTCATAAGAATTAGCGCAAGCTTTACTGATTTAGATTATTTGCGCTGAAACTTGATTCTATCCAATACAGAATTAGCCCAGTCTTCATCTACATCATAGTTAGGGTTGAGTTCCGGATCAATGCACTTTGCCATA